>Ga0209344_10005256_pt1 | contig 11282 bp, 7 predicted proteins | sample Cruoilmetagenom6_FD_187293 | JGI IMG/M metagenome (GOLD analysis project Ga0209344, IMG submission 187293) | Oil polluted marine microbial communities from Coal Oil Point, Santa Barbara, California, USA - Santa Barbara Oil Seep Sample 6 (SPAdes)... | ecosystem: Environmental > Aquatic > Marine >...
CTGCTGTCAATAAATTTTGTTGTATTCAAATATTTATTGGTATATGTTGTACCATATCTGATTGGTATACATAGCGCTAAAAAACTTATTGCAATATTAATAATTACAAAGGTTTTTGCTTAAGTAAACATTAAGGTTGTAATCTGTTGACAAATTTCAAACATCTTGTTTTTGATTGTGTTATTATACTTTTATTGCAAGATAGCAAGTTACATTCTAATATTTTTTTGCTTTACCGTAAAATGAATTTAAGCAATTTACGAAGGAGAATACAGCAATGTCTGACGATTTGAACAAAATTAAAGAGAGAAAAAAGCAATGGGAAGAAGGGCCCTTAAAAAAAGCTCTTAAAAGATATCCTTTCCTGCAGGAGCCACCAACTAAATTTTACTCGCCTATTGACAGAGAAAATAAAAAAAATGATTTTCTTGAAAAGATTGGATTTCCTGGAGAATACCCGTTCACATCAGGCACATATCCCACAGAGCCCATGGCAGGCCTTATTAAAATGTCAGCAATGCCAGGAGCTGATCAGGCAATGGCTGGGGGAGGCAATACAAGAGCATCTTTATATTCCGGCTACGGGACATCAGAAGATACAAGAGACTATTATAAAAATCAAATAGCAGAAGGTGTACGGCAAGGGCCAAACCTGGCTATGGATTTGCCAACCCAGTGTGGTTATGATTCTGACAATCCTATGGTAGAAGGTGAAGTGGGAAAAGTTGGTGTTTCAATTGATACTTTGCGTGATTATGAAATAGTCTACGAGCCGTATCAAGGAGACATTAATCTTGACCAGATTGCATCAAATTTTACTATTAATGCCCCGGCTGGTTTTTTTATGGGAATGTATGTTGCACTCGCTCAAAATCGGGGCATACCTGTAGAAAAACTCAAAGCCACTCCTCAAAATGATATTTTAAAAGAATTTGTTGCAAGAGGCACATATATATTTCCACCAAGGCCATCTATAAGACTTTTTAGAGATACTCTTGTATTTATAACCAAAAATATGCCAAGAACAAACATTACAAGTCTTGGCGGATACCATATGAGAGAAGCTGGTGCCACCAGAGAGCAGGACCTTGCCTTTAGTATGGCAAATGTTATTGAATATTTTCAAGCTGGTGTTGATGCTGGAGTGGATATTGATGCATTTGCTCCCCGTATTAGCTTTAACGCTTTTGGCGGTAGTATGGAAATGCTCAAGGAAGTTGCGTTTCATAGAGCAGCAAGAAGGATGTATGCAAGAATTGTAAAAGAAAGATTCGGCGCAAAAAATCCAAAAAGCATGATAATCAAAGTACCAGTCAGCGCACATATAGGCTGCTCACGTACAACACTTCAACGACCTTTAAATAATTTAACCCGTGCTGTAGTAGGAGCAGTGGCCGGCGCACTTTCAGGAGGCATGCCAGCTGCTTTTCCACCTTATGACGAACCTTTAGGATTGGGGTGGAGTCTTGAAGCGCAGCAGTTAATGCGAGATGCAACTAAAATCATAATGTGCGAAGCAAAATTGCTGGATGTTACTGATCCTTTTGCAGGATCATACTGCATGGAACAACTCACAGACGAAATAGAAGAAGCAGCCCAGAAAGAACTTAACAAGATAGAAGAAATGGGCGGAATGGTCAGAGCGATTGAAGAGGGCTACATACAAAAATGTATAGGGCAAAGCGCCCATGAAATGCAAAAAAGGATAGAAAACGGCGAAGAGTTACTCGTGGGAGTTAACTGTTTCACAGGAGAAAATGAGCTTGAAGTAGCCACAGAAAGGCTTGTTGACCACCCATATGATTCTTCCAAGCGAGAAGAAGCTGAAGAAAAACAGAAAAAACAGCTGACTCAATTAAAAAAATCAAGAGATAACCGTAATGTGGGCAAAGTATTAAAAGATTTGGAAAATGCTGCAAAAGATGAGTCTATTAATTTGATGCCTTTTTTTATTGATTGTGCTAAAGCTTATGCATCAGAGCAAGAAGTATGTGATGTTTTAAGAGATATTTTTGGAGAATATAAACCCACAAATTAATAACATCAAAAATATGAACAGGTTAAAATAACTTTATGTTTTAATGGCATCTATATATTATTTTTACCTGTTTATAATCTTATTTTTACCTCATATATCTTTTTTCAAAGCACTATCTAAAAGCGAAAAAATATTTATATAAAAATACAGCAATCAGGAAATGATGCATGGACGACTATGTTTTCAGATATAAAATAGATCCTGCAAAAGATCAATCGTGCAAAACGCCTGATCTTTTAGCAGATTTTTTTATAAAACAGATACAAGAGCTTCTAAAGCTGGTTCAGTTTTGCAATAAAGAAAAAGATGTTGAAATAGATGGTTTCAAGTTTTTTCGTAACACACACCGTGTTTATGACCTTTATCATGACAGTTCCGACTCCAAAGAGAATGATAAGGGAAATGAAAATTATAAAAAAACAGATAAAAAGGATAATTATCAAAATATTTCACTGGCTAAAATATATGAACCAAGGTTAGATTATTTTAAATCACTTATAGAGTCTGTTTTATCAGTAGTTCAATTAGAAAAAAATAAAAAAATAGTAGATATTGATGGTTTCAGACTAAAATCATTAAGTGACTGGGTTTGTCCTGCTGTAAGTACCACAGATATTATTTTGCATGCTGCTTCAAACTGTAATCTTAACTGTGTTTTTTGTTATAACCACGGTGCCCCCCCTCTTTTGAAAGACCATCGTCGGCCATTTGAAGACGAATACAAAGAAGTGATGACAAGAATAAAATATTATTCTCCATTGGCACACAGAGGTCTTTTCCCTAATTTCGGCAGTCCTTGTGAAGCACTGGCGCATCCTGATATTTGTGAAATCCTGAATAATCTTCGTAAAAAAACATCTGAGCTTTTTCGCATACCAACTAACGGAAGTGTCCTTACAAAGTCGATGATAAGTCAGTTAAAAGAGTTTGCTCCAATATTATTAGACATTTCACTTAACAGTTCAAATCCTTTGCGAAGAAAATATTTAATGAAAGACAGCAATCCGGAAATCGCCATCAACTCATTACAACAACTTAAATCCGAAAAAATTCCATTTGCTGTAGTAATTGTACCCTGGCCTTTTCCCAGCATAGAAGATATGCTCGACGATTTGAGTAAAACCGTCAAACATGCAGCAATGCATACTGCCACATTTATTCAAATAAATCTTCCTGGATATTCAAGTTTTTTTTCAAAAAAAAAGCTTTTTGACCTGGACACAGTATGGAGCAAAATAGTTGATAGAGTTAGACAGCTTAGACAGGAGGTAGACTGCCCTCTCATTGCAAGACCTTCATTGTATGAAGAGAATTTGCACTACAAAGAAAAAAACCTTCCTGAAGTTTTAGGTGTTGTAAAAAATTCTCCCATGATGATGGCAGGATTGAAAAGAAAAGACATTATAAAGTTTATTAATAGAATAGCAATAAAAAATAAAAGTCAGGCAAGAGACCTTCTTACGATACTTCATAACAGCGGGCTTAAGGATGCATCAATTACAGTACAAAGAGGTAATAAAAAGGTTATACTTGATATAGATCTGAAACATTACAAATATCCATACTATCCTGAAGCAATAACGCATATAGGTACAGTATTTCTAGGTGCTGGCTTTAAAATAAGATATCTGGAAAAGCTGCAGTACATAATAGCTACTTATGGAGCGAAAAATGTACTTTTTCTAACATCAGTGCTTATGGAACCTGTTTTGAAGCAGACAATTGCCCAAAATCCTTATATAATGGGCAGAGTTGAAAACTTTGAGATAGATATTCCTGAAAATAAATTTTTTGGGGGAAATATTTTCATGGGAGATCTTCTTGTTGTGCAAGATTTAATAGATGCCATTAACAAACACATTGATAAAAAAGAAAAAAAACCTGATCTGGTTGTTATCCCTTCATCACCTTTTAACAATAGTTTATGGCAAAGAGATTTAACAGGAAGAACCTTTTCTGAAATTGAAAAACATGTTAAAATTCCTGTAGTATTATTTGAATGTGATACAATATTTGATTAAAATATTTTAAAAACAAATCATCAATATGTGCAAATACACAAGGTTACATGCCTTGCATGATATGTTGTGCCATTTTAATTTTTAACTGCAATCAAGCCAACTGAGCTTTTATTGGCCGATGCCATGGATTTTCACCCTCCTATTGTATACATTTGGTCGTCAATGTTTGAATGTGGGTTGTCTGAAAGGCAATGTCTATTAGGTTTACTGTTAATACAATCTAAAAAAAGAGATGCGAGCTTTGCATCAGAGCAACCTGCTCGAAGGTATTTTTTTACATCCTGAAACTTGTTTGACAGCAGGCATGATTTTAGTCTGCCATCTGCTGTTAGTCTTAATCTGTTACATTCATTACAAAAATTATGACTTAAGGGATTAATAAGGCCTATTTCACCTTTTGCATTTTGAAATTTATACCGTTTGGCAGGGCCGCTATAAATATCGTTGGCAACAGGTATTAACTTGCCCAATTTTAATAAACGCTTTTTTATTTCATGAAAAGATATATGCCAGTTACCAGATGCAAAACTGGTATTTCCCATAGGCATATATTCTATAAATCTAATATGGAAAGGATGTGAAATTGATAATTTGGCAAAATCTATAATTTCATCATCATTTATTTCTTTTAATAATACTATGTTGATTTTTATGGGACTAAAACCCATATCGTGCGCTGCTTTAATCCCATCTTTTACCTGGCAAAGCATATCATGGCCTGTAATTATTTTATACTTTTCTCTGTTAAGGGTATCCATACTGATATTAATTCTTTTTATACATGCGGATTTGATTTTTTTTAGATTTTCTTTAAGGAAAATACCATTGGTTGTTAGAGAAATGTCGGATAGTCCATTAATATCAGACAGCTTTTGCAAAAAAGTGTATACACCTTTTCGGAAAAGAGGCTCTCCCCCTGTTATCCTGATTTTTGAAATTCCAAGATTTACACTTATTTGAGCAAGTCGTAGGATTTCTTCGTAGCTTAAGATGTCGCTATGCTTCAGTTTTTGAATATTTTTACGAGGATTACAGTATATACAGGAAAGGTTGCAACGATCTGTAACCGATATTCTAAAATAGTTGATATTACGGTTATATCTATCTTTTAATATTATATTTTTCACAGTATTTCACAATTTCTATCATAGGTGGTCTTTCATAGGTTTTATCTTCATAATAAAAGGGCTGATATGAATTCTGAACCAAATCATATTGAATCATTTCATTAAATAGCTCTTTTTTAAAATCAATCAAATTGCTTTTTTCCATACGTTTAAAAAAAGTTTTAAGAATTACAAAAGCCATTTTCCCCAATGCTTTAGTGTCCTGATTTCTGTGGATACGCTGCTCTAGATCAACCTGGGCTATCACATCAAGACCCCAGTTTTTATAAATATCTAAAATCATTGTTGTTTCAATTCCATAACCCACTGGAAACGGAATATTTTCAAATATACTACGGTAACCTGCGTATTCACCTGAAAGTGGTTGAATGATCTGTGTCAATTCAGGAAAAAAAAGAGAGAATAAAGGTCTTATAACAAGTTCTGTCACTCTACCGCCACCGGTTGATTGTAAATTGTTTTTACCTATGGAAATAGGTCTTGTATAAAAGCCTTTACAGTATTTAATATTATCACTTAAAAGAAGAGGACCAATAAGCGCATAGACAAACCTATGATGAATATTTTTAATATCTGCATCAATATAAACTATAATATCACCTTTTGTTATATAAAGAGCTTTCCAGAGATTTTCTCCCTTGCCTTTATAGTTTTCCAAATCAGGCAAAATATCTGATGCTTTATATACATCTGCCCCATAGGCTTTTGCGACTTCTCTTGTTTTGTCTCTTGATCCCGAGTCAACAACAACGATTTCATCAAGCAGCGGATATCTCGTCATAAGTTCTGACTTCATTATGACAATTTCTTTTGCTATGGTTTTTTCTTCATTTAAGGTGGGGAGGCATAAAGATATGGTAAGATTTTTTTTGTTTTTCGCTTCAACAAGGCGGTTTATGTCGCTAAAAGCAGAATAATGGTATGTATTGGTTTCAAGCCAGTTGTGATTCATCACATATCCCCTCGTCTATTGCCATAAGTAGCCCTATAATCTGAGCAATTCCTTTGAACATGGGTTCAATTTCCATCCTGGCATTGTCAAGATGATAATTACTTCCACGGGTAATTCCTACTGTTATTGCAGGTATCTTATGTGAAAGAAAAATAGAAAGTTCAGATTCACTTGGCTCGCTTACAGGTTTTATGTTAAGCTGATCCATTATAGCCCAGGCATTTTTAACCAGAGGGTGATTATAGCTAAGCTTTGATGCATTAGCATTACTTATGGTCTTAAGTTTAAGTTCAACATCATACTCATGACTTATTCCAATAACAATATCTTTAATATCAGTATAAATGTTTTTCACCATTTTGTCAGAATCACTTTGAATTTCAAAACCTAATCTGGCATCATAAGCTGTTTTCCCGTGTTTAAACCCTCCTGAGATTTTTCCGAAAATGATCCTTGAACGCGGCCTTTGAGGTAGATGTATTTTTAAAATCTGGTTAATTACTTCATTTAACGTTAGTATCGCATTTGGATGGAAATTATTTGTCCTGTTTTGAAATTTTGATATGCTGCATTCGATTTCGCCTCTGATCATTCCATCAGAATAATAGTTCAACCTGCCAAGCTCACAACCTTCCAGACAGATAGCACCTCGTATGGGAGAATCCCAAATTTTAAGAAGATGCCTTATACCTCTTAAGTTGCCTTTACCGATCGATTGAATAACTCCAGCCAGCACGATATCCGATTCAAATGAAAGATTTGATTTTTTAATAATTTCCGGTAATGAAATTAGAACTCCGACTCCGATTGCATTATCTAAAATACCTGGCCCTGTGATAGTATTTTCCTTAACCATATAATTGTGATCAACATTTTTTTCAGTAAAGGAATCCAGATGGGCCACAACAAATATGGGAGGTTTTGTTTCAGATGTTCCTTTAATTATTCCGATGGGATTATTATAACTGTCAGTTCTGCATTCATCCACAGAAGCATCTGACATTCTTTCCATGAACATGTTGACACGCCTTTTTTCTTTAAAGGTAGAACATGGAATTTGGCCAATTAATACGATGTTTGTGATAATTGTCTCTTTGATTGATTTTATTATATCTACGTAAGATGGCAATTCGTCGATAAATTTATCCATAAACGCCCTTTTATTTCAGATAAAAAATACTTTATTGTATACATTTGTAAATTTATTAGAACTGAAGCATGTAAATAAAATTAAAAATATATACAATAAAAAAGATTTATAGGTCAATTGTTTATCAAAAATGTCATTTATTATCTGATTTTTTTTGAAAACAATCTTTTCTCCAACACATATGAACTGTTTTGCAAGAGCAGAAAAAAACCATCCTTTAAACGCTGATATTTGGGATTGAAGGTTCATATGGTGCAATCATATTGAAAATATATGAGCCTGTCGACTTGGAGACGGTACTTATCTGCTTGATTTTTCGGACTATCATTGCAAACCCAGCATGATTTCTGTTGCGAAAAAGACTGTATGCAAATGTTCTTGAACATATTGGCAGGTCTTATGAGCCAGGGTGCGGGTCAAAGCCACACTATGGATGGGCAGTATATAATAAAAAACAGATGTAGTGGGCTTTTTCGCCTTTTTCATGGAAACACGCTCACAAGGCTGTATTGATATTGGGTCATATGGTCAATACACGTGATGTAAAATGGCGTCATTGTGATGAATTCAACCGATTTATTTATCGGAGATTATTTTTCATTACATAAATACAAACTACGAGCACCGTAATTGTTGACACTATGCATATTATTCACTAAATCCAAGCACTTTTGTCGATCAATATGCGCATTTTGGCATGCCCATCCCAAAGTAGTATCTATGGCATAAGTATCAATAACGTAAACATTTCCATCGCATCCTTCGATATGTGGCTTAGATAATGCATTCTCCGATGAAAGTGTACCGGTTACACCGAAAATAACAGTACCTTTGCGGATATTTTCAGGTTTAAGGTTTTTGTCTCCATAGATGATTGACTCCGAGTAATAACCTTCTTCAACTAACAGATCTTCAGATCCAGGAGTATAATTAACTGTTCCATGATTGGTCATGCTTCCCGTGACTGTTTCCCTTATTATGTTTCTACATTGCCTGGTTTTATATACGGTAATGCCCTCTATTATGTCTTTGGATTTTGCACACTTGATCTTATCCCTTTGCAGCTCTGGCCGCTGTCCTAAAACTGTAGAAGAAAACACACAAATAAATAATAGAACTGTGAAACCCTGTTTCATCGTGATTAGCATCATTATATTCAGTCCTCTCTGAATTTAATGTTATAAATAATCTTCTCGACAGGCTGTTACAAAACGCAATTTATCCAATTTCTGCGTTAGAAAATTAATTTGATCCTCGAAATACTATCTGTATGCCTGCGGTCAAATTAATTTTCCGCCTTGAACTTGAAAAAATTTTCATTCCGTAACAACCTGTCGATCTATTCTACCATTTGTGCATTTAATAGCATTGAGTACAAATCCTGTCAAGGCGTTTTATTTACACATTAATTATTGGGCTGGCTGATTAAACGGTTGATATAATAAAATGTCTGTCCAAACCCAAAAAATCAAATCAACTGAGTCAGTCTAAAATAAAAACCTTTTTTGCTTATTAATTCGTCATGATTGCCTGTTTCGATTATTTCTCCCGAATTTATAACAATTATTTTGTCTGCCAAACGTGCTGTTGAAAGACGATGAGCAATGACAATTGAAGTAGTATTTGCAGCAAGGTTTAAAAATGCCTCCTGAATTATATGTTCTGTTTCTGAATCAATATAAGAGGTTGCTTCATCAAAAATAATTAGCTGCGGATTTCTTGCAAATGCTTTAGCAATTGATATTAACTGGCGTTCTCCGCTGGAAATAGATGAGCCAGCTTCTGACATTACAGTGTCTATTCCATCAGGCAGTCTGTCTATAAGCTGTTGGCAATTTGAATTTCTAAGAATATTATTTTTTTGTTCTTTGGAAATAAAAGTATGTTGCGGAAATATGTTATTTCGCATTGTATCTGAGAATAAAAAGGGGTCTTGCATAACTGTTGAAATTTTTGATCTGAAACTTGAAATATCACATTTATTTATGTCTTTTCCGTTGATAAGAATCTGTCCGGAACCTGGAGCATAAAACCCAAGCAAAAGGTTAATTAATGATGTTTTCCCTGATCCTGTTTGGCCTACAATTGCAATTGATTCCCCTGCCTTTATCTTGAAAGATATTTTTTTAAGTACATATTCATTTTTTATATATGCAAAGCAGACATTTTTAAACTCTATTTCAGAAACATCTGTTATGGAATGTGATTTGGTTTTTTGTGTATTATAGCTTGTAAATGGGGGGTTACTGTCAAAGTTATAATCAATATAGTTGTCTTTTTCATTATAATCCATTATCTGAAAAATTCTTTCTGCTGAAGAAAAAGCATTTTGCAGGATATTATATTTTTCAGCTATATCGCGTATTGGTCTGAAATACATTTTTATGTAGTATATAAAAGCAACAAGAACACCAAGACTTATAGTATCTGAAATAACATTTTTGCCTCCATAATATATTACAATAGCTAGTGTAGCTGCACCAATAAGTTCAATAAGGGGCATGAAAAAAGCAAAAATATTAATCATTTTTATACTTGCTATATAGTTTTCATGATTAAGTTTTGAAAAATTTAAATAACTCTCTTTTTCCTGACAAAAAAGCTGCAATACATTGACTCCTCCAATTGTTTCAGAAAAACTGGTGTTAATCTGTGCAATTTTTATACGTAAAACTCTAAAAATGTTTCTGGCCTTTTTTGCAAAGTATATGGAAGCAAATAAAACAAAAGGCAGCACAGAAAAAGATAATAGAGCAAGTTTAAAGCTAAGACCTATAAGAACTATCATAATACCTGCAAGCAAAAAAACATCTTTAAACAAAAAAGTAATTATAGAAGTGAATAACTCGTTCATGTTCTGGATGTCATTTGTTACTCTTGTAACAAGGCGGCCAACAGGGTTATGATCAAAAAAAACAACAGGAAGATTTTGAATGTGAGTCATGAGCTGCATTCTTAACTCATGCATTATCATTTGGCCAGTATATTCCATTATAACTACCTGAATATAAGTTAAAATCAAACTTGCACTTAGCATAGCAAGGAATAAAAAAGTATATTTTAATATTCCTGCAATATCTTTTTGGCGCAGTATGGCAATATCTGTTTTTTTTACTTTAGATAGATTTTCAGGAAGAATCAGTGCATGTGATCCTTTTATTTCAAAAAGAGAACCATATTTTTTTACAATCCTTGCTCTATTGTCATCATTGATGTTTATTTTATAATATTTCCTGTTGGAATCTGTATCATTATTTGATATTTTTGAAACTGTTATGGGAATAATATAATGATCGATTGTAATTTTATAGATATAAGGTAAGGAAAGATCAAAAAAAGTTATCGCGATGATAAGTAAAATCGAATATGATAGATAAAGTTTGTAGGGCTTTATTAGAGGAAACAGCCGTTTTAGTATTTTAAAATCCAGATGTTTACCTAATTGTTGTTCTTCAAAACATTGGAAATTATGATCCATGAAATTCCTCTTCCATTTTCTGACGTAAGAACATGTTTGAGTAGTATTTATTATTATTCATAAGCTGGGCATGAGTTCCTTGTTCTGTAATTTTACCCTCATCTAAAACAATAATATGATCAGCAAACGATAAAGCACAAAGCCTGTGTGATACAATTATAATAGTTTTGTAACTGGCCATGGATCGGATTGTATTTATTATATTGTTTCCGGTTTCCATATCCACCTGGCTTACTGGGTCATCCAGGATCAAAAAAGGCCTGTCTTGAAGCAAAGCCCGAGCCAGGGTAATGCGCTGTTTTTGACCTCCTGAAAGTATTATGCCATTTTCACCAACTACTGTTTCAAAGCCGTTTTTAAAAGATTTAATTGTGTCATAAACAAAAGCTGCTTTTACAGCTTTTTCAAGCTCTTTTTCGGTAAAGCGATCATTACCAAAAGTTATATTTTTTTTTATTGTATCTGCAAACAAAAAAGCCTCTTGTGGCACAAAAGAGATATGAGATCTAAGATCAT
>Ga0209344_10005257_pt1 | contig 11282 bp, 8 predicted proteins | sample Cruoilmetagenom6_FD_187293 | JGI IMG/M metagenome (GOLD analysis project Ga0209344, IMG submission 187293) | Oil polluted marine microbial communities from Coal Oil Point, Santa Barbara, California, USA - Santa Barbara Oil Seep Sample 6 (SPAdes)... | ecosystem: Environmental > Aquatic > Marine >...
TATCCAAATCCCAGAAAACATCAACGAGCAGTTTATCGTCGAATTATATTCTAAATAATAAAATAATCATATTGGTATTTGGCCAAAGGGTTTATAGTGTTCTTCAAACTTTTAAACCGCGCAACTAGATAACAATTAAAACGAAGAAAAAAAAATGGCAGTATTTAGTTTTCAGAAGCCTGATAAAGTTATAATGGTAAATTCTACCGATTTCGAAGGGAAATTTGAATTTCGTCCTTTGGAACCAGGTTACGGACTTACCGTTGGTAACGCATTAAGACGCGTATTACTTTCCTCATTGGAAGGATTCGCCATCACTTCGGTTCGCATCGAAGGTGTGGATCACGAATTTTCTACCATCGCTGGAGTAGTAGAAGATGTTACCGAAATTATTTTGAACCTTAAACAAGTTCGTTTCAAAAGACAGATTGACGAGATAGACAACGAAACCGTTACTATTTCAGTTTCTGGAAACGAGCAGTTAAAGGCTGGTGATTTCCAAAAATTCATTTCTGGCTTCCAAGTATTGAACCCAGACTTGGTTCTTTGCAATATGGACAAGAAAGTGAACCTTAATTTCGAAATTACTATCGAAAAAGGTCGCGGTTATGTTCCTGCTGAAGAGAACAAAAAAGCGAACGCTCCTTTGGGAACCATCTTTACAGATTCTATCTACACCCCAATAAAGAATGTGAAGTACAGCATTGAAAACTTCCGTGTAGAGCAGAAAACAGATTACGAAAAATTAGTTTTCGAAATCATTACAGACGGATCTATTCACCCAAAAGATGCATTGACCGAAGCTGCAAAAACTTTGATTCACCACTTTATGTTGTTCAGCGATGAGCGCATCACTTTGGAGGCTGACGAGATTGCACAAACTGAAACTTATGATGAAGAATCCCTTCACATGCGTCAGTTGCTTAAAACAAAATTGGTAGATATGGACCTTTCGGTTCGTGCGCTAAACTGTTTGAAAGCTGCAGAAGTTGATACCTTGGGCGACCTAGTATCTTACAACAAAAATGACTTGATGAAATTCAGAAACTTCGGTAAAAAATCGCTTACAGAGCTAGAAGAGCTTGTAAACGTGAAAGGCCTAAACTTCGGGATGGATCTTGCAAAATATAAATTAGATAAAGACTAGAGGATTTTAGATTTACGATTTACGATTTTAGAATTAAGAAATCGTGAATCGTAAATCGACAATCGTAAATCAATTTAACCCATCATAATTTGCTCCCCGTCGCGGCGGGTCTTGTAGCAAGATGATGATAACAAAAACGTCATGAGACACGGAAAAAAAATAAATCACTTAGGTAGAAAAACCGCCCACAGACACTCCATGTTGGCCAATATGGCTTGCTCACTTGTGGAGCATAAACGCATCAACACTACTGTTGCAAAAGCAAAAGCGTTGAAGCAGTTCGTTGAACCATTGGTAACGAAGTCTAAAGAAGACACCACGCACAACCGTCGTTTGGTATTTGCAAAATTGCGTCAAAAAGATGCGGTTGCAGAACTTTTCAGAACTGTTGCGCCAAAAGTTGGTGACCGTCCGGGAGGATACACCCGAATCATTAAATTGGGTAACCGTCTAGGTGATAACGCTGATATGGCAATGATAGAGCTTGTTGATTTCAACGAACTTTACAATGCCGGCAAAGCTACCAAGAAGAAATCTACACGTAGAAGTCGTCGTGGAAGCGGATCTTCAGCCGCTGCTGCTCCTGCTGCGAAAGCCGCACCAGCAAAAGCCGAGAAAGAAGCTAAAAAGGAAGAGGAATAGAATGAATTCCAATTCAATAAATAACAAAGGGATAAGCGTTTTCGTTTATCCCTTTTTTTTATACTATTTTTGCAAAGATTTTGCGAATTGGAAATTTAGAAGTTTGAAACACAACATTTAAAACAAAAGAAACCACAGATTCAATAGTATCCACAGAAACAATAGCATGAAATACCAAACACGAAAAAAAGCACTTATTTTATTGGCAGACGGAACCATTTTCTACGGAAAAGCAGTTGGTGGTAAAGAAGGCTCGGCCTTTGGCGAAGTTTGTTTCAACACCGGAATGACGGGTTACCAAGAAATTTTTACTGATCCATCATACTTTGGGCAAATTATGGTTGCCACAAATGCCCACATCGGGAACTACGGCACCAATAAAGACGAAGTAGAATCTGAAGGCATAAAAATAGCAGGCCTTGTGGTGCGCAATTTCAGCTATCATTATTCGCGCCCCGCGGCTGATGACTCCTTGGAAGAATTTTTAAATAGAAACAACCTGCTTGCCATAAGCGATGTGGACACCCGTGCCCTGGTAAGCTACATACGCGACAATGGCGCGATGAACGCCGTTATTTCCACGGAAGTTGACAATATTGAAGGTTTGAAAAAACAGTTGGCGGCCGTACCCGATATGAACGGTTTGGAACTAGCTTCAAAAGTTTCCACAAAGAAGCCCTATTTCTACGGAAACGAGAACGCCAAATACAAAATCTCCGCTTTGGATTTGGGAATTAAAAAGAACATCCTGCGCAGGCTCGCCGAACGCGATTGCTACATAAAAGTCTTCCCGTACAATGCAACTTTTTCTGAAATGGAAGCCTTCAATCCCGATGGATATTTTATCTCAAACGGGCCCGGCGACCCAGAGCCTCTGCACAGCGCAATAGAAGTGGTAAAAACTATTTTGGACAAGGAACAGCCTATGTTCGGCATCTGTTTGGGCCACCAAATGCTGGCGCTGGCAAACGGGGTTTCAACCTATAAAATGCACAACGGCCACCGCGGAATCAATCATCCCGTGATGAATTTGATTACCGGCAAGGGCGAAATTACCTCGCAAAACCACGGTTTCGCCATCAATAGGGAAGAGGCCGAAGCCAATCCAAATATTGAAATAACCCACCTACACTTGAACGACCACACCGCGGCTGGAATTAAATTGAAAAACAAACCCGCTTTCTCAGTTCAATATCACCCTGAGGCAAGTCCTGGGCCGCACGATGCTTCTTATCTTTTTGATGAATTCATCGAAAGTATTGAAAAACATAAACTACAAACCGCTTAAAATTTTCCAGTCCCCAAAGGTTTCAAGAATCTTTGGGGTCTTTACAATTAACAATTAACCAATAACTATTAACTTTTACCAATGAGCATCATCATCGATATCACAGCCAGACAAATTTTTGATTCCCGAGGAAATCCTACTATTGAAGTAGACGTAATTACCGAAAACGGCTATATTGGCCGTGCAGCTGTTCCATCGGGAGCATCAACGGGCGAGCATGAGGCTGTAGAGCTTCGTGATGGCGGAAAAGCGTATATGGGCAAAGGAGTTATGAAAGCCGTTGAAAACGTTCACGGCAAAATTGCCGGAACTCTTTTGGGCATTTCTGTTTTTGAACAGGAGTTGATCGATAAAACTATGATTGATTTGGACGGCACGAAGAATAAATCAAAACTCGGTGCCAATGCCATTCTCGGTGTTTCCTTGGCTGCTGCAAAGGCCGCCGCTGCCGAATTGGGAATGCCGTTGTACCGCTACGTGGGCGGGGTGAGTGCCAAAACGCTTCCCGTGCCTATGATGAACATTATAAACGGTGGTTCACACAGCGATGCGCCCATCGCATTTCAGGAGTTTATGGTGATTCCCGTAAAGGCGAAAAATTTTACCCATGCCATGCAAATGGGTTCCGAAATTTTCCACAACCTTAAAAAGGTATTGCACGACCGCGGATTAAGTACGGCGGTTGGCGACGAAGGCGGTTTTGCCCCAACTTTGGATGGAACGGAGGATGCTTTGGATACTATTGCGAAAGCAACCAAAAAAGCTGGTTACAAATTGGGCGACGATGTAATGATTGCCCTGGATTGCGCTGCCGCGGAATTTTATGTGAAGAAGAAATACGATTACACAAAATTTGAGGGCGAAAAGGGAAAAGTACGTACTTCAAAGGAACAGGCAGATTATTTGGCTGAATTGTGCGAAAAATATCCTATCATTTCAATCGAGGACGGCATGGACGAAAACGATTGGGAAGGCTGGAAATACCTGACAGAAAAAATTGGCGATAAAGTGCAATTGGTGGGTGACGATTTGTTTGTAACAAATGTGGAAAGGCTATCAAAAGGTATTTCAGAAAAAATAGCTAACTCCATTCTTATAAAAGTGAACCAAATAGGAACACTCACTGAAACCATCGCCGCCGTAAATATGGCGCATAATGCCGGTTATACTTCCGTAATGAGCCACCGAAGCGGCGAAACCGAGGACAACACCATTGCCGATTTAGCGGTCGCCTTGAACTGTGGCCAGATAAAAACGGGTTCCGCCTCGCGAAGTGATAGAATGGCAAAGTACAATCAATTGCTGCGAATTGAAGAGCAATTGGGCGAAGTTGCCTATTTTCCGCAACAAAATGCGTTCAAAATTTAAACGTAGTACAAGCTTAGAAAAACCTCGCAACTAGCGGGGTTTTTTTATTTTTAGGAAATAGGCCGTACTGCCGATGATTTAAGGATATTTTAACCTAAGATTAGTTGGAAATGTTAAAAAATTAAACATAGATTTTGTACTTTAGCGTTTCTGAATAAATTAAAAAAACACACGATATTTTATGGCAAAGATGGCGACCCTAGAGATAGATGGTAAAAAATACGAGTTTCCCATTGTAGAGGGAACTGAAAATGAATTAGGAATAGATATAAAGAGCCTTCGCACAGATACCGACGGCGTGGTTACACTGGATCCCGGGTATAAGAATACCGGTTCCTGCGAAAGTGCAATTACTTTTTTGGATGGCGAAAAGGGAATTCTTCGTTATAGAGGATATTCCATTGAGGAGTTGGCGGAAAAGGCGCGCTTTCTAGAGGTTTGTTATTTATTGATTTTTGGTGAATTGCCCACCGAAGAACAACTAGAGAAATTTCACAATGATATAAAATCACAATCGCACGTAGATGAGGATGTGAAGCGCATCTTGGACGGTTTTCCGAAATCTGCTCACCCAATGGGCGTACTTTCATCGTTAACCTCTGCTTTGGTTGCTTTCAATCCTTCCTCGGTAAATGTGGATAGTGAGGAGGATATGTATAAGGCCATCGTAAAGATTTTGGCGAAATTTCCCGTCCTTACAGCCTGGACATATAGAAAACGCTTGGGTCTTCCACTCGATTATGGGGACGACAATTTAAGATATGTGGAAAATTTCGTAAAAATGATGTTCAAAAAACCAAGTGGTGAATACACATCAAACCCACTGGTTGTTGAGGCCTTGAACAAGCTTTTGATATTGCACGCAGATCACGAGCAAAATTGTTCCACTTCCACCGTACGTATTGTGGGCTCCTCGCACGCAGGTCTGTTTGTTTCTATTTCTGCCGGTATTGCTGCCCTTTGGGGGCCACTCCACGGCGGAGCAAACCAAGCGGTTATTGAAATGTTGGAGGCCATTAAGGCAGATGGTGGCGACACCAAAAAATTTATGGCAAAGGCAAAGGATAAAAATGATCCATTCCGTTTGATGGGCTTTGGCCATAGGGTGTACAAGAACTTCGACCCCCGTGCCAAGATCATTAAAAAAGCTGCCGATGATGTTTTGGACAGTCTAGGGATAGAAGATGACGTGCTGAGCATTGCCAAGGCTTTGGAAAAAGAAGCCCTTGAAGACCCATACTTTGTTGAAAGAAAATTATATCCGAACGTAGATTTCTATTCGGGCATTATTTACCGTGCCTTGGGCATTCCGGTAGAAATGTTCACCCCTATGTTTGCGCTAGGGCGCTTGCCGGGCTGGATAGCGCAGTGGAGAGAAATGAGGTTACAAAAAGAGCCTATTGGTCGCCCAAGACAGATTTATGTGGGAGAGAACCTGCGCTCCTTTGTACCGATCGAGAAACGATAAAGACTTATTTTTAATACCTTTAAAAGCACTTCCATTATGAGGTGCTTTTTCTATATTTGCTATATGATCAACCTACACATCAATGACGAAATATCAAGACTGCGCGCCGTAGTGCTGGGCCGCGCAGATAGCAATGGCCCCGTGCCAAAGCTGGAAGATGCCTACGATCCCAAATCTGCGGAGCATATAAAGGCCGGGACGTACCCCAAAGATGAAGACATGGTAAAGGAAATGGAGGCCGTAGCCGAAGTTTTCAAAAAGTACGATGTAAAGGTGTATCGCCCCCATTCCATTAAGGACTATAACCAGATATTTTCGCGCGACATTGCCTTTGTGATTGAAGATAAATTCATTATCGCAAACATTCTGGAGGACCGTTCTATGGAAATTGAGGCCATTGAGCACGTAATCAACCAGATTGATCCTTCAAAGATTATTGAATTTCCCGAAAATGCCCATATAGAGGGCGGCGATGTTATGCCCTGGGGTGACTATATTTTTGTAGGCGCCTATTATGGCGAAGATTACCCGAATTACATTACTGCCCGCACAAATCTGAACGCCGTAAAACACCTGCAGAAACTATTTCCGCATAAAAAGGTGAAATCCTTTAACCTAAGAAAGAGCAACACCGTGGCCGATGAAAACGCACTGCACCTGGATTGCTGTTTTCAGCCCTTGGGACGGGGGAAGGCGATTATCCATAAGGAAGGTTTTTTGATTGAGGAGGAATATAACTGGCTTGTTGATTTCTTCGGAAAGGAAAATTGCTTCCACATTACCAAGCGCGAGATGTATGATATGAACAGCAACATCTTCAGTATCTCGCCCGATGTGGTCATTTCAGAAAAAAACTTTACCCGATTGAATTCGTGGCTGCGCGAACAAGGTTTTACTGTGGAAGAGGTGCCGTATGCTGAAATATCAAAACAGGAAGGATTGCTTCGATGTACAACCATGCCTTTGGTTCGCGATTAATAGAAAATTTCTTGTTCTTTATTAGTTGTTTTTATTTATCAAAAGTATACAATTTGTAAGTTGTTGTAACTAATTGTTATTGCTATTAATATTTGTTACAACGCCTTATTTAACAAAAAAACCGCCCCCTCTTTCGCAAAAAATTAGTAAACTTGGCGTTACAAAATTTTAACACTTTGAAAAGATTACACTCCCTACCTTTTTTATTGCTGTTTTTAACAGCTATTACTGCACTTACCGCACAGCAAAAAAACATAAGCCTCGAAGAAATTTGGGGTGGTGCCTACAGAACCCAAGGTCTGGATGCCCTTCACTCCATGAACAACGGAAAGGAATATGCGGTGCTCAATTATGACCGACAAAGCAAAGCTTCTACTGTTGATGTTTATGACTACAAAAGCGGCGAAAAAGTACGAACCCTGTTGAACAGTGCAGATTTAAAAGGCATAAACTACGTGATATCCTACGAGTTTAGCAAAGACGAGTCAAAAATTCTTTTTACTACAGAGTTGCAGCAAATTTACAGACGTTCATCACTTGGTACTTATTATGTTTATGATATTGCTTCTAAAGAGTTCAGTTTGGTTTCTACCAATAAAATTCAGGAGCCCACCTTCAGCAATGACGGCAGTAAAGTAGCTTACGGATATCAAAACAATCTTTACGTAAAAGATTTGAAAACTGGAGAAGCCAAACAGATTACCGATGACGGTAAGAAAAACAGTATCATAAACGGGATTACCGATTGGGTTTATGAGGAAGAATTCGCCTTTGTGCGGGCTTTTGAGTGGAGTAAGGATGGTGACAGGTTAGCCTATATAAAATTTGACGAAACCGAGGTGCCGCAATTCAATATGGATCTTTACGGTAACGAACTCTATCCTTCAGCAGATACTTTTAAATATCCAAAGGCGGGAGAGGCAAATTCCAAGGTTTCACTACATATATATGATCTTGGGAACGGCAATACTTCTGAAGTAAACCTTTCGCAATATAATAGCTACTACATTCCGCGTTTATTGTGGACACAAGATAATAAACTGCTGAGTGTGCAGCTTACCAACCGCCACCAGAATGTGATTGATTTGGTTTTTGTAGATGTTTCCAACAACACTTCAAAACTAATTTTGGCCGAAAAAGATGATGCCTACGTAGATGTTACAGACAATCTAACCTTTTTGAACAACAATAGTTTTTTCTGGACCAGTGAAAGGGACGGTTGGAACCACATTTACCAATACGATAAAGATGGTAAACTACTAAACCAAGTAACAAAGGGCGCTTGGGAAGTAACTGCCTATTACGGTTTTGATCAGAACACGGGCCGCGTGTATTACCAAAGTACCGAAAACGGAAGCATCAATCGCGATGTGTACTCCATACTTCCTTCTGGCAAAAACAAAGTCCGCCTAACACAGCAAACAGGAACCAACGATGCCGACTTCAGCGCAGATTATACCTATTTTATAAATACATTTTCAGACGCAACAACACCCTATGTGTTCACGCTTCGCGAGGCTAAGACTGGCAAACTGCTTCGTGAAATAAAAAATAATGATGATTTGAAGGAGCGTTTGTCTTCCTATAAAATTTCACCTAAAGAGTTTTCAACCATAAACATCAATGGTGAAAATTTGAATATGTATATGATAAAACCTCTGAATTTTGATGAAAACAAGCAGTATCCTTTGTTTTTATATCAATATTCCGGTCCTGGCTCCCAGAATGTATCAAACAGTTGGATGGGAACAAATGATTATTGGCACGAAATGCTAGCCAATGAGCAAGATATTATCATTGCCTGCGTGGACGGTCGCGGCACAGGATTTAAGGGAAGGGATTTCAAAAAAATGACCCAAAAGGAATTGGGGAAATACGAAGTGGAAGACCAAATAGCGGTCGCTAAAAAGTTGGGTGAACTTCCATATATCGATGCCTCGCGTACGGGAATTTGGGGTTGGAGCTATGGTGGCTTTATGTCATCAAACGCGTTGTTTCAGGCGCCGGACACTTTTGAGATGGCCATTGCAGTAGCCCCGGTAACCAGCTGGCGATTTTATGATAGTATCTATACAGAGCGCTATATGCAAACCCCGCAGGAAAACGCTTCGGGTTATGATGAAAATTCTCCATTGTCGCATGTTGAGGGTTTGAAAGGAAAATTCCTGTTGGTACATGGTAGTGCTGATGACAACGTACACGTTCAAAACAGTATGCGTTTGATAGAAGCCTTAGTGCAGGCCAATAAGCAATTCGATTGGCGTATATATCCCGATAAAAACCACGGTATTTACGGTGGCAATACACGATTGCATCTTTATACTTTAATGACCAATTACATCAAAAACAACTTATAAAAATCAACACTAACTAATAATTAATTTTATGTCAGAAGCTCTTCAATATCAAAAGCAAAAGGAATTATTTGGCCATCCAGTAGGTCTTTATATCTTGTTCTTTACCGAAATGTGGGAACGTTTCTCCTATTACGGAATGCGCGCCATTTTGGTACTTTATTTGGTTGCAGAGGCAACCAGCGATAATCCAGGATTAGGGTGGACAAACGCCGAAGCACTTTCATTATACGGAACTTATACCATGCTTGTTTACGTTGCTTCCATTCCTGGAGGATGGATTGCCGATAAATTTATGGGGCAGAAGCAATCCGTACTTGTAGGTGGTATTCTTTTGGTAGCAGGACATGGCGTTCTTTCCATAGAAGAAATGTGGGCATTCTACAGTGGTCTTGGCTTGATTATAGCGGGTGTGGGGATGTTAAAGCCAAATATTTCAACTATGGTTGGTGGTTTGTATAAAACTGGTGACATTAGAAGAGATAAGGGTTTCACTATTTTTTATATTGGTATTAATATAGGCGCTTTTCTATCCAGCTTAATTGTGGGGTATGTAGGTGAAGTTTATGGCTGGCACTACGGTTTCGGACTTGCTGCTATAGGTATGGCTTTGGGATTACTTCAATATTTAGTGGGTCAGAAACATTTAAAATATGTTGGAAATAATACCAACAAATCTATTGATCCTGAAGAAAAAGCGGCAATGAAAAGACCGCTTTCTAAAGTTGAAAAGGACAGAATGGTTGTGCTGTTCATCTCTTTTATACTGGTTATAGTTTTTTGGGGAGCCTTTGAACAAGCTGGGGGTTTAATGAATATTTACGCTTCTGAAAAAACCGATAGAATGTTGATGGGCTGGGAAGTGCCAGCTTCATGGTTTCAATCGCTTAATGCTATGTTTATTATTATTTTGGGTACAACAGTTGCTGCATATTGGGCAAAGAGAAAACTAAAAGGAAAAGTTTCCACTTCACTTTTCAAAATGTGTCTGGGCTTGATAATTATGGGAATGGGTTTCTTCTTTATGACCGCAGCCGCTGCACAGTTTAACAGTGATGGTGCATCAGCTATGTACTGGTTGGTACTGGCTTATTTGTTTCATACCGTAGGAGAATTATGTTTGTCGCCAGTTGCGCTTTCATATATTACGAAATTGGCACCACTAAAATATGCTTCTTTAATGATGGGGGTATACTTTGCGATGACTGGTTTTGGAAATAAAGTAGCCGGACTTTTAGGAGAATCAGCCTCTAATTTAGGTGAATATACTGTATTTACGGGAATTGCAGTGTTCTGTGTTGCCTTTGGATTATTGGTTTTATTGATAAGAAAGAAACTGGAAAAACTTACGCATGGTGCTGAGGATAATGAGCGTGAACTTCACGACAACGAGCCTTTTGAACTTGCAGATCCAGATATCAACAAGCCTCACTAATTTTTCAGAAACAATTTAACCAAAACAAATACCGATGAACACTGATATAGAAAATCTGTTTAAAGACAAAGTTTTAGGGCATCCCGCGGGATTATTTATACTTTTTTTTACTGAAATGTGGGAGCGTTTTTCCTTTTACGGAATGCGTATCCTTTTGGTGTTGTTTTTAACCGCCCCAATTTTGAGTGACAATCCCGGTTGGGAATGGCCACGCGAGCACGCGTTGGCACTTATTGGAACCTATGCTTCGCTTTTATATTTAACCCCTATCATTGGAGGTTGGATAGCAGATAAAATTACGGGGTACCGTATGGCAGTGGTGTTGGGTTGCGTTATTATGACGCTTGGCCACGCCTCCATGGCGCTGGAAACCACTGCTTCATTTTACATGGGTCTTGCTCTTTTGGTAATTGGTACAGGTTTTTTTAAGCCGAATATTACTTCCATCATATCTGAAATGTACAAAGGCAAGGAATCTAAAAAAGACGGTGCTTATACAATCTTCTATATGGGTGTAAATGCCGGAGCTTTCTTTGGAATGATGCTGTGCGGTTATTTAGCTGAAAATTATGGCTGGTCTTGGGGCTTTGGACTTGCGGGTA
>Ga0209344_10005259_pt1 | contig 11280 bp, 10 predicted proteins | sample Cruoilmetagenom6_FD_187293 | JGI IMG/M metagenome (GOLD analysis project Ga0209344, IMG submission 187293) | Oil polluted marine microbial communities from Coal Oil Point, Santa Barbara, California, USA - Santa Barbara Oil Seep Sample 6 (SPAdes)... | ecosystem: Environmental > Aquatic > Marine...
TTTTGTCGAATATTTAAAAGTTATTCTTACAAACATTTGATGCTGAAATTTAAACAAAATATCTTTAGCAAAAGATTAGAACGCTATTATCATTTGGGATTATCTGAGAGTTCTTAATCAGAGCCTTACTCTTTTTGAGTGAGGCTTTTTTTTATTTAAGAATGGCTTCTATTTTATTGAGAATATCCTCAGGAGAAATGGTACTGAATACATCTTCGTAACCTTCAGGAAATGTATTACCATAAACTGAAGTTGGTAGTTTTGGGAATTTTGAACGATTTGCTAAAACAGCATTAGTCTTATCTTGGTGAAACGGATAAAAACCTGCAAATGGATGCGTAACTCCCCAAATTGTCAAAACCTTTACGCCTTGCATAGCAGCCAAATGTGCATTACCAGAATCCATAGATATCATCAACTTTAAATTTGAAATAATATCTAATTCATCATTAAGACTCAATTTACCAGCAAGATTAATGACATTATCATTTTTATCTGCAACAGTCTGGAGTTGATTTTCTTCAATTCCTTTAGCTCCAAACAAAACTATTTTATAGTTTTTTGAAAGTGCTTCAATAACTGTTAGCATTTGAGACAAAGGGTATGCTTTTCCCTTAAATGCGGCAAAAGGAGCAATTCCAATCAATGGCTTTGAATCTTTACCAATCCACTGAAGACTGTTAGAGTTTAATTCTGAAGGGTTTGAAAATTTAGGGTTTGACAAATCTATTGGATATCCTAAATGTTTAAAAACATCAGCATAGCGTTGATGCGTTGTTTTTAATTGTTGAAATATTTCACCAGAAACTAATGCTTTTTTTTCTGCTCTTCCTTTATCAATCTGCACGACTTTCTTTCCGAAGAAAAAGAACTTCAATATGTTACTTCGTAATACGTTATGTAAATCTGCAACACTATCAAACCCAGTTTTCTTGAGTGCTTTTGAAAGTTTATACAAGCCAAACACACCTTTATGATTGCCTTTTAGGTCTGCCTCAAAAACAGAAACATTTGGCACATCTCTAAATAATGGTTTAAAAAAGGCTTTAGTTAAAACGGTAAGTTTTACGTTTGAATACTGCTCAGTTAATGCTCTCAACACCGGAACAGTCATAGCAACGTCTCCCATTGCAGAGAGACGAATAACTAGAATGTGTTCGGTTTTTTTAGACATAAATGAATAATTATGTCATATTGAGTCTATTTGAAAGAAACCTTATTCTTAAAGATTCTTCGTTTTACTCTTGAATGACAGCTATTTTATTTTTGTGAACGTAGTACAGGATTCAACTGGTCGTCGTTGTACATTTTCATTTGCTTGTATACTTTCATATACTTATCACCTTTACTAATATCGTCTAAAAGTGTATCTATAGCAGTTGATAAATCAACACGTTGTTCAAGTAATACATCAAGTTTATTTTGGCAAGCTGCTCTATGCGAATCTGAAGCATCTTCTCTAGTTGCTTCTTCATTCATATGATATACTTTAAGCGCTAAAATTGATAACCTATCAACTCCCCAAGCAGGACTTTCGGTATTGATTGTTGCGCCATCTTTTACTGTTACATTTTTATATTTTTCCAGAAAATAGCTGTCTATGAACTCAACCATATCTGTTCTGTCTTGATTAGAAGCGTCTATTTGACGTTTCAATTTTAAAGCAGCAACTGGATCTATTTGAGGGTCACGAATAATATCTTCATAATGCCATTGCACAGTATCTATCCAACATTTTCTATATAATAAATGCTCTAATAAATTAGAGTCTTTGTTATATACATTTGTAAAAGGCTGATCAACAGTATTAACGATGTGGTATTTTTCAATAACCTCCTTAAATATTTTATTTGCTTTTTCTGAGAACATAATATGTAAATTTAAAGTACAAATATAGAAGTAATTATTAACTTTATCTCCCATAAAAATTACACGATGCACATTCACAATCTATCTGAGTCAAATTCAATTTTAAATTCTTTTATCGCTGAAATTAGAGATGTTTCAATTCAACATGACCGAATGCGTTTTAGAAGAAACATTGAACGCATTGGAGAGGTTTTATGTTATGAAATGAGTAAAACTTTAGATTTTAAACCCAAAACAATTAAAACGCCATTGGGTGAAAAAGCAACAAGTATTTACCAAAATGACATTGTATTGTGTTCTATTTTAAGAGCTGGTGTACCTTTACACAATGGACTGTTAAATTATTTTGATGATGCTGAAAATGCTTTTATTTCAGCCTACAGACATCATAAACACGATCCTGAAACATTTGAAATTGTAGTTGAGTATCTCGCTTGTCCTGATTTAAGTGGAAAAACTTTAATACTAGCAGACCCTATGTTAGCAACAGGACAATCTATGGTGGCTACTTTTGAAGCTTTAAAGCCTTTTGGAACGCCTAAGGAAATTCATCTGGTTAGCGTCATTGGAGCACAACCTGGTGTAGATTTTGTAAATACACACTTTAATGATGATGCACATTTATGGATAGCAACTGTAGATGAAGAACTCAATGACAAAGGCTATATAGTTCCTGGCCTTGGAGATGCTGGCGACTTAGCTTTTGGCAAAAAATTACAACAATAATGTGATGATTGGAGTTAAAAGTAAAATCCATAATAAACTTTCTTTAAACCATTTTTCTGAAATTACTTCCAAATAATTTGTCATAATAATAGCTAAAGGAGCGAAAAGGAAAATAAACTCACTTCCATCTTTTATTGGAGATATTATAACAATTACTAACCCAATAATTGTTGCAATAATAATTAATGAAAATGATGGTCTTAAGCTTTTTGCTTTAGATTTTAAATTCTTGATGTAATAAAAAAGTGACCAAATTCCGAAAGAAAACAGAATCGTTGATCCAATAATAATTCGCTTAGAGTTTAATGGACTGAAATCAAAACTCACGTCAATAAGATTATTAAAAAACTTATTGATATCCTGATTCATTACAACCATATAAGACACGCTAATAATTGCTACTGTTAAAATCCCCATTACAGGAATTAGCCAGTTTTTTGCATCTGTAATAACATATAGTACTAATGCTGCAATAATTAAAACGAAAAACAAAGCTGACCAAAAGTATAATAACGAAGCCATTGTAATCCAAAAAGAAGCATCAAAAAGCTTCTTTTTGATTTCCTTTTTAGATCTTAAACTTATAATACGCCTTAGAGCAAATAGCACAAAAAGATTAGCGAAAAGTGTTCTAGAATTTAAAAGTGTTTCTGGTAGAATAGCAATAAATAAAACAAACAGTAAAATTTTATAACTATTTTTTTTTGTGAGATTATTTCTGTTTACTAAAAAATCAAACACAAAAACTGAAAACAAACTAACACTAAAAAACAAAATCTCTTTGGTAATTAAAAAAATATCCAACGCCACATCAAGTGTCATATATTTTGTAATAACAAACACAATTAGCAGTATGATGCTTACTGCTACAAAGTTTATAGGTTTTGACTGGCTAAAAAAGTTTGATATCATTAATTAAGTGAAAAAATAAAAAGACAACACTAATATTTATAGATTTTTTCAATTTTAAGCTGAAAAAACGTAATTTTGTATTGTAAAGATATAATTTAAACCTACAACAGTATTAATTTTTAAACTAATGAAAGACTTTTTTAACGCTATAGCAGATTTATTCGTAAATGTTTTATTCGCTCCATTTGATGCTTTAAGAGCACTTGAGTTAGAAAACTGGTGGTCAGCAAATTTTATATCATGGATATTTATTGTTATTTGTATCGTTGCTACTGCTTACTGGATGCTTCAATTAAAAAAATATGATGCAAACGGAGAAGAAGATAAGAGCATTACATCACATTCTTATTTATAAATCGAATCCAATATCCTTACGATAATACATCTTATCAAAATGTAATTTATTTATATTTTGATAGGATTTTTTTATGGCTTCTTCATATGTATTCCCATAAGATGTTATAGCCATAACACGACCTCCTGAAGTTACTACCTTTTCATTTTCTGTAATAGCTCCTGCGTGAAACACCAAAGAATCATCTACATTTTCTAAACCCGTTATTTCTTTACCTTTTTCGTAAGCTTCAGGGTAACCTCCAGAAACCAACATGACTGTAGTTGCAGCTCTTTCATCTATTTCTAAATTAATTTCATCAAGACGTTCTTCTGAAATGGCTTTAAAAATTTCAACTAAATCTGTTTTTAATCTAGGTAAAACCACTTCGGTTTCAGGATCACCCATTCTAACATTATATTCTATTACTTTGGGATCATCTCCAACTTTTATCAATCCGATAAACACAAAACCTTTGTATGGTAAATTGTCTTTTTGAAGTCCGTTAATTGTTGGCTTAACAACACGTTCTTCAATTTTATTTAAAAACTCTTGAGTAGCAAATGGTACTGGAGAAACAGCTCCCATTCCACCTGTATTTAAACCAGTATCACCTTCTCCAATTCGTTTGTAATCTTTAGCAGTAGGCAGAATTTTATAATGTTTACCATCGGTTAAAACAAAACAACTTAACTCTATTCCGTCTAAAAATTCTTCAATAACAACCTTAGAACTTGCGTCTCCAAACTTGGCATCAACCAACATGTTTTTAAGTTCTGTTTTAGCTTCTTTTAAATCATTCAAAATCAAAACACCTTTACCAGCTGCTAATCCATCAGCTTTTAAAACATAAGGCGGTTTTAAAGTTTCTAAAAACACATAGCCTTCCTCTACATTTGAAGCATTAAAACTTTGGTATGCGGCAGTAGGAATATTGTGTCTATACAGGAATTCTTTAGCAAATTCTTTACTTCCTTCTAATTCGGCAGCTGCTTTTTGCGGACCAATAACAGCAACATGTTTAAGCTCTACATCGTTTAAAAAGAAATCATGAATGCCCTGAACTAATGGATCTTCTGGTCCGACAACAACCATATCAATTTTCTGTTCTAAAACAGAAGTTTTAATCGCTTCAAAATCTGTAACCTTAATCTCTAAATTTTTAGCAATTTTGGAAGTCCCAGAATTGCCAGGAGCAACATAAAGAGAGTTACATAAAGAGCTTTGAGCTATTTTCCAAGCGAAAGTATGCTCTCTTCCGCCAGAACCAAGAATTAAAATGTTCATGTAATTTGTTGTTTGCACAAAAATAATTGCTTTTGCGCTTAAAAAATAATTAGTTTTGAAAAAACGTATATGAGATTTTATAATTGGCTATTAAATTGTATGGTATTACCTATTGGTGATGCGGTTTTAGGTGGTAATTATTTAAAATATATAAAGGAATGGAGAGATTTTGACAAGAAAAATAAAACTGAATTAGAAGTCATACAACAAAAGCGCCTTAAAAACATGCTGGCACATGCCATTAAAAATGTACCTTATTATAAAAACATACCTGAATCTGATTTAAAATCTTTCCCAATACTTACTAAATCTATTTTAAGAGATCAAGCAGAAAATTTGATTTCTAAAAACTATGATGTTTCAAAACTTGACAAGCATCATAGTAGTGGTAGTTCTGGCGTACAGTCTTTTACATACATGACTCACAATCACAAGTTCTTTTTACGAGCTTTACAAACGCATTGGTGGACATGGAGTGGTTATAACATTGGTGATCCTTTATTGCAATTTGGTATTTCTCAAAAACGCAACGTTGTAAAACGCTTAAAAGATTTATTTTATAGATGCACTTATGTAAAAGCTTTTGGTCTTTCTGAAGAAGAATTAAAGCATACACTTATTAAGGTATCTAAGAAAAAGGATTTGGTGATCGCTGGATACCCTTCTGTTATAAATCAGTTAGCCAAAGCTAGTTTACGAGAAAATATAAAACCAAATATAAAAAGCATAATCTGTTTTGGTGACAAGCTTTTTGATCATTATCAAAAGACTATTATTTCTGCTTTTGGAAAAAACGTAAAAATAGTCGACACCTATGGCTGTGCAGAAGGGCTTCTTATGGCTTGTAAACAAGACTTAGAGTATTATTACATTATGTCTCCTCATGTATTTATTGAGATTGTTGACGACAATGGTACGCCTGTTGAAGATGGAAAAATGGGTCATGTTTTAGTAACTAGTCTAACCAATAAAGCCATGCCTTTAATTAGATATCAATTAGGTGATTTAGCTATTAAACTACCTAAAGCGCTTTACCCCAAACATCGCTTAAAGCAATATCCTTTACTTCAAAAAGTAGTAGGTCGTGAAACAGATATTGTAAAAACCACTAAAGGCATTACATTAAATGTACATAGTTTTACAGGAGTATTAGAATACTTTCAAGAGATTAAGCAATATAAAATCATCCAAAACAACCTAGAAGACATCATTATAGAATACATTATTGATGACGTATCAAATTTTAACAGTTCTGTTTTAGAGACTATAAAATATAAATTAAATACACTCACGCATCATAGTTTAGAGATAACATTTAGAGAAGTAAAAGTGATAACACCTACAAAATCAGGAAAACCTCAAATAATAGAATCTAATATTGTTTAAATGAAAAATATTCTCATCATAACAAGTTATTTTCCACCAGAAACTGGAGCTGCATCAAACAGAATTTTTCATTTAGCTGAAGGACTTAAGAAACATGACTTTAATGTTTCTGTATTAACGCCTTTACCAAATTATCCAACTGGAGAAATCTTTAAAGATTATAAAGGTAAATTTAAACACACCTCAACTGAAGAAGGAATTTTAATAAACAGACTTTGGATTTACGCAAGTAATTCTAAAAACAAACTTTTGCGATTAATAGCAATGCTGTCTTACAGTTTTAGTTTGATTTGGTTTTTTATGTGGAATAAAATTCCGAAAACAGTTATTGTGCAATCACCTCCTTTGTTAGTTGCCTTTACTTGTATGTTATTTCTCAAATTTAAGAAGCGGCATCTTATTTTAAATGTAAGTGATCTCTGGCCTATTGCTGGGTTAGAATTAGGTGCATTTAAAAAGAATTTTAGTTATAAAATGCTTGAGCGTATTGAACATTTTAATTATAAAAAAGCCGATTTAGTTTTAGGTCAAAGTGAAGAAATACTAGCACATGTAAAAACTATATGTCCTGAAAAAAACACCTTTTTATATCGTAACTATCCCGATTTTAAAAGCCCTAAATTAAGTTACAATCCTTCTCATGGAAAACTAAAAATTGTTTACGCTGGATTACTTGGTATAGCACAAGGCATCTATAACCTATGTCAAGAATTAGATTACAAGACTATTGAATTTCATATTTATGGTTCTGGAGCCGAACAAGAAAAAATTGAAACTTTTATTCTGAATCATCCAGAATTACCCATCGTATACCATGGTCAGGTTTCAAGAAATGAATTACACAAAATTCTTTTACAATACGATATTACAATTATACCTTTGTTGAAGCGAATTTACGGGTCAGTACCTTCTAAAATATTTGAATATGCTAAATTAGGATTACCAATGTTATACTTTGGAGGAGGAGAAGGTGAAACTATAATAAAAAGACATAAATTAGGTTGGGTTGCTGAAGCTGGTAATTATAAAAAGCTAAATAGTATTATTGCGTCTATTAATCATCAAATGTTATCTAAAATACAACGAGAAAAGATTATAGAATGTGGTAACAAAAAATTTGATTTTAAATCTCAATTAGAAAAATTAACAGACATTATTTAGTAAGCTTTATCTTCTCCTTTAATGGCATTCATAAAAGTTTTAGTTATGATTTTAAGATCTAAAAGTAAAGACCAATTTTCTATATAAAATATATCATATTTTACGCGACCAATAATGTCTTTATCAGACTCAACTTCACCTCTAAATCCGCTTATTTGAGCCAACCCAGTAATACCTGGTTTCACAAAATGACGCACCATAAACTTATCTATTTTTTTAGCATACATATTCGTATGACTTACCATATGAGGACGAGGACCTACAACAGACATATCTCCAAAAAGCACATTAAAAAACTGAGGTAATTCATCTATACTAGTTTTTCTAATAAAGCGACCTATTTTAGTAATTCTATTGTCTCCTCTAGTGGCTTGATACAAATGTGCATCTTTATTAGGTGTCATCGATCTAAACTTATAACAATCAAATTCTTTGTAGTTAAACCCATTTCTAGATTGTTTAAAAAACACAGGGCCTTTAGATTCTAACTTTATTAAAATTGCTATTAAAGGCGTTAACCATGACAGTAAAAATATAATAACTAGGCTTGAAAATACAATGTCAAAAGTCCTTTTAAGAACCATATTGATTGGCTCTTCTAAAGGAATATCTCTTAACGTTAAAATTGGAATGTAATCGTAGTATTCGTATTTAAGTTTTTTAGAATATATCTCTTTATTATCTGGTAAAAACTTTAGTATTTTTAGGTTGTTATCCGCAAAATCGGCTATTTCATTTATTTGACTATTTGTAAGTTCAGAAATTGAGCAGTATATCTCATCAATAGCTTCTTCTTTTATGTATTGAAAACAACTATCAAGGTTTACTGCTTTTTTATCTTTAAAGTTGAATGTTTTTTTGTGTATATAACCATACTCAAGGTTTTTATTGAAAAAGTTTTCTAGAGCTAACGTTTTTTTATTTGCACCAAAAATGACTGTTTTTCTATAATTACCACCAAAAGAAACTCTATACTTTTGAAGTAAATAATACAAAGCAAATTTAAAAAAGATGATTGCTGAAAAACTAACTAAAACATAATTAAAAACCGTAATTGGATATATGTCTAGATCATGATAAAAGCCCGCAAAAGCAAAAATGATTAAAGTAAAAAACACCATTTGCCTTAATGCTAAAGAAAAAATTGTCACTTCTCTAGTGTACCTATAGACACCATAAAAACCTGAGTAAATTGAGAGTATAACCCATGAAACGGATACAAAAAGTATAAACATTTTTGGATCTATGTCCTTAAAAAAATAGAGTATTGCTAAACCATTAATAATACTTAGATCAATTAAGTATGAAATTGGTCTTAAATAACCTGAATATCTTCCTTGTTTAAATAAGCTCAATTTATATTTTTATATGTTTTGAAAAATCTCTGTGTTCACTCTTATAAAGTTCATCTTGAGATAATCCTTTAAAGTATTCGAATGTTATTTTCATTCCTTCTGATCTCTCAACCTTAGGTTCCCACTTCAGTATTTTTTTTGCTAAAGTGATATCTGGCTGTCTTTGCATAGGATCATTAACCGGTAAATCTTTGTAGATGACTTTTTGATTTGTATTGGTTAATTTAATAATCTCTTCAGCAAAATCTTTTATTGAAATTTCATTTGGATTACCAATATTAACTGGATAAACATAATCACTTAAGAGTAACTTAAAAATGCCATCAACTTGATCATCAACATAGCAAAAAGACCGTGTTTGCGAACCATCTCCAAATATTGTAAGATCTTCTCCTCTTAAGGCTTGTCCCATAAATGCAGGAATGACTCTCCCATCGTTTAATCGCATACGTGGTCCATAGGTATTAAAAATACGAACGATTCTTGTTTCAACACCATGAAACCTATGATAAGCCATAGTTATAGATTCTTGAAAACGTTTTGCTTCGTCATAAACACCTCTTGGGCCTATAGTATTAACATTACCATAGTAATCTTCAGTTTGAGGATGTACTAAGGGATCTCCGTAAACCTCAGATGTTGAAGCAATTAATAGCCTTGCTTTTTTAGCTTTTGCTAAACCCAAAAGATTATGTGTTCCTAAGGATCCTACTTTAAGAGTCTGAATTGGTATTTTTAAATAATCTATAGGACTTGCTGGTGATGCAAAGTGAAGTATATAATCTAATTTTCCTTCAATAGTAATATGCTCAGTAACATCATGTTCTATAAATTGAAAGTTTGGATTATCTTTTAAATGCTCAATGTTTTTAGGATCACCTGTTATAAAGTTATCCATGCCAATAACATGAAAGCCTTCGGACAAAAACCTATCACATAAATGCGATCCTAAAAAACCTGCAGCTCCTGTTATTAGTACTTTTTCTTTCATTATACAACACTTTTTCTTCCTATTGACACATAATTAAAGCCTTCATTTTCCAAATCCTTAATATCATAAAGATTTCGACCATCAAAAATCATAGGCTTAATCATATTATCTTTCAATTTTTGAAAGTTAGGTGTTCTAAATATACTCCATTCTGTACAAATAATCAAAGCATCTACACCATCAATAGCATCATACATATTAGCAGTGTACTGTAATTGATTTTCATACTTTCTTTTAACATTAGGCATTGCTTCTGGATCAAAAACATTAATCTTAGCACCATGTTTTAACAATTCGTCAATCATGTACAATGCAGGAGCCTCTCTAATGTCATCTGTTTCAGGCTTAAATGCTAATCCCCATATAGCAAAAGTTTTCCCTTCTAAATCATTATTAAAACTAGATAATATCTTCGGAATTAAAATTGTTTTTTGTTTACTGTTAACCTTTATTACTGAGCTTAAAATTTCAAAATCATGATTATAATCTTTTCCTGATTTGTGTAATGCTTTTACATCTTTAGGAAAACAGGAACCACCATAACCTATACCTGGAAATAAGAAGCGTTTTCCTATTCTAGAATCTGTACCCATACCAATTCTAACCTTATCTACATCTGCGCCAACTTTTTCACAAAAATTAGCGATTTCATTCATAAATGTGATTTTTGCAGCCAAAAAGGAGTTTGCTGCATATTTGGTAAGTTCAGCAGAACGCTCATCCATTATTAAAATAGGATTTCCTGAACGCACAAAAGGTTTGTACAATTTGTTCATAAGGTTTGTTGCTCTCTCTGAACTTGAACCTATTACAATACGTTCTGGCTTTAAAAAATCGTCTACAGCAAAACCCTCACGTAAAAACTCTGGATTAGAAACAACATCAAATTCGACATCAGTTTCATTTGAAATTGTAGCTTTAACTTTGTCTGAAGTCCCAACAGGAACTGTACTTTTATCAACTATAACTTTATATTCTGTTATGTGTTTTCCTATATCTTTAGCAACGCCTAAAACGTATGATAGATCTGCAGAGCCATCATCATCCTCAGGTGTTGGTAATGCTAAAAATATAATTTCTCCATGCTCTAATCCTTCTTTTAGAGATGTAGAAAATTTAAGTCTATTGGCTTTAATATTTCTTTCAAACAATACATCTAGGTGTGGTTCATAAATTGGAACTTTTCCTCCTTGCATTTGCTCTACCTTATTGGCGTCTATGTCTATACAAAGAACTTCATTACCTGTTTCTGCTAAACA
>Ga0209344_10005260_pt1 | contig 11279 bp, 10 predicted proteins | sample Cruoilmetagenom6_FD_187293 | JGI IMG/M metagenome (GOLD analysis project Ga0209344, IMG submission 187293) | Oil polluted marine microbial communities from Coal Oil Point, Santa Barbara, California, USA - Santa Barbara Oil Seep Sample 6 (SPAdes)... | ecosystem: Environmental > Aquatic > Marine...
GATGTTGGGGGGCGAACAGGCCGCCGAACTCGATCTCGCCGCCGCGCCGCCAGTTGTTATCATGATGGTCGGCCTTCAGGGCTCGGGCAAGACGACTACGACTGCCAAACTTGCCCGCCTGATCCGTGAGAAGCACGGCAAGAAGCCGATGATGGCCTCGCTCGACGTCAATAGGCCTGCCGCGCAGGAACAGCTCAAAGTGCTGGGCGAGCAGGCCGAGGTTGCGACGCTGCCGATTATTACCGGCCAGCAGCCGATCGAAATCGCCACTCGCGCGCTGCAGGCTGCTAAGTTGCAGGCAATCGACGTGCTGTTGCTCGATACCGCAGGCCGTCTTCATGTTGACCGGCAGTTGATGGACGAGATGAAGGCGGTTTCGGAGATTTCCGTACCGACCGAAACGCTACTGGTTGTCGATTCGCTGACTGGGCAGGACGCGGTGAATGTTGCGCAAAGCTTTTCTGGCGAAGTTGATCTTACCGGCGTTGTCCTCACCCGGATGGATGGCGATGCGCGCGGCGGTGCTGCGCTGTCGATGCGCGCAGTTACCGGCAAACCGATCAAATTTGCCGGTACTGGCGAGAAAATTGACGCGATCGAAGCATTCCACCCGGGCCGCGTTGCCAGCCGTATCCTTGGCATGGGCGATATCGTCTCGATCGTCGAGAAAGCCGCCGAGCATGTCGAAGAGGAAGAGGCTGAGCGGCTTGCCGCGCGCATGGCCAAGGGCCAGTTTGATCTTAACGACCTGCGCACCCAGTTGAAGCAGATGCAGAACATGGGCGGGCTGGGGATGCTGGCCGGGATGATGCCGGGCATGAAGAAGGCCAAGGCGGCGATGAATGCGGCCAACATGGACGATAAGGTGCTGGTCCATATGGACGCCATCATTGGTTCGATGACACCGACCGAGCGCGAAAAGCCTGCACTGATGAATGCCAAGCGTAAGCGCCGCGTTGCAGGTGGTTCGGGCACTCAGGTGCAGGACGTAAACAAGCTCCTGAAGATGCATCAGGAGATGGGCAAGGCGATGAAGCAGATCAAGAAGATGGGCGGCCTGAAGGGGCTGGGTGCAATGTTTGGCGCAGGCGGCGGCGGTGGGCTTGATGCCGCGATGCCGGGGCTTGGCGGTCCGGGCGGTCCCGATCTTTCGAAATTACTCAAGAAATAGTTCTAAATCACTCAAGGAAAAGGTAAAAATTATGGCAGTTGTACTGCGTTTATCACGTGGCGGGGCAAAAAAGCGGCCCTATTACCGGATCGTTGCGGCTGATAGTCGCCGCGCGCGTGACGGCAAGTATCTGGAGCAAATCGGGATTTATAATCCGCTGCTGGCCAAGGACGATCCTGAGCGCATGAAGCTTAACGAGGATCGTGCGCGTTACTGGATCGGCGTAGGTGCGCAGCCTTCTGATCGCGTCTCCCGCTTCCTTGATGCGCTTGGCATCATGGAACGCAAGCCGCGCAACAACCCGCAGAAGGCCGAGCCGGGCGAGAAAGCCAAGGAACGCGTCGAGGAGAAGGCTACCAAGGCTGCCGATGCCGAGGAAGCTGCCAAGGCCGCCGCCGAAGCGCCTGCCGAAGAAGCGCCTGTGGAGGAAGCCGCTGCGGTGGAAGCACCTGCCGAGGAAGCTGCTAGCGAAGAGGCGCCAGTTGAAGAGGCTCCGGCCGAAGAAGCCGCAGCTGAGGAAGCTCCGGCTGAAAAAGCCGCTGCAGATGAAGCACCCGCTGAAGATGCGGGTGAGGAAAAGGCCGAGGGCTAGCTCTTGGCTGCGGACAAGCCCCTCACGCTTGCCGTCGTCACCGGCGCGCATGGTGTGACGGGCGAAGTCCGCCTGAAACTGTTCGGAGAAGGCGTGGCAGCGCTCAAACGCTTCCGCGCCTTCAACGCGTCTGCCCTCACGCTCAAGAAAGTGCGTGATGATAACAAGGGCGGTGCCATTGCGCGTTTCGCCGAAATCACGGACCGCAACGGTGCCGAAGCGTTGCGTGGCACCGAACTGACTGTTTCACGCGAAGATCTGCCGCCATTGGGCGAGGGCGAGTACTATCACACCGATCTGCTCGGCCTTGCCGCCGTGTCCGATGCGGGCGAGGCGTTGGGAACTGTGGTCAGCGTCGAAAACTTCGGTGCAGGCGACATCCTTGAAATCCAGCGGCCATCGGCTGGTGGCAAGCCCGGCAAGAAATTCATGGTCCCGATGAGCGAGTCTGCCGTGCCCGAGTGGAACGCCGAGCGCTTGATCGTCAGTGCGGCTTTTGCTGTGTAACGCCTGAGCCATGACATTCGCTGCCACCATCCTCACGCTTTACCCTGAAATGTTTCCAGGGCCGCTGCGGCTGTCTTTGGCGGGCCGCGCCCTGGAACAGGGCAAGTGGTCGCTCGATACTGTCCAGATCCGCGATTTCGCCACTGACAAGCACCGCACGGTTGACGATACGCCTGCAGGAGGCGGGGCCGGGATGGTGCTCAAGGCCGATGTGCTAGCTGGCGCAATAGACCATGCGCGTGATCGCCAGCCAGACTGTCCGATGCTGGCCATGACTCCGCGCGGAAAGCCGCTTTCCCAGGCCCGCGTGCGCGAACTTTCAAGCGGGCCGGGAGCCACGATCCTGTGCGGACGATTCGAGGGATTCGACGAGCGAGTCTTCGAAGGTCGCGATGTGGAAGAAGTTTCAGTTGGCGATATCGTGCTTTCTGGCGGAGAACCTGCCGCAATCATGCTATTGGACGCTTGCATTCGGCTGCTTCCCGGCGTAATGGGCGCGGCTTCAAGTGGTACTGAGGAATCGTTCGAGGACGGCCTTCTTGAGTATCCGCACTATACCCGACCTGTTGAATGGGAAGGGCGCACGATCCCTGAAGTGCTGCGATCGGGGGATCATGCGAAAGTCGACGCCTGGCGCAAGCAAAGGGCACAAGACGATACACGGTCACGCAGGCCAGACCTTTGGGAGCGTTATAACAACGCTCGGGACTGATCTGCCTCTGATGCGCGGCGTGAAACACAAGGGACCAGGGCATGAACCTGATTCAGCAGATTGAGGCCGAAGAAATTGACAAGGCCTCAAAGGATATTCCGGAATTCCGTCCGGGTGACACGCTTCGTGTCGGCGTGCGCGTCGTCGAAGGTGAGCGCACCCGTGTGCAGAACTTTGAAGGCGTGTGCATCGCCCGCACCAGCCGCGGCATGGGTTCGAACTTCACCGTGCGCAAGATGAGCTTTGGCGAAGGCGTGGAACGCGTATTCCCGCTTTATTCGCCAAACATCGACAGCGTTACTGTTGTGCGCAAAGGCATGGTGCGCCGTGCGAAGCTGTATTACCTGCGTGGCCGCACCGGTAAGCGGGCTCGTATTGCTGAGCGTCGGGACATCAGGCCCGGTGCCGAAGCCGCCGCCAAGGGACAAGCGCAGGACTGATCGACGAGTTCAGTCAGCCAGGATTACCGAAGCGGCCGGCTCCACTGGAGACCGGCCGCTTCCTGTTGAAGGGTTCAATAGACCATGGGTTATCGTGTTGCAGTTGTCGGTGCGACCGGGAATGTCGGCCGCGAAATGCTCAATATCCTTGCCGAACGTGAGTTTCCGATCGACGAGATCGCTGCGGTGGCCTCATCGCGTTCAGTCGGCTCGGAAATTGAATTTGGCGACACGGACAAGATGCTCAAGTGCAAGAACCTTGAGCACTTCGATTTCACCGGATGGGACATTGCGCTGTTCGCTGCCGGTTCCGGCCCGACCAAGATCTATGCGCCCAAGGCGGCCGAGCAAGGCTGTGTGGTTATCGACAACAGCTCGCTCTACCGGATGGACCCGGACGTGCCGTTGATCGTGCCCGAAGTGAACCCGGAAGCGATCGATGGCTATGCAAAGAAGAATATCATTGCCAACCCGAATTGCTCGACCGCGCAAATGGTCGTGGCGCTCAAGCCGCTCCACGATGTTGCACGGATCAAGCGGGTTGTAGTTTCGACCTACCAGTCGACATCCGGCGCGGGCAAGGCAGGCATGGACGAATTGTTCGAGCAAAGCCGGGCGATCTTTGTCGGTGATCCGGTCGAGCCTAGGACGTTCACCAAGCAGATTGCGTTCAACGTGATCCCGCATATCGACGATTTTCTTGATGATGGTTCCACCAAGGAAGAGTGGAAGATGGTTGTCGAAACCAAGAAGATCATGGACCCCAAGATCAAGGTTTCGGCAACGTGCGTGCGCGTTCCGGTGTTCGTCGGCCATGCAGAATCGATCAATCTTGAGTTTGAGAAAGAACTCTCGGCCGGGCAGGCGCAAGATATCCTGCGTGAGGCGCCGGGCTGCATGCTCGTCGACAAGCGTGAGGACGGCGGATACGTCACGCCTGCAGAATGTGCCGGTGACAGTGCGACTTATATCAGCCGCGTGCGCGAAGATTCGACTGTCGATAATGGCCTGGCGCTATGGTGCGTGTCAGACAACTTGCGCAAGGGTGCAGCGCTCAATGCCGTCCAGATCGCGGAGCTGCTGGGGCGCGAGCACTTGAAGAAGGGGTGATCGCATTCGCCATCCGCCCGGCCGTGATCAGTCCGGCGGTTTCTGCGTCTTGATCAGAAAAATCATCGGGAGCGACAGCAGGCACATGATGCCGATCATGTAGAAGTTGTTGGTGTAGGCGATCATCGCTGCTTGCCGTGAGACTTCTGCATCCACGATCCTCAGAGCTGCCTCACCATAGTCGCCCATGCGCTGCGCCGTTGCCGGATTGATCGGGCCAAACTTGTCGGCAGACAACCGTTCGGCCAGCTCGGCATGGTTGATCTGAATGTAACGGCTCATGATTAGAGTCGAGAACGCGATGCCCAGCGAACCGCCGAGTGACCGGGTCAGGTTGAGCATGCTCGATGCGTCGGTGCGCAGCTCTGGCTTCAGTGTGGTGAATGCCAGGATGTTGAGCGGAATTAAGATCATTCCCAGCCCGAGACCCTGGATCACGCCGATGAGCATGAACTCATAGCGGTCGACCTCAAGCGACCAACCCGACATGCGCAAGAGCGAGTACGCAGCGAGCAGTAAGCCGGAGGCCACGATGATGCGGATCGAAACGCCAATGCGAACGAAGTACTGACTGACCTGCATGGCGATGATGGTGCCGACACCGCGACTTGCTATGGCTACACCCGCACTATAAGCGCCGTATCCGAACAGGTTTTGCATCATCGGTGCGAGTAGGGCCATGACCGAGTACATGGTCACCGACATCACCACGATCAAGAAGTTGGCGACCAGCAAGTTGCGGTCCGCAAACAGGGCTCGCGGAATGAGCGGATTGCGGGACACGGCCATGTGGTAGATGGCCGCCCAGCCAAGTGAGGCTGTCAGTGTTGCGTAGATCCAGACTTCTTTCGATTCGAACCAGTCAACATGTTGGCCGCGATCAAGCAGGAGTTGCAGGCTGCCGATAGCGATGCCGATGAGCAAGAATCCAGTGAGGTCAAACTTGGATTTGCGGCGCGGCAACTTTGGAAGGTTGGTCACAATCAGGAAAAGAGAAAGCGCGCCGATCGGGGCGTTGATAAAAAAGCACCACCGCCAGTCGGCGTTTGCTGTGAGCCAGCCGCCCAATACGGGCCCCAGGATCGGACCGATCGTGAACGCGGCGCCCCACAGGGCCAACATTTTTGCATGGCGCGACGGGGGTGTCGCATCCAGCATGACGGCCTGCCCGACCGGTACCATGAACGCGCCGAATATCCCTTGCGCGATGCGGAACAACACCATCTCCGGAAGATTAGCTGCAAGCCCGCAGGCCATCGACGCGACGATGAAACCGCCGACGCTGATTACAAGCAATTCCCTGCGTCCTATCCGCTCGGCCAGCCAACCGGTTAACGGCAAGGCAATCGCTGAGGCGACGATGTAGCTGGTCAGCACCCAGGTTACCGTGTCCAGCGCAGCACCAAGAGATGCCTGCATATGCGGCAGCGCGACATTGGCGATGGTGGTGTCCAGTACCTGCATCGTCGAGGCTAACATCACGCCGGTTACCAGCAACAGCGGGCTGGGCACCTTGATTTGCGGTTGATCGTCGCCCTGTGCCTGTTCGGAGGCTGCGCGCCCGGCAGCTTTGTCGTTCGGCTGTGCGGAAGAGGCCATCGAAGCGGGAGCTATTCGTCGCGGTTCGTGTAAACGGTGATTGTGGTCGTGAGCCCGGAGATCAGCTTTCGTGGGCTTTTTTCGTCGATGGCGATCCGCACCGGAACCCGTTGAGTTACCTTGACCCAGTTTCCGGTTGCGTTCTGTGCAGGCAAAACCGAGTATTCTGAACCTGTCCCGGCGCCAATTGTTTCGACATGGCCTTCAAGTTCGACGTCGGGATATGCATCGAACTCGATCACGGCAGGCTGGCCGACTTGCATATCGGCAAGCTCGGTTTCCTTGAAGTTGGCTTCTATATATGTGCGACTCTGGCTGACAATATCGGTCAGCGGCACCCCGGTCAGCGCCACTTCACCAACTTGCATCCGCGTCGTCTTGGCTAGCTCGCCGGAGATTGGCGCGCGCACCAGCGTGCGCTTAAGGTCAAGCTGTGCCTTCGCCATCTGCGCCTGCGCGGCGGCAACCTGTGGGTTGATGCCAGGCATTGCTGCGCCATCGGCCAGCATTGCCCTCGCTTCGCGTTGCTTGGCCTCGGCAGACCGGAGCGATTCGCGCGCTTGTTCTACTGAGTGCCGGGCGGCGTCGTAGTCAGCTTTTGTGGCGAATCCCCTGTTCCACAAGGCCTGCTGGCGTTCGAGCCGACTTTGCGCGAATGCGATGTCCTCGCGCGCGGCGGCAATATCGGCACCGCTGAGGTCTGAGCTGTTGCGCAATGCGGTCACGCGGGCCTGGGCCGTGGCGATCTCGGCTACGGCTTCTCTGACTGCAAGTTCGTAAGGCTCGGGATCGATGCGGAACAGCGGGTCGCCGGCCTTCACGATGTCACCTTCGCCAACGAAAACTTCTTTGATCGGTCCAGCCACTTCGGCCACGACACCGACGGTATCCTGTTTGACATAGGCATTGTCTGTCGAAATCTGCCCTTGCAGGCTGATCCAGTATGCGATGACGCCGATGACGATAAGCAACGGCACGCCCAACATCATCAGCGGGCGGCGCCATCGCTGCGAGCTGCGGACGGGGACAGTCTTCCCCTCTGCGGTGTGCGAATCTGGTGGTTCAGACGTAGCGGTCTCGTTGCTGCCGGAGGGTGGAACGTGATCTGCTTCAGTCATTGGCGTTTTGCCTTGTATTCATTTGCGCAAGTCGATTGGAGACTCTTGAAAGGAGCTGTTGAAGCACCTCGCAGTCCGCTTCTTGCAGCCCCTCTGCTGCGGCCATCAACAATGCGCCCACTTCGTCACTGACGCGGGAGCTGATTTCGCGGGCGTGCTCGGTCCGATAGATTCGGCGAACGCGGCGGTCTTCGGGATCCGGCCTGCGTTCGATCAGTCCGGCTTCTTCCATTCGATCGACCATCCGGCACAGCGTGATCGGTTCCACGTCCAGCTGGTTGGCGTAAAAGACCTGTTGTTCGCCTTCAGCCCTGCCAAGAATAAGCAGCAGCCGAGCTTGCGGCCCGGTCATTCCCAAAGATCGCATGCGTTCGTCGAACAAGCGGCGCAATTGCCGCGAGCTGTCGTTCAGAAGGTATCCCCAGTTCTCCATAATAAGCGCCACTATAATAAGCTTGCTTATGATCTGCAATAGACGCGGGTGGCTCTTTTCATGACCTGCCATTATCGCGGGTTTCATGAGCAACATTTCCACAGCCATGATCGAGGCGCCCAATGGTGCCGGGCTTGCAGTGCATCGCACGGTGCCGGCAGCAGGCGAGGCGCGTCCTGTCCTGCTCCTTCACGGCCTGTTTTCCAGTGCCGAGATGAACTGGATCAAGTTCGGCCATGCGCAGAAACTGGCCGATGCCGGCTTCGAGGTGATCATGCCGGACTTGCGCGCGCACGGACAAAGCGATGCGCCGTATGACCCGGCTGCCTATCCCGAAGACGTGCTGGTGCAGGACGTGGTGGCGATGGTCGAAGCGCTGGGCCTTACAGACTATGATCTTGGTGGCTTTTCGCTCGGTGCGCGCACGGCAGTTCGCGCGGTGTTGGCAGGCTTGACGCCGCGCCGTTTGGTGCTGGGCGGGATGGGGCTGGAAGGACTGTCCGGATGGGCAAAGCGCAGTGCGTTCTTCATCGATGCCATTGATCGCTTCGATGAAATCGAGCGCGGCGATCTGGCGTTCGTGGCCAAAAGCTTCATGAAGTCGATGAAAGTTGACCGAGTGGCCGCGCGCCTGCTGCTTGGCTCGGTCGACGATACGCCGCCAGACGCGCTTTGCGCCGTCACCATGCCCACTCTGGTCGTGTGCGGCGCGGACGATCATGACAACGGCTCGGGATCGGCGCTGGCACAATCATTGCCGGACGGGACTTTCGCCGAAATTCCGGGCACTCATATGTCATCGGTTACCGAGCCGGCATTGGGCGAAGCAATAGCGAATTTTCTCAAGGCTTGACCGCAGCCGGGCTGCTGGCCAGCATGGGGCGATAGTGTTGCTGCCAGAATGAGGCGTTTAGAAATGAAATCCATGAGTTCGTTCATTGCGCTTGCCGCGGTGCTTGTCTCCTCGCCGGTACTGGCAAAACACCACGAACAGCCCGATGAGGCCGCGCCGACAGCCGAAGCCGCCGCCGAGTTTGTGGCGCTGGCCGAAGCGCGCCTGCTTGAAGAAGCGAACAAGGCCGCGCGCGCTGAATGGGTCTATGCCAACTTCATCACCCAGGACACCGCCGCGATTTCGGCCGCCGCTAACGCGCAACTGACCGAAGTGGTGGTCGACAGCGGCGTGAAGGCCGCGCGCTTTGCCGATCTCGCCGATCTTGATTACGATACATTCCGCAAACTCTCGATGCTACGGACTGGTATCGTCACGCCTGCGCCCACCACGGCTGGAGCCGCCGAAGAGGTGGCCGAACTCAAGACCGCGATGGAAGGCACATACGGCAAGGGCAGGGGAACGCTGGACGGTGAGCCGATTGCCGGCAACGATCTTGAAGCCAAAATGGGCCGGGTTCGCGATCCGGACCAACTCAAGGAGATGTGGGCCAGCTGGCATGACAGCGTCGGCACGCCGATGAAAGACGATTACGTGCAGTTTGTCGAACTGATGAACGAAGGAGCGCGAGAGCTTGGCTTTGCCGATGCCGGGGCGATGTGGCGTTCCAACTACGATATGACCCCGTCACAGTTTGCAGAAATGGTCGAGCGGCTGTGGCAGGAAGTCAGGCCGCTCTACGAGCAGCTGCACTGCTATACGCGCGGCAAGCTTAACGAGGAATATGGCGACAAGGTGCAGGCTGACAGCGGCCCGATCCGCGCCGACCTGCTTGGCAACATGTGGGCACAGCAATGGGCCAACATCTATGACATCGTCGCTCCAGAAGGTGCGGGTGATATCGGATATGACCTGACGCAGCTGCTGGTTGAAAGCGACTACGACGCGATCAGGATGGTCAAGACCGGGGAGAACTTCTTTTCTTCACTCGGTTTCGAACCTTTGCCTAAAACATTCTGGGAACGTTCGCTTTTTGTAAAACCGGCGGATCGCGAAGTCGTCTGCCATGCTTCGGCCTGGAACCTCGATAATATCGAGGATCTGCGAATCAAGATGTGCACAAAGGTCAATGCCGATGACTTCCAGACTGTCCATCACGAACTCGGTCACAACTATTACCAGCGCGCCTATAACAAGCTTTCGCCGGTTTACCTGACCGGCGCGCACGATGGTTTTCATGAGGCTATCGGAGACATGATCGGCCTCTCTATCACGCCAGAATATCTCGTGCAGATTGGCTTGCTGGCCAAGGACAAAGTGCCAAGCGCGGACAAGGATATTGGCTTGCTGCTCAACCAGGCGCTCGACAAAGTGGCGTTCCTGCCGTTCGGGTTGCTGATCGATCGCTGGCGCTGGGGCGTATTCGATGGATCGATCAAGCCGGATGATTACACCAGTGCCTGGGTAGACATGAAGCGCAGCTATCAGGGCGTTGTCCCGCCGGTGGAGCGCACGCCTGAGAATTTCGATCCGGGCGCGAAGTATCACATCCCGGCAAACGTGCCGTACACGCGCTATTTCCTGTCTTTCATCCTGCAGTTCCAGCTGTTTGAAGCGGCGTGCGAAACCGCCGGTTGGAAAGGCCCGCTGCACCGCTGCAGTTTCTATGGCAACAAGGATGTCGGCGAGAAGCTCAATGCGATGCTGGAACAGGGTGCATCATTGCCTTGGCCAGAGGCGCTTGAAACCTTTACGGGAACCCGCAAGATGAGCGGCAAGTCACTGCTGCGCTACTTTGCGCCGCTCTCGCAATGGCTGGAGCAGCAAAATGCGGGCAAACCCTGCGGGTGGTGAGAAAACGCATGCATGGCCAAGAATTTGCTGTCGAAGCCTGCTGAAGGGATGACGGAATGGCACTGACCGCGCCTTGCAGCAAAGTTTCGCAGACGGTGATGTGTGGTTCACGCCGCCATGGCTAACTTTACGCTTCAACAGGCTGTAGAACTTGCAGCGAGTCTCGAAATCACCGGCGATTTTGCGAAGGCTCGCCAGATATACGAAATGTTATTGCAGAAGGTTCCCGATCATGGAACGGCGCGATCAGCGCTTGGTGCGCTGGAGAGCAAGCAAGCCCGGTTCCAGGGCCTGACCGATGCGCCAAATGATACGATCACGGAACTGGCCAATCTTCTTGCGAAAAGGGAATTGCCCCGCGTCAGGGCCGATGCCCGGGTGCTCGTGCAACAGTTTCCTGGCAGCTACCACTTGTGGATGCTTCTCGGCTCAGCAGAACGGTTTCTGCGTGCGTCCAGTGCGGCCGTAGAGGCATATCGTGAGGCTGCGAAGCTGCGACCGCGCAGCCCGGCACCGCACGAGTATCTCGGGGATCTTCACGCCGAACAACAGCGCGTCGAGGAGGCGATCGATTGCTATGACCGGGCGCTGGAGTGCGATCCGGACCGCGCAAGGGTCCGCGCACTGGCGCTTTATTGGCGTGTGCACCTTTGCGATTGGTCGGTAGTTGGCAAGTTGGACGCCTTGTGCAATTCATCCGCCGCAGCCGACAAGGCGATCGAGCCGTTCAAGATGCTCGCGCTGGAGGACGATCCCTATGCCTTTGCCGAACGTGCGCGGCGCTATGTGAAGGATGCGATTGCAAGGCCGAGCGAAGCCCCTGCGCCCTGGCCAAGAAGCGGTACAGATCG
>Ga0209344_10005262_pt1 | contig 11277 bp, 12 predicted proteins | sample Cruoilmetagenom6_FD_187293 | JGI IMG/M metagenome (GOLD analysis project Ga0209344, IMG submission 187293) | Oil polluted marine microbial communities from Coal Oil Point, Santa Barbara, California, USA - Santa Barbara Oil Seep Sample 6 (SPAdes)... | ecosystem: Environmental > Aquatic > Marine...
AGCTAACAATGCATAACCGCAATTACGGCGGATTCGACTGCGTCCGAATCCACGCGTAATTGCTAACTTCCGTGCTTACCCGAAAAACCTCATATATTTAGCCGTAACTGCGGTTATACTAAACGTTCTATGCAATTATAAACAAACATATTGCTTAACATCAAAATTCGTCAAGAACATCAATGAAAAAGTATCTTTCCATATTGATTATTTTTTGTGTAAATCTAACTTTTGCACAAATTCCGAATGAATTGTCTAACGAAGACAAAATCTTCATCCTATCAAAATTTTGGCAGGAAGTAAATTACAACTTTGTGTATTTGGATAAGGTTGACAAATCAGAATGGGATGAAATGTATAGAGATTTAATCTCAAAAGTACAGACTACCGAAAACGATTATGAATATTACAAAGTTTTAATGAAGTTCTGTGCTTATTTGAAAGATGGTCATACAAACGTGTATTATCCAAAGAATATAAGAGATAGCATTTTAGGTAATAATTTTGGCGAATACAGATTATTTTTTTCAAACATTGATGGTAAAGCAATATTGACAAGGATTAATGACAGCAAAAAAAGCAAAATACCAATAGGAACAGAAGTTTTAAAAATAAATGGGCTAACAACTCGGGAACATTTAGAGAAAAATGTTTTTCCCTATATTTCTTCATCAACTGATTACATTCGAGAAGATTTGGGAATTCAAGATATGTTTGAAGGCTACGTTGGCACTTCCTACGATGTTGTAATGCAAACACCAAATGGAAAATCAATAACTCTAAAATTAACTTTATCTAAAACTAAAGAAAGAAATTTATTTCCACCTATTGAGGAAAGAAACGTTGTAGATTTTAAATGGCTCGAAAATAATACTGCTTATGTTGCTCTAAATTCATTTTCTGATTGGACAGCTTCGAGCGAATTCAACGAGAAAATTCCAGAGTTAAAAAAAGCAAAAGCCCTTATAATAGACTTGAGAAATAACGGAGGAGGAAACTCAAGAATAGGAAAAGTAATATTACATCATCTAACAAATGACACTATTTTTTACGGTTCAAAAAGTCAAAGTAGATTACATATTCCTACTTTAAAAGCTTGGGGACAAGAAAAATATTATCACGACTTTCCGTATAGTGCAGACACTTTAGGAAAAGGCGATAGAAATTTACTCAAAACAAGTAGAATTGTTGTGCCGACAGCAATTTTAATCGGACACAATACAGCTTCGGCAGCAGAAGATTTTTTGATTTATGCAGACAACCAAAAACATATGACAAAAATTGGCGAAAACACTTATGGAAGTACAGGTCAACCATTATTTTTTGAGTTACCAAATGGAGCAGGATTTAGGATTTGCACGAAAAAAGATACTTATCCAGACGGAAGAGAATTTGTCGGTTACGGAATTAAACCTGATATTGAGATTAAGAAAACCCTAACTGATTATATAGAAAATAAAGACCCAGCATTAGAGAAAGCGATTGAGATTGTGCGGAAATAACTGCATAGAACACCGTATATAAGCTATGGCTTGGTCTGTCTTTACTTGGAAAATCCTTCGGATTTCCCAAAGTTAGTTTATATTTGGAGAGGTTCGTGCCAAAACACGCCACAGCTCATATACAATCACGTTGCCCACAAGCTGACCAAAACCTCCGAATTGAGAATTAAGCAGAATTATTTAAAAGGAAAATCCGTTTTCATAGTTTCATTATTTGTAATCGGAATTACGATTCTGACTGTTTATCTGACTGGAATTAATTACAATCGAAATCTGACTTCGAATCTCTATTTGTCACTCGGAATTATTGCGACATCTTTATTTCTTTTTATGACTTACGGACTTTATAAAGAAATTGGACTAATTGACAATTTCCCGAAATTTCGGAATTTTAAAAGAGGAGATTTAATAGCAAATTCAGCACCGACTTTTGACACGCCAAGTGTTTCAGTTGGAGATGGAATTGGAGGATTGATTTTATCAATTTTACTTTGGATTGGAATGACAATTTTGATTATCATTTTGCTAATCGTTTTGGAAGCTGTTTTTTGGTTTTCAATTTTTATAATTTTAGCAATGTTATATTGGATTTTTTTCAGAGCATTAAAATTCGTTTTTAATAAATCAAAGGAAACAAAAGGAGATATTGGAATTTCTGCAGTTTACTCGCTGACTTATACTTTTCTCTATGTTGGTTGGATTTTCGGAATTGTTTATCTGACTGAAATAATGAAATAAAGCCAATTGGCAACACTATATATAAACCATAAACCAACACAAGAAACAACATTTGAAAAATTAAGATTCGAAGAAAAATAAGAGGATTCGTAAATCTTTATAATTTTTATCTTTTCGTACGTCAACTTTTAATGATATATAGAATTTACACTTAAATTCCAGTTGCTATTCTCTTGCACATTAGTTGCGGAGAGTTGCATTCTTTTGCGATCAGTTGAAATCATATTTTGCGGGCAGTTGCGAATCAGTTGTGCGCCAATTGCGAAACAGTGGAACGCCAATTGCGATAAAGTTGAGTGCCGATTGCGAAACAGTTGCAATTAATTTTAATCGACTCGCAAAAATCAAGACTCCCAAATTTTAACTATCTGCCGGGCATTATTTTGAAATTTGATCAGAAGGAATCGAGAAAACTGTTTCCAATAAAAAATTCCGTGCATCTTCATCCGAAATAATTGTAATGCTATCGGTTGGTTGCATATTCAATCCGTCCCATTGCAACTCCGTTGATTCCAATGTAAATGCATCCTTATATATAGGGTTTTGCAGTGAACTTAGGTTTTTAAGGTCTTCCAAAGAATATGGTTGGTTGTTGGTTATCTTCAAAACTCTTACTAACTCATTCCGATGTTCTTCCATTGTATTTTGCTGTACAAGGAATGAATTGTACAACACCAATATTTCATTTGGAAAAAATGTTTTTACATTGTCATACAAAAGTTTGGACACATAACATGCAATATTGACGTATTCCATATATTTTTCTTCTAGGTAAGAAAAACTGTCTTCGTCAATTGTATTTTTTAGGTTTAATAATTGGGTAACACTCGCTTGCAGTATATATCTTTTAATCATAATTTTCTCAAATACTCCCGGATTTTGAAAAGGTATCGCTTTTCCATCTTGTGAAAGGAAAAGCAGTCGGTCTGTGAAATCACTAAGAAGGACATCTATCATTTCTTGAATACCTTCAACTACCAGATCATTCGGTATATAGAAGAGCGATTGCGATAGTAGTTTTTCGTAAAGAGCTAAAAAGGTTTTGTATGAGTCCATAGTTATAACATATCTGAATAATCCTCTGGCATTTCAGCATCGATGGTACGCAGGTATTTTTCCAATGCGGTCATTGTTGTATGTCCCGTAATTAACATCAATTTGCTTTTGGCGGAAAATGGCGCATATTCCTTGATCAACTCGTTGTACAATTTGGTAATGTATGTGTGCCTAAAACTATACAGGCCATAATTCTCATTGAATCCAAAATGACTTTTTATCACTTCCTTAAACCGTTTTGAGAAGTAATCCCGTCTGTTTGAGAGTTTGGATTCCCAAGGTAATCCAATCCCTTTAGGGGAGAACAAAAGATTATTCTTTGGAAGTCCCGTAAGGTCGGGTAGTGCATCTATTAGCAATTGGGGTAATATTTTGGTCTTATAGGGTTTGTTTTTTGCTTTAAAGCGGATTCTCTTGTTATCAATATCAACATCCTCCACTTTTATCCTGCAAGCCTCAATAGGTCGTAAAAATGCATAGGAGATAAACTTTATATAGAGCAGGAGCAATGGGTCACGTTCTTGTAGATATGAAAATATTTTTTCCTGCTCCTTTATGGAAAAACCTCTATTGCGGACCGGAACAGAACGAAGTGGCGGTATTTTTTTCAGATAGTTGTCCGCGACAAGATCATTGTCCTTCAACGTCTGAAAAAGACTGCTCAAATCTATTCTATAATTGTTCCTGTTCCGTGCACTTGTCCTTCCAAGAATATCATTGAGATAAATATTGAGGTGTTGCTTTGTCAATTGCTCTATTGCAACTACCGTAGGCTCATTATCTTTCAGCCATTTAAGAAGATGTTTCGCTTTGTAGGTATAATCAGCGTGTGTACGCTCGTTCACTACATTCTTTTTAATGGATAAGGCCTGTTGCAATGCCATTTCAACAGTAACTATTGTATTGGCGTTGCAACCATTATTATCAAGTTTTTCTTTAGAAATAGCAGGATTTTCAGTGATTTCTATCCGTGCTTGATTAGATGCAATTGGGGCGTTGCTCGTCTGCAATTGTTCCTTTGCAGTCGTGTTTTTTGTAGGACCTGAATTTTCTTCGCCTTGTTTTAAGTTCTGGTAAAGTACTTTGTTGTCCTTATAGGGGCTGTACCCTTGCTCCAATAATTTTAAAAGATTTCTTGCATAGGTGGAAAGCACGTACATTCTTTCCTCAAACGTAGAAAAGGTATTTGTTATCCCATAAACATTTTTCTGTCTTTCGAGCTTGCCATTATCGGGATTTCGAAAGGAATAATATACATACCAACGTTTGTTGAGGTTGCCGTTGGCATTGTAGATTTTTGGGGCAGAAAATTGCTTTTTGTGTTCCAAATCGTGTTCAATTTTGTGTTCCAAGGTAATAAATTCAAGAATAGATTCCATAAAAAAAACGGTTGGGAATGAACCTAACCGTTTGTTTCTGGCACTTTTACCATCGTAGCGAGAGCGAGACTTGAACTCGCGACCTCCGGGTTATGAATCCGACGCTCTAACCAGCTGAGCTACCTCGCCATATTTGTTTGCCCAAGCTATTATGCCTAAGCGGCTGCAAAGATAGAAACAAAATAATGTGTGGCAAATTTAACCTACGTTTTTGTCAAAATTATTTCATCTTTTTTATAGATAATCATACAATGAAAAATTTTCAATCTTTCATTTGAGGTTAAAATTAATATATATATATTGGGCATCAACTAACAAAGGACTATGGAAGACAAAATAAAATATGAAATGGAATTCCCCATTCAGGTTTCCCCTTCACTTTTATACCAATATATTTCAACACCTTCGGGCCTTTCCGAATGGTATGCGGACAATGTAAATTCACGTGGGGAATTTTATACTTTTATATGGTCCGAAAGTGAAGAACGCGCTAAATTGTTAAGTAAAAAAAGCCCTGAGCGTATCAAATTTAGATGGATAGAAGATGAAGGTGAAGATTTTTACTTTGAACTTCGCATTCAGGTTGACGAAATCACTAAAGATGTATCCTTGATGATTACTGATTTTGCCGAAGAAGACGAAATAGAAGAAGGAAAAATGCTGTGGGAAAATATGATTTCCAACCTAAAGTCTATTCTCGGCTCATCCTAAAATCCCTATTAAATATAATACCTTTGCACCGTCCCTCACAAAGACGGTTTTTTTATGGTAAATTTAAACGGAACGGTAATAACAGACGCTAAAGCGACAATTGCTATAGATAATAGAGGTTTAAATTACGGCGATGCCGTTTTTGAAACTCTGCGGTTCTCAGCAGGAAAAATTTATTTTTGGGAAGATCATTACTTTAGGCTAATGGCCTCCATGCGCATTTTGCGTATGGAAATTCCAATGAATTTTACGATGGAATTTCTTGAGGAAGAGATATTGCGAACCATCAAAGTATCTGAGAACAAGAGTGCCGCATTTCGTATAAAACTATTAGTTTGGCGTAAAACAGGAGGAAAGTATACCCCTGAAACAAATGAAGTGGAGTATGTAATTTCATTTGAAAAACTTGCTTCGCCATTTTATGTACTCGATGAAAAACCATACGAAGTTGAGCTTTTTAAAGATCATTTCATAACCTCTGGTTTGTTGTCTACTTTGAAAACGAACAATAGGCTCATAAATATTTTGGGAGGTATTTATGCAAAAGAAAATGATTATGAGAATTGTTTGTTATTAAATGAAAAGAAATCGGTTGTCGAGGCGTTGAATGGAAATATATTTTTGGTTTCTGGAAAGAATATTAAAACTCCGTCACTTACGGATGGTTGTTTAAATGGAATTTTACGCAAACAGCTCCTCGGTATTGTGAAATTACTTCCGGATTTAACCATTGAAGAAACCTCAATTACGCCTTTTGAACTTCAAAAAGCGGATGAAATTTTTATAACAAATACTATTGTGGGAATTGTTCCTGTAACAAAATACCGAAAAAAATTATTTGTAAATGATACTGCGAAGATGTTATTGCCAAAATTAAACCTGAAGGCGAGAATGGGCTAGTTGAAACTTGGATTTTCTGGCGCATTCGACCATAAAACATAGTCTCCGCCAAATTCAATCATTTTTTCTTTCCAGAAATTTATATTGGTTTTACCAATAATTCTATTATTGTAGTTATTGGCAACCACGACCCAACTATTTACTTCCAACTCCTGCTCCAACTGTTCGCTTTCCCAGCCCGAATAGCCCAAGAAAAAACGTATTTGATTTTTATTCAGCTTATCTTCTTTGAGCAAATCTATAATAGCGCTAAAATCGCCGCCCCAATATATACCGCTGGAAATTTCTATACTATCTGGAATAATTTCAGGAATGCAATGAATAAAGTAAAGATTGTCCTGCTCTACAGGACCACCATTAAAAACGGGAAGTTTTGAATTTATCTCCGGAACAAAGTCGCGAAGCTTGTATTGGAGGGGTTTGTTGAGAATAAATCCTACAGATCCACCTTCGTTGTATTCTGCCAAAAGAACCACAGAACGGTTAAAGGAAACATCTCCAATAATTGAGGGTTCCGCCACCAATAATACTCCTTTGGCTGGTTTTAAAGTGGTCATATAGTTTTTTTGGTAAATTAAATCTAAGTAATAATTTTAGAAATACCAAAACTTAACCAAATTGATATTTAAATTAAGTTTTTTTAATGAAAAAGGCGATTTCATTGCTAATTTCCAAACTACTTAATATCAAGGAGATAAAAAAAGCCCTTCATTTCAAATATTAGAAATGAAGGACTCTAAAATGTTGTAAAATATTTTACAATTAGTTTACGCTGTTTTGTAAATCTGAACCAGCTTTAAATTTAACTACTTTTTTAGCAGCAATTTTAATGGTTTTTCCAGTTTGTGGATTTCTACCTTCTCTAGCAGCTCTTTTTGATACTGACCAAGATCCGAATCCTACAAGTGATACTCTGTTACCTTTTTTAAGGGACTTCTGAACGTTGCCCAAGAAAGACTCTAATGATTTCTTAGCAGCAGCTTTTGTAATTCCGGCATCAGCTGCCATTGCATCGATTAAATCTGATTTGTTCATAATTTTTTTAAATTAAATTGTTGGTTAAACTTCGATTAATTGCCCTACAAATTTAACAGGAATATCCGTTCAGGCAAGTAACCACGCTGGAAATCACTATTTTTGTTGATAACTTGGACTGTTTGTTAATAAACATGAACCATATTTTACCATTTTTAATGAAATCAGTGCTGACAAGGGTTTAGGATAGGTTAGAATCTTTATCGAATAAATACCCATTTAAAAGGGCAGCAATTTCCAACTTCCGTTTTCCGGGAAGTTGTATTTCTTTAATCATTATATATCCATCGCTACACGCTACCTTTAGCTCTTTTTTGGAAGCTTCAATCGCTCCTGGTTGCTTACCGTGTTGCTCCTTTTTAAACTGGACTCCATAAATTTTAACTTTCAACTCTTCATTATTGTTGTGCAGTATAGACCACGCCGCTGGATAGGGGGAGAGTCCCTTTATAAATGCATCAATCTCTTTTCCGGATTTTTGCCAATCTATTCGGGTGTTTTCCGGAGTTAGTTTTGGTGCGTCTTTTAAGTTCTCCGAATATGGCTGCGGTTTAGGATTTGCAGTGCCTTTTTCAATCATCCCGATGGTTTCAAGTACCAGTTCACCTCCTTCCTCCATCAATTTATCGTGTAATGTTTCGGCGGTTTCCCCCTCTTCAATAATTACTTCTTTATTTGCGATAATAGAACCTGTGTCAATTTTTTTATCTATAAAAAAGGTAGTGACGCCGGTTTTTACTTCGCCATTAATAATTGCCCAATTAATTGGTGCGGCGCCTCTATATTGGGGAAGGAGCGATGCATGTAGATTGAATGTGCCTAGAGCCGGCATTTGCCAAACTACCTCAGGAAGCATTCGGAATGCCACAACCACCTGAAGATTGGCATTTAAATTTTTTAAGTCTTCCAGAAATGATTCATCCTTTAAATTGGTAGGTTGAAGCACTTTTAGATTTTGCGAAATCGCGAACTCTTTTATTGCTGAAACCATTAATTTTCTGCCCCGCCCAGCAGGTTTGTCGGGTGCAGTGATTACGCCCACAATATTTTTGCCCGTAGCTACCATTTTTTTTAAAATGCCAACGGCAAAATGGGGGGTTCCCATAAATACTATTCTTAATTCGTTCTGCATTATTTTAGTTTAAATAATATTGGTTTTTTGGATTGGTATTTATTTTTTCCGCATCCATCAGTAAGCGCAATACTTTTAAAATATCTGATTCCGCAAAAGTAAGTTTTTCTGAAATTTCCCGGGAAGTTAATTCGGCTTCTTCAAGCAAAGTTAAAATCTGTACAGCCATTTGCCTAACATCTGTTTTCGAAAGTTTTGAAGTTTGGGTTCTGCACACCGAACAAATACCACATTTTGAGGCCGTAGTTTCCCCAAAATAGGACACGAGTTGCACGCTTCGGCAAGTGCTTTCATTTTCAATATAGCGCAATACCGAATTAACCTGCGATTTTTTTTTCCTGTTTAAGGCTTCAACCTCACGTGAAATTACGTTTATGGTTTTATCATCTTCCCTCGGAACAAGAAATGTGAGCGTGGCATCCGTTATCTGTAGCATCATTTCTACGACCTGGTCGCGCTCCATTTTCTTCAATACTGAAATAACCGTTTCAATGGATTGTCCTGTTTTGGTGACGATCAAATCCAGATTGATGGCTGTGGGCATTTCAAAAATTCCGCCGTAAATACGCAGAATTGTTTTGCCGATGACAGAAACCGTCGCATCTTTTTCAAAATAGTGCAGCACTTCTTCTGAAGAAATTAAAAACTGCACAATGGATTTTCGTCCAAATTCCTGGGAAAGTTGGATAATTGCCAATCGATCCAAACTGTTTAGGGCATTGTACGCAAGCAGCGTATTGAGGCTGTAGGTTTTGCAAAATTCTGAAAAGCTGAAATTGTATTTTGTAAATTCCCCTTCGCCATAGGGAATCTGGAAATAATTGCTCAGCGTTCGGTAAATACTTTTTAAATCTGAAGTTGTGGGCAGTGAATCCACAAACTGCTGTTTTACAAATATTTTGTCATACTCATTATATAACAGTACTGCTGTGGCATATTCTCCATCGCGTCCGGCGCGTCCACTTTCCTGAAAATAACTTTCAAGACTTTCGGGAATTTGAAGATGAATTACAAAGCGAACATTTGGGTGGTCAATGCCCATTCCAAAAGCATTTGTGGCCACCATTGTAGAAACTGAACCTTCGCGCCAGGATTGTAGTTTTTGAGTTTTTTCCTTTGCTGAAATGCCTCCGTGGTAAAATGTAGCTGAAATTCCCAAGCTGTTTAACTGTTCGCTTATTTCAATGGTGCCTTTTCTATTTCTTACGTAAACAATTGCTGAACCTTTCATTGTTTTAAGCAGTTGTTCGGTTTTATACAGTTTATCTTCTTGCTTAAAAACTTGATACGACAGATTTTCACGCACAAATGAATTTCTGAAAACTGCCGGAAGCTCCATTTTTAATTCTGCAATGGTATCTTCCAAAACATCTGGTGTGGCTGTGGCGGTAAGTGCTATAATGGGAACGAGTGGGTGTATTTCCCGCAGTAGTGTAATATTTTTATATGCCGGACGAAAATCATTTCCCCATTGCGAAATGCAATGCGCCTCATCTACCGCAATTAAATTTACGTTCATCTGCTTGATGTAGTTTTGGACTACTTCCTGCTGAAGCCGCTCGGGCGATAGATATAAAAATTTATAATTACCGTAAAGCGCATTGTCCAAAAGTGTGTTTAGCTCATCAAAAGAAATTCCACCGGTCAATTTTAACGCTTTTATGCCGCGCTCCTTCAATGCATTTACTTGGTCGCCCATTAATGCTACCAAGGGTGAAACCACGATACAGATGCCATCCATTGCTAAAGCAGGCACCTGAAAACAGAGTGATTTTCCGCCACTAGTGGGTAATAAAGCGACAGTGTCCTTTCCATCCATTACCGATGCGATTATTTCTTCCTGCATCGGTTTGAAGGAAGTGTAACCCCAATATTTGGTCAGGATGTCGTGCACATTTGTCAAAGTTTATTTTTAAGGTGGTCCAGTATATAATTAGCTCTTTCTTTTATGGTGCCCATGGCTACCTTTTGCACTTCATAACCGTAATTTTCATAACCGTTTTTAAGAAAATGAAATATCTTTTCGGCCTGCTCAAAAGATTCATAACGCTCATTGTCCTGTTCATAGATTTCTTTCCACGGAGGGAGTACAAATATTTCGTGGTAGCGATGTTCCAGGCACGTGTCAGAAAATTTTTCAGGATAATGGGTGTCCACAAAATCCATATAGGCCGTTACATCGGGCATTCCTCGGTCATAAAAAAGTATGGGCGCAGCGCATTTTTTTCCTTCGTAAAACTGTTTTAATCTGCCCTCAAGCAATTTTTCACTAAAGAGAATGGGATTTTCCAAAAACAATTGTTCGATTCCCTCTTTTTGAGCCGCAAGGATTACATCGCGCGAAATTTCGTGCATCACGGGATAACCTTCTTTTTCCAAATAATTAATGAGTGCTGTTTTTCCTGAGCCGGGGCCTCCGGTAATTACAATTCTTTTCGTGTCCAATAGTTACAATTTTCTACAAAGTAAGTAAATAAATATTTGTGGTGAAAGTGTATCTTTGTTGCTCACAGAGCAAAATTATTTGATGGATAAAGACAAAAACACCACCGAATTTTATGAGAGACTTAAAAAGCAACTGGAAGAGGATACCACATGGCCCTCACCATATCTTTTCAAATTCATAGTTCCGGCAACGCTAGAGAAAATAGCTGAAATCAGGGCCGTTTTTGATGGCACCGATGCCGAAATAACCACCCGCGATTCCTCAAAGGGAACCTATTCCAGCGTTTCAATAAAAGTTACCATGCAATCTCCAGATGAGGTAGTGAAAAAATATCTTGAAGTTTCCAACGTTGAAGGGGTTATTTCACTTTAATTTTTA
>Ga0209344_10005265_pt1 | contig 11274 bp, 7 predicted proteins | sample Cruoilmetagenom6_FD_187293 | JGI IMG/M metagenome (GOLD analysis project Ga0209344, IMG submission 187293) | Oil polluted marine microbial communities from Coal Oil Point, Santa Barbara, California, USA - Santa Barbara Oil Seep Sample 6 (SPAdes)... | ecosystem: Environmental > Aquatic > Marine >...
ATTAATTTCGCACTTTACATAAATCGCCTAAATTGAGAAGCTTGCTAGAAAAAAGACCACAAGTACCCCAAGAACAGATTACAGAAACAGAATACTTTATATATTGCTTAGAAGGAGTAGATGATATAGACACCAACACGGTAACCGAAGCACAAAAAAACTTAGAGCAATTGGCCCTAAACTATGGCATAGCAAGCATCTATAAAACTTGCGACACCATTGAAGGTCTAGAAGACAGCTTAAACGCATTGGTACTAGATGATCATAACTTTAAGGATTATGAAATCATCTATTTGGTAATTAGGGGTGAAGCCAACAACATTTGTTTAAATGACTATTACTATAGTTTACAAGAAATTGCAGAACTCTTTGAAGGCCAATTAAACGGAAAGATTTTACATTTCTCAAATGCCAAAATTTTGGATCTAGACGAAGAAGAAGCTCAATACTTTTTAGATATCACAGGCGCCAAAGCGGTTTCTGGCTATGGTAATGCCTATAATGGTATAGCCAGCACAAAACTAGATGAAGCCTTCTTTAATCTATTTAAAGAAGATGATGATATGTTTGCTGTGGTAGAAGAATTGCACCAAAAACATTATAGCGCCTGCCAATTATTGGACTTTAGATTGTATTATTAAACCCATTGTTTGGCAAAAAAACACCAACAATTAACCTACTCTTGGCTCATAACTCACAACTCATAACTCACAACTCATAACTCACAACTCATAACTCACAACTCACAACTCACAACTCACATAACTCATAACTCACAACTCACAACTCTTAGCTCCTTAAGCTTCCCTCAAAGCCCCTCAATAACAGCCTTTAACTTCAAAGTAATCTCCTCAGCAATCCCTTTTAAAGCGTCATTTTCCACCGCTTGCATAGAAGCCATAGGATTAACAGCAGCCACTTCAATATCACCAGAATCTAATTCCTGCACAATAACATTACAAGGCAGCATGGTGCCAATTTTATTTTCCGCTAATAAAGCTTTATGAGCATAAGGCGGATTACAAGCCCCTAGTATTTTGTAATTATTAAAATTAACATCCAGCTTCTTTTTAAGCGTGTCTTTAATGTCTATTTCCGTTAACACGCCAAACTGTTCTGTTTTAAGTGCAGCGATAACTTTTTCTACGGTATCGTTAAAATTACCTTTTAAAATTTTACTAAAATAATAGTTCATAATACGTTGTTTTTAAGGTTAATAATAAACACAAATCACATACCCTAAGGTACAAAAAATCAACCCAAAACAAACTCCAAGTCCTTCCAAACGCAATTTTTTTCACAAAAAAATGTTATTTATAAATCAAGGTTAATTTTAAGACCCTATTATTACAAAATCAAAACCTTGTAAATCAATCACCAACCATCAATCTAAATCAATCAACCACCAATCATGACATCTAAACCGCTTTTACTATTGCTATTCATCATAGCAACATTCTCTAATGCCCAAAACACAAACTCGTCTACTAACAGCACTATCCAAGAGACCATCAAAGGCACCGTCGTAGACAAAACCGATGGCACTCCGTTACCTTATGCCTATCTAAAAATAGATAAAGTAGGTTTAGGCACCGTAACAGAAGGGGACGGTAAATTTCAAATCACCATTCCAAAAAAATACGATACTTATACCATCACTATGAGTTACTTAGGCTTTGAAGATTTAAAACTTAACATCTCAGATTTCAAAGCACTAAGCGGTACCACCTTTAACATGACTCCTGAAGCCGTATCTCTAGATGAAGTCTTTGTAGAAGAAAAAAAAGAAAAATTACCTAGCGCCAAGTCATTACTGAGAAAAGTGATTAAAAACATCCCCTCTAATTACTCCAACGCTCCAAGCCTTATTACAGGCTACTACCGCGAAACCATGAAAGAAAATGGCGAATACATCAAATACACTGATGCCGCTTGTGAGTATTACGAAGCGCCATACCGTAAAAAGAAATACAAATGGAGAGACTACCAAAGTCCTTACGATTTTTCCGTAAGTGCCGGTACCTTTAGTTTCGATGCCAGCTCTTTACATCGCCTTCACTTTCATTATCAAACCTTAAAAGACGAACAGGTCAATATTATAAATTCTAGATCTAGTGCTAGTTTAAGCAAGCGCGAATTTCATGGTAATATTGAAGGTGGTCCTTTAGGGTTATTCGGAAGAAATCGCGTAAAATACCAAGAGAGTTTTTTAGGTAAAAAGGCCACACGCGATTTCAACTATACCATTTCCGAAGAACTAGACGACTCTGGCAATTGGGTGTATGTCTTAGAATTTCAAACCAAAACCACCAAAGAAGAACTTGATGATTTAGCATCTCCCAACCCAAAAAACAGAAAACAATGGCGCAAGGCCAATAACCGTAAACTACTCAAAGGTAAAATCTATATCAATCCAGAAAATTACGCTGTGGTTCGTTACGAGTGTATGGTGCCTAACCAACTTAAAGAATACTTCTGCGGCTACAAATACAACCATGTCAAGCATTTTGATTACAAACTCGATGTACGCTTCAAGAAAAAAGGTGCAAAATATTACATTGATAATATGCGACATGAAGACGAATTCATCTATAAAGACAGCACCAACCAAACCACAACTTATTATTCGGCAATATCCGAATTTAAGACGTCTAAAATCAACACCACCAAAGTCAAGAAATTCCCAAGAGAAGACAATTTCGCCAATACCATGTCTAATCACTTATACGAGTTTCCATTAGACTACGATACGGCATACTGGCAAAATTACACCCTCAAGAATCCAGTAGCCATCATCGATACCATTATTAGAAAGGATATGGAATTCGAAAAATCTTTAGAACAACAATTTAGAGATAAACACATTCGTAATGATTCAATGCCACAGCCTAAAGCTGATATCATAAGCTCTAGTTTTAAAATCCATGGCGAAACCTATACCGACAATTACGCTTGGCTAAAAGATACCAAAGCTCCACAACATAATAAAGCCGTTATGGAATATCTGCGCCAAGAAAACAAATACACCGAAAACTATAACATTCCGCTCAAAAAAGCACAACGTATTATTTACAAAAATTTGGTACAAACTGTCGAGAAAAATACCAGTTCACTACCTGTTGAAAAAAATGGTTACAGCTATTACAGCAGCTACACCGAAGATGACGAATATCCCGTCTATTACAGAAAAAGTCTCGACAAAGATACCCTTACAGAAGTCTTATTAGATGTCAATGCAATGGTTAAAGAGAAAGACTACTATACCGCAAGTCTCGGTTCTGTAAGCCCCAACAACCAATTCATCACGGTTTACGAAAACACCACAGGTACAGATGCCTACATGCTAAAAATAAAAGACCTTAGCAACAAAACGTTTTTAAACGATTCAATTCATAGAGTAGGAGGCACCGTTTGGTTAGATAACACCTCTTTTTTATATGTAGATGTAGAAAAAGGCACCTACCGTTCATCTCAAGTAAAACGCCACATCTTAGGCACCAATCCAAATACCGATGCCATCATCTACGTAGAAAAAGATCCAAAATTTAGTGTCTCTATCGCTAAATCAAAATCTAAAGACTATATTTTCTTAAATACATCAAGTAGCACCTCTTCCGAAAATTGGTATCTAAAAACAGATAACCCCATGGGCGAATTTAAAATCATTCGTCCACGCGAAAAGAATCATATCTATGCCATAGCACATCATAAGAACCTATTCTATATCCTCACCAATAAAAACGCGCTCAACTATAAAATAGCCACTGTGCCTGTTAATGACGTCGAATCAGGAACATGGACCGATATCATACCGCATCAAAAAGGCGTGCTAATTCAAAATTTTGCGGTCTTCGATAAGTATGTCGTCATTAATGAAAAAGAAAACGCACAAGCACGACTCAAAATAATTGACCAAACCACACAAAAAAGCCATATTATTAAATTCAAAGAAGACTTTTACAACATTGATATGGGATATAATCCAGAGTTTGCCACAGATAGTTTACAGTTTACATACAGTTCCTTTGAAACGCCAGCAACCACCTATAAATACCACATGGCTACCAAAAAGAAACGCCTTGTAAAACAACACAGCAAACCCCTTACGCATCCGTATTACAAATATGTGGTAGAACGCAAATGGGTAACCGCTAAAGACGGACAACTAATTCCCTTAACGCTCATCAGACACAAATGGAGAACCAACAAAGGAAAAAACCACAAAGTATACCTCACATCTTATGGTTCTTATGGTTCCGGACAAGGCATTCCTGGTGGCGCATCCGTTCATCATTTGGTTAACGCAGGTTACGTCTATGCTATTGCACATGTTAGAGGTGGCAATGATAAGGGGAACGAATGGTACGAAGATGGTAAACTATTCAATAAGAAAAATACCTTTACCGATTTTATAGCCTGTGCAGACTACCTCATTGCAGAAAATTATGCCGCCAAAGGTAGCATCGTAGCCCAAGGCGGAAGCGCAGGCGGTTTACTCATGGGAGCCGTAATTAATGAGCGTCCAGAACTTTTTAACACCGTAATATTAGACGTCCCCTTTGTAGATGTCATTAACACCATGTTAGATGAAAACCTACCGCTTACCGTTGGCGAATTTGAAGAATGGGGAAACCCAAAAGACAAAAAAGCTTACCAATACATCAAGTCGTACAGTCCTTATGATAACGTCAAAGCACAAGACTATCCTAATCTGCTATTCTTCACCGGACTCAACGATACCAGAGTAGGGTATTGGGAACCTGCTAAAATGGTCGCTAAACTAAGAGCGACTAAAACCGATGATAACATCCTCTTACTAAAAACCGACTTTGCAAATGGTCATGGTGGCGGATCCGGACGCTTTGCAGGTTTTAGAGATAGTGCTTATAAATTAGCCTTGATTTTTGAATTAGAGCGCTTAAGAAAGTTGAGTGAGTTAAAGGTGCCGAAGCCTTAAAACTAATTCATCCATAATAAATCACAGTTCAGTAAGTAAGTAAGTAAGTAAGTAAGTAAGTAAGTAAGTAAGTAAGTAAGTAAGTAAGTAAGTAAGTAAGTAAGTAAGTAAGTAAGTAAGTAAGTAAGTAAGTCCCTATGTAATGCTAACCTAAATTACAATATATTTGTTTTTTTATAACAATCTAAACATGTGTCTAGTGTAGTAAATTTCAAAATTATCGAAGACACCACTATAACGGCATTTAGACCAAACTAAAAACACAATATTAAGGTAAACATTAATCACAAGATTTCTATTTTAAATAATCGATTTTTATACATCTTCAATTTGTTTATAGCCCTATTTTTCTTTTATTTCTAAACTTAGTTAATGATCTGCGCAACAATCTTTGGATCCCATAGTTCTAAAGTTTTAATTTTATACATTTGTGTGATTAATTCAACACTTTGATTAACGAGAAATCTATTGCTGTCCTACCTTTTGTCAATATGAGTAATGATATTGATAACGAATCTTTCTGTGATGGTATTACTGAAGAAATAATTAATGCCTTATCAAAAATAAAAGGCTTAAAGGTTATTGCAAGACGGTCTTCGTTTGCGTTTAAAAATAAAAATATTGATGTTCGACATATTGGCAATCAATTAGGTGTGGCTACTGTTTTAGAAGGAAGCGTTAGAAAATCAAACAATAGCATTCGCATAACAGGCCAATTGATAGATACAAAATACGGTACACAATATTGGTATAAAAAATTCGATAGAGAATTAATAGATATCTTCGAATTGGAAGATGTAGTGAGTCTTGCCATAGCAGATGAAGTCCGAAACAATTTTGGGCATTTTGAAGTGCAGGACCATTTAATTAAGCAACCAACAAATAATGTCGAGGCTTATCAATTATTTTTAAAAGGGCGTTCATTGCAATTAAAATGGACACCTGAAAGTCTAAATCAAGCAATATCATACTATAATCAAGCTATTAACTTAGATAAAAATTACGCTAAAGCTTATTATGCCAATTTACAATGCTATGGGTTATTGGCCATTTGGGGTTATATGCCTTACCAAGAAGCTATGGATTTAGCTGTTGGCAATCTGTTAATAGCCAAAGAAATAGAAACAGCACTACCCGAATATCCGTTATCTTTTGTAGGGAAGTTTCTTTGGGGTGAATGGGATTTTAAAAATGCATATATACATATAGAAAAAGCTTTAGATATTAATCCTAATTATATTGATGGATTAGAAGCTATGACAGAGCTTTCTATAGCGCTTGGCTTTTTTGATAAGGCTTTAACGTATGCAAACAAATTATTAGAAGTAGATCCGCTATCCGCAAATAATCATTACACATTAGCTAGCATTTACTACTACCAACGTAAGTTTAAAAAAGCATTAGAAAATGTAAACTACGCTCTAACACTTAATAATGATTTAGCATTAGCGCATCATTTGAAATGTTTCTGTTTAATATGGCTAAACAGAAGTCAACAGTTTCAATATTGTATTCAGGATACTACCTTAAAAGAGGAGAAAAATTTATTATTTCAACTTATCAACAATAAGGATGTTGAAGTTCCGGAACAAATGATGACAAAATGGTCACAATTTCAAAACGAAAAAACGATGCCAGTACCCTATGATGTGTTTATTTTAAGCAATTCAAGTTATATAGACCAAGGGTTTACACGTTTAAAAGAAATGATTGAGCAAAGACGTGGGCAAGTGATAAACTATAGGCAAGAACCTTTTTTACAACCCTTACATAATACCAAAGCATTTTCAGAGCTACACAAGTCCAATTTGTCCATTGAAGACGTTAATTACCATCAAATAGACGAAGAAAAACCATCGTCAATCATTTTAGATGCTCAACAAATAGAAACGCTTAAAGAGGAATTATGTTCTTATTTTGAAGAGGACGAACCTTTCTTAAATCCGCAATTGAGTTTAAAATTCGTGGCTGATGTTTTTGAATTAAATACCAATAAAATGTCCTACGCAATAAATAAAGCTTTTCATCTTAATTTTAATGACTTTGTGAATTCGTATCGCTTAAATTATTTTAAATCATTAGCCATAGACCCAAAAAATTCGCATATAACTATTCTTGGCTTAGCTTATGACAGTGGTTTTAATTCTAAAAGTGTATTTAACACCTACTTCAAAAAAACAGAGGGCATTACACCTAGTAAATGGGTAAAATCTAATACTAAATAACGAAAAGTCATAGGTCTTTTATCTCAGTAAAACTCGCTAAATTAATTTTTAGACGCTTTCCCCTTTCTTAATATTTAGATTTAAAAATTATTTTATTCCTATACGCTACTAGAGTTAGCCTAACAAATTGAAAATTCAAACAGTTTTCATTTTAATACTTGAATTGGTTCGAGATTATAATTTCGGACGTTTACAGTCTTCTTATACCTCAAATTTGCACCATCGAATAATTATAAATCAATTAAAATGAAAACAATCAAAAAACAAATTTTATCAATACTGGCTTGTGTAGCCTTTGCATTAGTATCTGGTATGGCATACGCACAAAATACAAATTCAGAAACCACAACCCAAAGAAAAGGATTCATATTTGAATTTGTAGTTGGAGGAGGCATTATCAGTATAGAAGATAGTGCTGGTATTCAAACCTTTGACAAATCTCAGGGAACCTTTGTTTTTCCAGATCTAAAGTTTGGCTATATGTTAAACGAAAGACTTGCTATTACTGCCTCTTTGCCAGGAAATATCTACGAATTTCAGGATAATGACAGAAATTTTGGAGCGTTTATTCCGTCTTTACAATATTGGGTAAAAGACCGTTGGTGGATTCATGGCGGAATTGGTTTAGCCATAGATTCGCCTGCACTATATGATATTAAAGACGATGTCAATGACGATTGGAACTTTGGTTGTGCTGTTATGGCAAGTACAGGTTACGAGATTTATAAAAAGAAAAATTTCGCACTTAATGTTCAGTCTAAGTTAGTTTTGGGTCGTACGTCTTTAGATGGAGATGCCCATAGAGATGCAGTAATTTTTAATGTAGGGTTAGGATTTAGCTGGTTATAAGATTGAATTTATAAATTCACTTAAATCTAAAATTATTATCATGAAAAAAACTTTAATAACCTTGTTTTTTTTGTGGACTAACATTAATCATGAAATGTCAAAATACAAGTGTAGAAAAATCAATATTCGGATTACAAACAGGAGTTTTAGGAATCTGGGCATATAATGAAGCAAAACTATCAAATACTATAGCACTGAGAACAGAACATGGTTTTTAATTTTGGTATTTGGGAATCTACTTTTTATGATGATTATGATTCACCAAAATGCTAAGTCAAAAAGCAGAATACCAATGTAAACTTGTTAAACCCTGCAATAAATAGGTGATCTGTCTTTTATATTAATTACAAAACATTAAACGGTATAAATTTGTCTATTAATATAAAAATGAATCATCATGAACTAGTTATGCCCAAGATTTTACACGACAGACTGATAGTTTAAAAAATAAAAGATGCTGATGCCTGCATTATAAAAATATTATGCAGCCTTATCACAAAAACCCTCAAAAGATACGTCCTATGAGATATTGATTCAAGTTACGCTCTTTTATGAACTGCTCAAGCTCGGGACTCTGCATTTGTTCATTTAGTAATTGCGCTCAAAAAATAATACTACCTTAAAAGCTCTCTCTATGACTCAAAATTTTTAAGTAAATGTGTAATATTTTTAATATTATGACACTATCCATTAAAAACAGAAAGAGCTAAAGTTTAATTTAGAATAGTAACATCAATTAAAACAATCAAAAAGAACACTCATCAAATCAATTAAAATGAAAAAAATAAAACAAACTTTAATAAAAATGGCTTGTGTAGCCTTTGCATTACTGTCTGGTATAGCATACGCACAAAACACAAATTCAGAAACCACAACCCAAAGAAAAGGATTCATATTTGAATTTGTAGTTGGAGGAGGCATTATCAGTATAGAAGATAGTGCTGGTATTCAAACCTTTGACAAATCTCAAGGAACCTTTGTTTTTCCAGATCTAAAGTTTGGCTATATGTTAAACGAAAGACTTGCTATTACTGCCTCTTTGCCAGGAAACATTTATGAATTTCAGGATAATGACAGACATTTCGGAGGTTTTATTCCATCGTTACAATATTGGGTAAAAGACCGTTGGTGGATTCATGGAGGAATTGGTTTAGCAATTGATGCGCCAGCACTATATGATATTAAAGACGATATAAATGACGATTGGAACTTTGGTTGTGCTGTTATGGCAAGTACAGGTTACGAGATTTATAAAAAGAAAAATTTCGCACTTAATGTGCAGTCTAAATTAGTTTTAGGTCGTACGTCTTTAGATGGAGATGCCCATAGAGATGCAGTAATTTTTAATGTAGGGTTAGGGCTTAGCTGGTTATAATGAATACCACAAATCATCATTTAGAATCTCTTATGGAGCCTTATGAATTCTATATATTTTAGGATACCACAAGCGAAAATTTATAAAAAAATCAAAAATGAGATATCTTTTATCATTGTGTTTAGTATTGCTGCTCAATTGCACGAATAAGACCAATTTTAAAGAGTTATCGTCACTACAAACGTGGTTTGGGTAGGTATAATTATTACAGCAATATGTTTTGGTGTAATCCACTTACCATTATCAAAAAACTTTTCAAATCTCACTTTTGTAACTTTTAGCGCTACTATAGTTGGCAATCTTATTACAGGATCTTTCTTTGGTTGGGTATATTGGAGACGTGGTTTATTAGTTGCTATAATTGTTCATGTTGTTTGGGATTTGGTTTTTCATGTAGTTGGTTCAACCTATTTATAGAAATTGTGTCCCGCTTATAAAACACAAAACGTTATTAATTTAATTAAAATCAACTTTGCTAAAAATACAATAATTATGAAAGCAGCAATTTATACAAAATACGGTTCGCCAGAGGTTATTCAGATAATTGATGTTGAAATTCCCTCACCCAAACCCAATGAGGTTTTAATAAAAATTAAAGCCTCTTCTGTAACTAGAGCAGATACAATGATGCGCCAAGGTATACCGAAATTTGGTAGATTGTTTTTAGGTTTATTTAAGCCCAAAAACACAGCTTTAGGAACTGGTTTTTCAGGTGTTGTAAAAGCTATAGGTTCGCAAATCACAAAATTTAAAGTAGGTGATGAAGTTTTTGGAGAAAAATTATTTAGCACTGGTAGTAATTCGGATTTCTTATGTATGAGCGAAAATGAACTTCTAGAAAATAAACCAAAGAACATTTTTCATATAGAAGCTGCACCAATTTGTGATGGTTTTTTAACCTCATATAACTTCTTAAAGGAGCATGCCAAACTTAAAAAAGATCAGCATATTTTAATTAATGGAGCTTCTGGTAGTTTAGGTTCTGCTGCAGTACAATTGGCAAAAATAATGGGTGCAAAAGTTACAGGTGTTTGCAGCACTAAAAATATTGATTTTGTACTATCGTTAGGTGCAGACGAGGTATTAGATTATACTATAATAAAAGTGAATGAGCTGCAAAGTAAATATGATGTAGTATACGATACTGTTGGTAAGCTTTCTTATAGCAACACTAAAAATGTATTAAAAGCAAATGGTATTTTTATGACACCTGTATTACGTGTTGGAGTACTATGGCAAATGTTACGGCATCCAAAAAAAGTAAAGTTTGAGGCTACTGGTATAAAGAAGACCGAAGATTTAAAACGTTTATTAAACGATTTGGTAAATTTCTTTAAACAAGGAAAATTGCATACACATATCGACAAAAAATATCACCTTATGGATATAAGATATGCACATCAACATCTTGATACAGGTCGTAAAGTAGGTAATGTAGTTATCATCAATCCATAAATCATTAATCTATACATGAAAAATAAAAGTTTTGAAAAAGCAAAAGAGCAAAGCAAGTTATTAGAAAATGATTTGTATAAGAATCCTCAAAAGTACCGCGTATTAACGGGAGATAGACCTACAGGTAATTTGCATCTTGGACACTATTTTGGCTCAATTATAAACCGATTAAAATTACAAAGCTTGGGAATTGAGACTTATATTTTAATTGCTGATTATCAAGTGTTGACAGATAGAAATGTTTTTAATGAAATTTCAAAATTCACCTATGAACTAACTTTGGACTATTTAGCCTGTGGATTAGACCCTGAAAATTATAAAACTCATATTTTTCCACATAGTCATATTCCTGAATTAAATCAACTAACTATTCCATTTCTGACATTAGTTTCCAGTTCAGAATTAAACAAAAA
>Ga0209344_10005266_pt1 | contig 11273 bp, 8 predicted proteins | sample Cruoilmetagenom6_FD_187293 | JGI IMG/M metagenome (GOLD analysis project Ga0209344, IMG submission 187293) | Oil polluted marine microbial communities from Coal Oil Point, Santa Barbara, California, USA - Santa Barbara Oil Seep Sample 6 (SPAdes)... | ecosystem: Environmental > Aquatic > Marine >...
GATCGCCGGATCGACGATCTTCTTGGTCTCGGCCACCATTTTCCATTCTTCTTTGGTGGTGCCGTCTTCCATGAATACGTCGCATTGCGGGATCACGTTAAAGGCGACCTGCTTTGGGTAAATCGACGGCGCAACCTCTTGTCCGGGCACATACATACCCTTGGTTTGGTCCCACAGTTCATCAATCGCGGCCTTCCCGGTGCCCGAAACGGCCTGATAGGTGGACACAACGACACGCTTGATCCGCGCCCGGTCGTGCAAAGGTTTAAGTGCGACGACCATCTGGGCAGTCGAACAGTTCGGGTTGGCGATGATGTTTTTCTTGGAATACCCAAAAATCGCATCTGCGTTCACTTCTGGCACGATTAGCGGCACATCAGGATCATAGCGATAAAGCGACGAATTATCGATCACCACACAGCCAGACTTGGCCGCGCCCGGTGCATATTTCTTTGTGGCCTCAGATCCGACGGCAAAAAACGCAATATCCCAGCCGGAAAAATCAAACACATCCAGATCTTTTGTCTTATGTGTCGTATCGCCAAAGCTGACCTCTGTCCCAATGGACTTACGCGATGCAAGCACCGCCAGTTCATCAACAGGAAACTGGCGTTCAGCCAGAATATTTAGCATTTCGCGGCCCACATTTCCGGTGCCGCCAACAACTACGACGCGATAGCCCATCAGGGTCTCCTTAAGTCTGGTAACGGAGGCGGTGATTAGAGCAAAGCAGCGCCGGGGGAAAGAGAATAGTAGACGCCAAACCGATCAGGTGGTTGTGGGGATCAGGTGAAATCGCGGATCGTTCGCCAAAATATCATCTACAAAGGCTTGTTCGGCCGAAAAATCATGTGGAACCTGTGACGCTTCGCGCCGCCCGGTCAGCGATTTTGAAGCAAAAAAATCAAAGCCATAAAGCGTGACCGATTTCGCGTCAGAGTTTCTGATCAGCTCAATGATCATCAGGCCTGTGGTCGGCGATGAGCGAAGCAGTTCGTGCAGGCGTTGCCATTCTGTTTTGGGGTTCACAAAAAACCCCGGCAAGCCAACGGCCCAGAACGGTATTCTTTTGGTTTTGGGGCTCATCCATAAAACACGCGATGGCCTTAGCTTGCGCACCTGCGCTTTGGGCATGGACGTGGCCAGAGCCAGCCAGTCTGTTGCCCGCCCATGCGAGGCTTCGGTCGGGCGGGGCGCGCGATTGATCCGGACAACGATATCCGCCAGATCGATGTCCGGGCCGTTCTTTTCGTTCGCCAACGCCCGCGCGTTTCCAACAATTGAAACCGTCTTTCCCGCAAGCTCCTGCATCACGTCAGCAGCCGGTGCCGATCGCGCCTGAATTCGAGCGCCAGACAGCCGCTTTTCAAATTGAAAACCGATCCTGTCAATCAACGCCTGCACGGAAAACAGTTTTGGCCGTTTTCTTAGAATCGGGGCACCCAGAAGGTCGCGATAGACTGCGATGATCTTGCTGGCTTCGCCCGCCAACGCGAAATTTGCGGCAGTGTGCTCACGCGCCGCAATTCCCGATTTGCGCCTGCTATCAGGGTTCCCCAGATATTTGCGTGTCGCATCGGTCAATGCCGGGATGTCATCGCGCGCAACAAGCGTTCCGGTTTTTCCGTTAACGATCAGCTCATCAAAAGCGCCGACACGGGTTGCGACAACAGGAACGCCACAGGCCATTGCTTCCAGTGGTGTCAGCCCAAAGCCTTCCCATCTTTGCGGCGCTACGAACAAATCCAACACTTGATACCAAGACGGCATTTGGTCGACTGGGACCTCGGGCAGGAAATGAATCCTGTCTGACAATCCGGCCGCAGCAACCCGGTGCTCTAATTCTTTCAGAAACTCAGCATGAGATTGCGTTGTTCGCCCCATTACCAGAGCATGGTGATCTGGCATCGAAGGCAGCATTGCAATCATAGCAGAGACAAAAACATCGGTGCCTTTTTGGTGCCTGACGCGCCCGTAACAACCGACCAGCACACCATTTGGCAGGCCGAGCTTTGCCCGCAAACCCGCGCGATCCGAAGACGGGCGAAACCGCTGTGTATCTATGCCGTGGTGGATAACGGCAGCAGGGCGGTTCAGATAGCTTGCCGTTTTCCCAGACGTCGCAATAACTTCATCCATTTGTGAAATCAGCCAACGCGTAAACCGAGTGTGCTTTCGTTGTGATGCAGAGGTAAACAACAGCGCCAAATTCAATCTGACGACATGGCGCAAGACCAAACCCAACAACATTTCTGTATTGCGCCTTGCGTGCCAGACCCGCAGCTTTTGTCTGGGCAACAGAAACAACCGGGCAATCGAGATATGGGGTAAACTATCCGGCAATCCCGGTCCGGTTGCGGCGATTGCAATTTGTTCGGCTTGAATTGGCACAAGCCGGGCAATCGTTGCCGTAACCCCGGACAACCTGCGTTTCAGGTTCGGTGCTAATACTTCAATACAATTGATATCAGATGTGTTGTTTGGGTCGGACATATGACCCAACTTACACCTTCAGGGAAATCCGCGAAAGCGCTCCTTGCTAAGTTGTCGCCTTCATACCCCACAAATTATTTAGGCTATCGCCCGACCGGCACGTATTTTTCAAACCCAGCACGAATGACTTCGTTTTCTGAATATATATTTCGCAGGTCGGCCATCCGGGCGTTCGACATGTCCCGAGCCAGCCGTTTCAAATCCAAAGCCCGAAATTCGTTCCATTCCGTCAAAATCACAACGGCATCCGCATCCTTAACGGCATTATAAGCATCGTCACACCATTGGGCGCCGGGCAACAGATCCAATCCTTCGCGCTTTCCCTGCGGGTCAACGACTCGAACTTTTGCACCGCCGCCAATCATTGCCGGAACAATCGCCAGCGAAGGCGCGTCGCGCATATCATCTGTGTTGGGTTTAAACGTAACGCCCAGCACAGCGATCGTCTTGCCGTTGAACGAGCCGTCGCAGAGATCCTCGATCTTTTGGACCATACGGCGTTTTACTTCTTCGTTTACCTTGATAACGGCCTCGGTGATCTGCATCGGAACAGCGTGTTCCTGACCGATCCGCGCAAGCGCGCTGGTATCCTTGGGAAAACAAGACCCGCCGTAGCCGGGGCCTGCATGCAGGAATTTGTTGCCGATGCGTCCGTCCAGCCCCATGCCTTTGGACACCTGCTTTACATCCGCGCCAACCTTTTCGCAAAGCGCCGCAATTTCGTTGATGAAGGTTATCTTGGTGGCCAGAAAAGCGTTGGCTGCGTATTTTATCATCTCTGCACTTTCCAGGTCGGTGATGACGACCGGAAAATCGCGCAGGAACAACGGGCGATAGATATCGCGCATTACAGCTTCGGCTTCATCCGTTTCGAGCCCTACAACCACACGGTCCGGGCGCATGAAATCGTCGATCGCTGCGCCTTCGCGCAAAAATTCTGGATTTGAAACCACGTCAAACTTCGCGGCCGGGTTTGCTTTAGCGATAATCTCTTTGACCCGGCGGTTTGTCCCCACGGGAACCGTCGATTTGGTTACAACAACGGTGTAGCAGGTTATCGACTTGGCTATTTGCTCGGCTGCGGCGAATACATACGTCAGGTCCGCGTGGCCATCACCGCGCCTTGTCGGCGTCCCCACAGCGATGAAAACCGCGCCTGCGCCAGATACGGCGCCTGCAAGGTCGCCGGAAAAGTTTAGCCGCCCTGCGGCAACATTCTTTGCCAGCAAATCTTCCAGGCCGGGCTCGTAGATCGGAATCTCATGGCGTTCCAGCATGGCAATTTTGTCAGGATTATTATCGACACAGACGACCTCGTGCCCGAAATCCGAGAAACACACACCGGAAACCAGCCCGACATACCCTGTTCCTATCATCGCAATCTTCATCTTAACGCCTCACTGATACACTGGGGCGTGGGATGCGTGATCGGGCCTGCCGTGTCAACGAAAAGGGCCCAAATGTCCGGCTACGATCAGTAGACGACGCATTCGGTGTTTTTTGAACATGAATTGGCAACAATTGGGCGTGCTTCAGCCCAATCGGGCTGTGTCATACCCTTTCAAGAGCAATTGCGATCCCCTGACCAACGCCAACGCACATCGTTGCTAGGGCCAGTTTCTTTTCGCGCCGCACCAGCTCCATCATCGCGGTGCCAGTAATACGTGCGCCCGACATGCCAAGCGGGTGGCCCAAAGCGATGGCACCGCCGTTCGGATTGATATGGTCTGCCGTATCGTCCAGCCCAAGGCCGCGCAGAACCGCAATGCCCTGACTGGCGAATGCTTCGTTCAGTTCGATGACATCGAAATCGGCCGGCGTAATATTCAGTCGGCCACACAGTTTTTGTGTTGCCGGAACTGGTCCAATACCCATGATCCGCGGTGCAACACCTGCCGTTGCGCCGCCCAAAATTCGCACCAACGGCGTCAGGCCATGTTTTTTTGCCGCCGCTTCGGAAGCAATCACCAGCGCCGCTGCTCCGTCGTTCAGGCCAGAGGCATTGCCCGCCGTAACAGTACCGCCTTTGCGAAAGGGTGCTTTTAGGCCGGCAAGTTTTTCTGCTGTGGTCGCACGTGGGTGTTCGTCGGTATCAAATACCACCGGATCGCCACGGCGCTGTGGGATTGAAACTGGCACGATTTCTTCGGCCAACCGACCGCTGGAAATCGCGGCGGCGGCGTTTTCCTGTGATCGCAGCGCAAAGGCATCCTGATCCTGGCGCGAAATGCCAAAATCCTCGGCTACGTTTTCACCGGTCTCGGGCATCGACTCGATGCCATATTGTGCCTTCATCGCCGGATTTACGAAACGCCAGCCGAGCGTGGTGTCATGCACTTCGTTTTGGCGGGAAAAGGCGCTGGTTGCCTTGGGCATGACGAAAGGCGCGCGCGACATGCTTTCGACGCCGCCAGCGACGATCAGATCGGCTTCGCCGGCGCGGATCGTTCTGGCAGCGGCAATAATCGCGTCCATACCAGAGCCGCACAAACGGTTAATCGTCGCGCCGGGAACAGCGTCAGGGTATCCAGCCAAAAGCAGGGACATGCGTGCTACATTGCGGTTATCTTCACCTGCCTGATTGGCGCAGCCAAAAATAACTTCGTCAATCGCAGCCAGATCCATTTCCGGATTGCGTTCCGCCAGCGCCCGCAGGGGTGCGGCACCCAGATCGTCGGCGCGCACCGAAGACAAAGAACCGCCGAAACGACCTATTGGAGTGCGGACATAGTCGCAGATGTATGCATCGGTCATTTTGGAATCCTCATTTTATACACCCAGCCATTTTTCGTGGGTTTCGTTGTCTTTCTTAAGCTCTTCGGCGGTGCCTTGCCACACGATTTGTCCGCGCCCAACAAGGCTGATTGCATCCGCAAGCCCGGTAGCAAAACTAAAGTTCTGTTCGACAAGCAGGATGGTCATACCTTCGTTTTTCAGCTGCTTCAGCTTACCGAAAATTTGCTGGATGATAATCGGCGCCAGACCTTCGGTCGGCTCATCGAGCAACAAGATCCGCGGTTCCATCATCAGGGCGCGCCCGATGGCCAGCATCTGCTGCTCGCCGCCAGACAGTTCATGCCCGCCGTTGGAAAGCCGATCAGCCAGATTCGGGAAGAAATCAATGACACGCTCAATATCCCAGCTTGCACCTTCGGGCGGGGCAAGGCGACCGGCCAGCTCAAGGTTTTCACGCACCGAAAGCGCGCCAAAAATATCGCGGGTTTCCGGCACATAAGCAACGCCAAGCCGGGCGATGTCATAGGGGGTCATCGTGCTGATGTCCGTTCCACCAAAACTGATCTGACCGGCGGTTAGCGCCAATTGCCCGACAATCGTTTTGAGGGTGGTGGATTTACCAACACCGTTGCGTCCCAACAAAGCATGAACGCTGCCTGCGTCCACCGTCAGATCAAGCCCGTGTATGATCCGGGTTTCGCCATAACCGCTTTGGATGCCTTTCAGATCAAGCATCGGCCTGCCAATCGCCAAGATAGATGTCACGGACAATTTGGTTGCCACGGGTTTCCGCTGGCGTTCCCTCAAACACTACATCACCGTAGTTCAGCACTGTAATCCGATCGGCCACATCAAAAGCCAGATCAAGGTCATGTTCGATAATCACCACAGTCAGTTCGCGCGGCAGCCCGGATATCAGTTGGTTGAACGCAGATATCATGCCCGGCCCGACGCCGGATGTCGGTTCGTCCATCAGCAATATTTTGGGGCGGGTCGCCAGTGCCAGACCGACTTCCAACTGCCGCCGGTTGCCATAGGACGCGCTGTGCACCGGAGCATCAAGGATATCTGTTATGGCAACCTGTTGGGCAACGTCTTGAACAATGCTGCGAACTTCCGGGTCATGAAAGCTATCGCGCGCCAGCCATCTGGTTTTTGATAATCCCGCAGAGGCAGCAAGCGCCAGATTTTCGCGCACGGTCAGATCTTCGAACAGGTTGTTTTTCTGGTAGCTGCGCGACATGCCTGCCAGCGCGCGTTGGTCCACCGAAAGGCCGGTTATGGATGCACCATCAATCAGGATATCGCCCGACGATGGTAACAACTCTCCGACCAGCAGATTGAACAGCGTTGTCTTGCCCGCACCGTTGGGGCCCAAAATCACACGGCGCTCACCGGGTTCCAGTGCAAACGACACGTTTTTGGTCACCTCAAGCCCGCCGAAGGATTTACAGAGGTTTCTGACTTCAAGCATTCAGACCCTCGCGCGCTTTAGCATATTTGCCCGCCAGCCAATGTTCCAGCTGACCATAAATTCCGCGCCCCCCGGCCATGACCGTGACGATCAAAAGCAGCCCGATAACGATATGCCAGTGGTTGGTGTAGTTGCCGACTTCGTGTTTTAGAAGAACAAAAACGGCCGCCCCCAACACCGGGCCAACCAACGTGCCAAGCCCGCCAAGGATGACCACGATCAGCACCTCGCCCGATACGGTCCAGAACAACAACTCGGGTGAAATATACTGTGTATGCTGGGCTGCAAAGATGCCCGCGATGCCAGCAATCGCCGATGAAATCGCAAAGGCAGCTGTCTTGTGCTTCCATGTGGAAACCCCAAGAGCGCGCATTCTGGGTTCGTTCCCGTGGATGCCGCACATCGTGCGCCCAAAGGCCGAACGCAGCAGCAGTGCCGCGACCCCATAGCAAACTGCGATCCCAAAGACCGCGAAAATGGCAAATTGCAGTGAATCGTTGAAATCCAGCCCGATCCACGAGGCGTCAAACCTTGGAATGCCGCCCATACCATCATCACCGCCCAGCCAGCGAGATTTGAAAATGACGGTATAGAGCATCTGGCCGAACGCCAGCGTGGCCATGATAAAGAATATCCCCGACGTGCGGGACGCAATTGCAGCAACGGCTGCGCCAAAAGTCGCGGCCATAAATATGCCCGCGAACGCCGCCGGGATCGGATGAATGCCGAACTTTGCCGTCAGCACCGAATACCCATAGGCAGACAGGCCCATCACAGCACCATGAAACAACGAGACCATGCCGCCAAAGCCCGCAACAAAATCGAGGCTTATGGCGAGGATGGCAAGAATTGCGATCTCGATTACAATTTCACGCGCGAAAAATCCGCCAAAGGTTGCATAGGCAACCAATCCGGCAAGGACGATTGCAAGCGTTACGCTGCGGGTAGGTGTTTGGTGGAACATATGTCTACGCCCGCGCTGGGATCAGGCCTGCAGGCCGGACAACAAGAATGACCGCCAGCAGAATATAAATCAGAATAGAAGCCGCGCCGGGCAATACCGCCGCGCCGATTGTCTCGATTGATCCTACGATCAGCGAACCGACTACGGCGCCCTGCAAGCTGCCCAAACCGCCAATGACAACAACGATAAGTGTTGGAATAAGGATGCTGATACCCATTCCCGTCGAGGCCGAAAATACCGGTGCAGCAACCACACCGGCCAGTCCAGCTAATGCGCAACCAACGCAAAACACCGCAAAGAATAGACGCCCGACATTAATGCCCATTGCTGCTGCCATATCACCGTTTTCCACACTGGCGCGGATCATTGCGCCAATCTGGGTGCGCGAAACAATAGTCATCAGGGTTGCCATAACCACCAGCCCCAAGCCGATGATAAAAAACCGATAGGTCGGATAGGATACCGACAGAAATTTTGTGGTTCCTTGCAGCGCGGCCGGCGCATCAAGCCCTAGCGCTATATCGCCCCAGCCGAGGCGAACAAGGTCCAGAAATACAAAGATCAGCCCAAAAGTAACCAGCACCTGGTTCATCGGGCCAGCATGGCGCATTCGTCGGATCAGTGTAAAATACAAAACCGCACCGATCGCGGTCACTGCAAGAGGGGCCAGCACAAATGCTGCCCAGAAATTGCCGGTCGCGCTGGCGACGCTGATGCCAATATAGGCACCCATCATGTACAGCGCCCCATGGGCCAAATTCATGAAATGCAGCAGGCCAAAGATCACTGTCAGGCCGATGGAAAGAAGAAAAAGCAGCATTGAATACTGCAGTGCATTCAAAAGTTGCAGGATCCAGAAACCGGCATCAGACATTCATTCGACTTCTCTGATCTCTTTGAAGCAATGCCCCTTCCTGCGGACAGGAAGGGGCGTCATTAAGTTCTACAGCTTACATCCGTTGACGTCATCACGAACACCGGCGATCTGACCAACAACTTTTTGGGTCAGCCCTTCGCCGTCCTTGACTGTGTCATAGACATAGATGTTTTGAACCACATTATTGGTCGCCGGATCAATTTCCAACGGTCCGCGTGGGCCAGTGTAAGCAACCTTGGGCAAGGCGGCCGCAATCGAGGCGCGATCAGTTGCACCAGCATCGATGGCACCCAGCAACAGCCGTGCTGAATCGTAACCCTGCACCGCATACTCTGACGGCATCCGGTCAAAGCGAGCCTTGAACGCCGCGACGAACGCGTTGTTTTCCGGGGTGTCGAGCGTTGGCACATAGTGCAGCGAAGCCTTGACGCCTACGGCAGCATCACCTTCAGCGCCCACATAAAGCGGAGACGTCAGAAAGCCCGATCCATATAGCGGCACGTCAGCTTTGATATCAAAAGAACCGTATTGCTTTACGAACCGGATCGCCTCGCCACCCGCATAAAAGACGAAAATCCCGTCCGGGTTGGTTGCGCGCGCATTTGTAAGGTAAGGACCAAAGTCATTGGTTTGACCAAATGGCGTATACTCTCCGCCGACGATCTCACCACCAGCAGCGGTGAAAGAACCGGTAAAAGCTTCGATCATCTGGTGCCCAGCAGCATAATCGGGAGCAAGAGTATAGATCTTGCGAACGCCCTGATCATACATCCACTGGCCCATTGGCCGGTTGATCTGACTGTTGGAAAAAGAGACCCGAACAATATACGGGCTACAGCTTTCCCCTGTCGCGTGATCATTGCCGGCATTGGCCACAATCAGCGGAACCTTGGCCTGATGCACAAAATCGCGCATAGCGCCAAGCACGCCCGAAGAAACGACGCCAACAATCGTGTCGACCTTGTCCTGAAGCACAAGTTTGCGCGCCTTAGCCAGTCCGACCGGCGGCTTAACTTCGGTGTCCTCACGGACAATGGTGAATTCGTCTACCCGCCCGGCTTCTTCCAAAGCGAACATAAAGCCGTCGTCGATTTCGGCGCCAAGGGCCGCGAACACGCCGCTTTTTGGCAGCAGCAGGCCGACAGTTGTTTCTGCCAGAGCGACCGACGCCCCCGCTGCAGAAAGCACCGCAGCCACGGCAATACGTGATATCCAGTTTTGCATCATTTCCTCCCAGAAAAGTGAGAATTCCAGCCTGTGCTTATTGCGCACGCAGTCATTGGAACCCCCTTAAATGAAGCCTATTTATGCAAAAAAATGCAATTGGTAAAGCACTATGTTGCATAATTTGAGCGATATACAGTATGTAGAATAGATGATTCAGCGGCTGTGCACGCAGGGCGGTCGCGATGCTGTTTGGGTATACCGCGCCATGGAACACAGCGCGCAAAAATAATGAAAAACACGCCGAATGTCAGTTGAGAGTTAAGGTTTCGGGAAAACCGAAGGGAAGAGCCAAAAATGACGGAAAATCGGAATGCCGCGCTATATTTTGTCGACAGGCATGTAACAGAGGGGCGCGCAGACAAAATCGCTTTTCGCGAGGCAGCGGATGGTCGTCGCCAGATCACTTATGGCGAACTGGCGACCCAGTCTGGATGTGTGGCAAGCGCGCTTTCCCGGGCCGGAATTCAGCGCGAAGAACGCGCCGTCATGCTGGTTCTGGACCAGATCGAATATCCGCAGGTTTTTTGGGGTTGCCTGAAAGCCGGTGTTATTCCTGTCCCTCTTAATACGCTCCTGTCGACGTCCCTGTATAATACGGTGCTGCGCGACAGCAGGGCCGCCTGCCTTTTTGTGTCGCATGAATTGTTGCCCGTTGTTGGCCCGGCGCTGAAAGACAATCCTTACCTGCGAAAGGTCGTTGTGATTGGTGGCGATACGCCGGAAGCAATGGTGTCCTATTCGGATTTCCTTGATGGATGCGCTCCGTCCGATCCAATCGAAGTGTCGGGCGATGAGGTGGCATTCTGGCTGTATTCTTCCGGATCAACTGGCCAACCCAAAGGCGTGCGTCACATTCATGACAGCCTGAAATCGACCGCCGATACCTATGGCAACCAAGTGCTGGGAATTCGCGAAGACGATGTGGTTTATTCCGTAGCCAAAATTTTCTTTGCCTATGGCTTGGGGAATGCAATGACCTTCCCGATGTCTGTCGGGGCGACGACAGTATTACTTGCAGGACGCCCTACACCAGACGTGGTGGTCGATATTCTGGAAAAGGAACGCGCAACAGTATTTTGCGGCGTGCCAACGCTGTATGCCGCGACCGTCGCGTATCTGGAACAAGCATCCGGGAAACGTGATCTGGCATTGCGAACCTGCATCTCGGCGGGCGAGGCGTTGCCTGCTGAAGTTGGCAAGCGGTGGCATGAAATTTTGGGCGTCGATATTCTGGACGGAGTCGGTTCCACCGAAATGTTGCATATCTTTTTGTCCAATGCTCCGGGTGATATCGAATACGGCACATCGGGGACAGCCGTCCCTGGTTACGATATTCGTCTGGTGGATGAGACGGGCGCAGATGTCGCTGCGGGTGGTATTGGCGAGCTGTTGGTTCGCGGCGCATCAGCCTCGGACGGATACTGGAATCAGCGCACCAAAAGCCGACAGACGTTCGAAGGCGAATGGACGCGTACGGGCGACAAATACGAACTTATGGAAAG
>Ga0209344_10005267_pt1 | contig 11270 bp, 14 predicted proteins | sample Cruoilmetagenom6_FD_187293 | JGI IMG/M metagenome (GOLD analysis project Ga0209344, IMG submission 187293) | Oil polluted marine microbial communities from Coal Oil Point, Santa Barbara, California, USA - Santa Barbara Oil Seep Sample 6 (SPAdes)... | ecosystem: Environmental > Aquatic > Marine...
TTGAATTAGAACTTTACGAAGACACGCCGCTGCACCGTGCAAATTTTATCTATTTGGTGAAGCAGCACTATTTTGACGAAACCTTTTTTCATCGCGTGGTTCCAAATTTTATAATTCAAGCTGGCAATAGTGATTTGGTTTCAACGCAGAAGAAACGCGCGGAGCTAGGAAAGGAATACTTGCTTCCCGCGGAAATCATTCCGGGCCGAATTCACGAATACGGAACGGTTTCGGGCGCCAAGGAATACCGCGAAAACCCCGATAACAGAACAGCTCCGTATGAATTTTTTATATTCCTCGGGCCCAAATCTTCAACTACACATTTAAATGGTAAATACACAATCTTTGGGAAAGTGACCAAGGGAATGGACGTAGTTGAAGAAATTTCAAAGGTGAAAGCGGACGATGGTGATTGGCCGTTGAACAATATTTATATTAGTACAAAGGTGATTGAGTGAGAAATCCCAAATTTCAAGCATCAAATTCCAAATAAATTTTAAATAGAATTTTATACTTTTTATAACTTGAATAATTATTTATCAACTTTCCAACTTATCCTTCCTATAAATACATGGTAACGAAAGATTGAAATAAACCGCGAACAAACGAACTATAATTACAATTGATCCAGAAATGATAACTATAAAATCTTCGGAAATTGGGGTGAAATGTAAGAGAAAGTATGCTAAAGCTCCCAAAATACAGGCCGTGGCGTAAATTTCTTTTCTGAAGATAATGGGAATTTCATTACAAAGAATATCGCGAAGTACACCGCCAAAACAGGCAGTCATTGTTCCTAAGGCGATACAAATTATAGGATGAAAACCTGCCGCAATTCCCTTTTCCACGCCAACTATTGTATAGAGCGCAATCCCAATGGTGTCAAATAAAAACAATGATCGGCGAATGTAGCCAAGTCTTTTCCTGAAAATAACGGCAAATATTGTGGAGCCTAGAATTACGTATACATAGGTAAGGTTGCGCATCCAAGCCACGTTTGCATCAATAAGAATATCTCGCAATGTTCCACCGCCAACAGCAGTTACAAAAGCAATTATCAAAATTCCAAAAGGGTCCAAGCGCTTGTTGAGGGCTGTAAGTACCCCAGAAATGGCAAACGCAATGGTCCCTAGAATGTCTATAAGCAATATCAACTTCACATATTCTGGGTAAAATGGTTATAATCGCGTAAAACGGTATCTATGTATTTTTTATCATACAAATCTGATGACGTTTCCAAAACGCTTTCTAATTTCTTCCGAAGTGTATGTAGTGTTTTGAAATCATTTGATTTTAGTGCGATAAGGTACGTTTCCTTTATAAGTCTAGCATCTTTATCGGTAAGCTTCGTTACGTTTAAAAATCTTGGTTGATAATCGTCCGCAATTTCCTCTAAAATAGTGTGGTTTATTTTCACTTTATTTTTAGTGCTTATTACTACAGTGCCGGCAGCGTGATCTCCTACTCTTTGCCGTTTGTCAGAAAAAATTATAGAAAGCAAACCAATGGAACCCAAAAAGATCCAAATATCTACCAAACGTAGCATCCACAAAATCATATAATCGCTCCACCGTGCCGGGCTTCCGTCTGCTCTTACTACACGCGTTTTCAAAGCCATTTTGCCGACTGTCCTTCCGTTGAAAAGTATATGCATATATAACGAATAGAACATTACTGGCAAAAGCAGCAATTGCTGCATCCCAAAAACTGTCCAATGATCGCTGAAGGCCATATTCATTGCTTCAGTGGCCAATTCTACAATATAGAAATACACAAAAAATAGAAAGAGATCTATTAAAAAAGCTAAGATACGCTCTCCCACACTTACTATTTTATAATCCAAATTAACGTTTTGTGTGGTATTGATTTCTAAGTTTGCCATGTAAAAGCAAGTGGTTATATTTATCAAAAATTTTAGAAGATGCGCGAAGCAGCATTCGTCAAGCAAAATAAGGAAAAATGGATTGCATTTGAAAAAGCAATCACATTTAATTCAAAAATAAGTCCTGACCAGCTTGCCGACCATTACATCCACTTGACCAATGACCTTGCTTATGCACAGACCTACTATCCAGAAAGTAAAACGCTCCAATATTTGAATTCTCTTGCTTCCCAAGCGCACCAAAAGATTTATAAAAACAAAAGAGAAACCAAAAATAGAATTGTCAGTTTTTGGATGGACGAGTTTCCGTTGTTTTTTATACAGCACCAACGAATGCTACTTTTCTCCTTTTTATTATTTGCAACGGCAACGGCAATCGGGGCAATTTCGGCATTGAATGATGATTCATTTGTACGGTTGATTCTTGGTGATAGTTACGTAAACGAAACATTAAACAATATTGACAAAGGCGATCCGACCGCCATTTACAAAAGCGGGAGCGAGATTGGCACTTTTTTGGGAATTACTATTAACAACATTCGCGTTGCCTTTTTGTCGTATGCTTTCGGAGTAATTACTTCTTTAGGTACTGCTTACATACTATTCAGTAATGGAGTGATGCTCGGGGCATTTTTCACTTTTTTCTATAACCGCGATTTGCTTTTTGAAGCTTCAAAAAGCATTTGGCTGCACGGAACCATTGAGATTTCGGTGATCGTTATTGCAGGCTGCGCGGGAATGGTGATGGGCAATAGTATTCTTTTCCCAAAAACATATTCAAGAAAAGTTTCATTTCTGAAGGGCGCAAAAGACGGACTTAAAATCGTAGTCAGCACTATTCCATTTTTCATCATCGCCGGTTTTATTGAAGGGTTCATAACACGTTACAGCAATATGCCGGTTTGGTTGGCAATGACCATTATTTTTAGTTCCTTGACACTTATTATTTTTTATTACGCTATTTATCCAATTATCCTCAACAAAAAGTATGCAATACAAACATATACCGCTTAAACGACAACGTGATGTAGGCGAAATGATAACCACCTACTTCGAGTTTTTTAAGCAAAACTTTAAGCCTTTTTTAAATATTTTTATCAGCTATAACGGGCTTTTTATTCTCGGTTTTTTGGGTGTAAGCTATCTTTTGGTCACAGGTTTTGTTGGCACTTTTGTAAATACCCCTGTTTATGGAATAAATACCGATAATTCCAGCTATCAATTTTATTTTATTGGTGGCATACTCGGTTTTTTAATTCTTTTCATTATCACGGCGATCCTAAACTATAGTCTGGCTGCGGCGTATATGATTCAGTACGAACAAAACAGCGGAGAGCAGGTAGAAAAGAGTAAAGTTTGGGATCTTGTAAAACAAAACCTCGGAAAAATAATCCTCTTCATCATTTTAATGATCTTTATGTACCTTGTTGTGATGGCGATTGGGTTAATTATTTCATTCATCCCACTCCTAGGAACACTTGCATATTATTTACTAATTCTGGCTTATACTAGTTGGATGGGTTTATCATTTATGGCAATGATAAACGATAAAAAGGAAGTAACAGAGGCTTTCGGAGAAGGTTGGAAACTGCTGAAAAAATACTTTTGGAAAAGCGTACTCTCTAATCTCGTCATTGGAATGCTTCTCGGCATTTTAATGATGGTCGTTTTAATGATTCCTGGCATTTTGATAGGTATTTACACCTTCCATTCCTTAGACACTGGTGTAGATTTGGCCAATTCTGTCGTTGCAAACGTGGTCTGGACTTTAGCGCTCTCAATAGTGTTGATGCTTTACACTCTCAACCAATCCATGCTGCAGTTTGTGAACGGAATACTGTATTATTCCCTTCACGAAGAAACTTATAACGAAGCTACCCGCGAACGCATTGAAAACATTGGCGCTGGTGAATAGATTTTTTTTCATATTATTTTTTCTTTGGAATAGTCTCACCGCAACAACAGCAAAAACGGATAGTGTTACCGTTAACGTGGATAGTAGTAAAGTGGCGGTAAAACAATTTTCAGAAAACCTGAGTGAAAAATACACTGGAAAAGAGTTTGATTATGATATCATGGAAGGCGAGGCTGAAAATTTTTTGGGACGTGCCATTAACTGGTTTTTGAATAAAATGGGCAATCTTTTTGGGGTTCAGATTTCCCCTGAAATGTACCAGGTCATAAAATTTATTATTTATGCAGCGCTCATCATTTTTGCCATTTATATTTTGGTGAAGTTGCTCGTGGGCGATAACGCTTCATCCTTTTTCAGTAGAAAAAGCAAAATGGTTGCTCCGCTGAACATTCAGGAAGAACATATTGAAAATGTAGATTTGGACAGTTACATCAAAAACGCCTTAATGGAAGAAAATTACCGTTTGGCCATACGGTATATGTATTTGAAATCCTTAAAATTGCTTTCTTTAAACAATATTATAGATTGGCATTTTGAAAAAACAAACAGCGACTACTATTGCGAAATTGAAAACGCAGCTTTAAAGGAAAACTTTAAAAAAACATCCTATTTATACGATAATATTTGGTATGGCGAGTATGCGCTGGACAAAGCGGGTTTCGAAAATGCCCAAAAAGATTTTGAACGACTGAACCAAAACTTAAAAAATGTTGGATAAACGTTCAAAAAGAGTCCTGTGGATTTTTGGTATAGCGCTGCTTGGCATCGTGATTACAGAACTTGTTCGGCCAAAACCAATCGATTGGCGGCCAAGCTATACATCTGTAGATAAAATTCCCTTTGGTGGGTTTGTGATTTTTGAAGAAGCCGCGACCCTATTCAAAAATGTGGAGGTAAAAAAGATAGACGAAGACCCGTATGAATTTTTGACTGACAGCAGCTATACACAGAATTCCGCATATATTTTTTTTAACGATGAACTTTTTTTTGATGAAAGACAGGCCGATGAAATTTTAAAATACGTTGAGAATGGCAATACCGTGTTTATTTCTTCACGCAGTATGGGGTATATTCTGCGTGATACTTTACACATAAATACTGCCGCTAACTATAGTATTCTTGAAGAAGAATTGCACCCCAAATTTTTCTCTCCATCCTTAAAGCAAGATTCACTTCCGTCTTTTAAAAAAGGAGTTTTTAAAGCATCATTTGTAAAAATTGACACCTTGAAAACTACTGCATTGGGCTATTATGAGAATACTGAAAATGATTTGGGAGATTTGAATTATGTGAAAATTAACTTCGGTAAAGGGCAGTTTTTATTGCACAACTTGCCCGAAGCATTTTCAAACTATTACCTGCTAAAAGGCAACGAACAATATGCCGCAAATGTACTTTCCTATATTGATGCCGACACAATTTATTGGGATGAATATTTAAAATCAGGCCGAAAAGTAGTAACCTCGCCCATGCGGTTTGTGTTAGATCAAGCGCCGCTCACTTGGGCATATTATGTTTTGATTGGCGGATTGTTAATTTTTGTACTTTTCAAAGGGAAACGCGAACAGCGTATTGTGGAAGTAATGGAACCTTTGGAAAATACTTCGGTGGAATTCACCAAAACCATTGGCGATCTCTATTTTCAGAATAAGGATTATAGCAACATCATTGCGAAAAAAATCACCTATTTTATGGAAAACCTTCGCTCAAAATATTATTTGAACACCAATGACATTACAGAGGATTTCATCAAAAAACTGGCCCTGAAAAGCGGAAATACGTTGGAAAAGACCCAGAAATTGATGCACGTAATAAAACATTTAAAAGAAAAATCAGTCCACAGCGAAGCCGATTTGCTGGAACTGAACAAACAAATAGAAGCCTTTAGACTATAAAATTATGGAAGAAACACAGGAAAATCCGTTGGAATTCAACGCGCGAATTGATTTAAAGAATCTGCAGGAAGCGGTTGAAAAAATAAAAGTCGAACTTGGAAAGGTAATCGTTGGCCAACATGATATGCTGGAAATGCTAATTATTTCAATACTTACGGACGGCCATTCGTTGATTGAAGGCGTGCCGGGCGTTGCGAAAACGTTGACTGCAAAATTGTTGGCAAAAACCTTGGCGGTAGATTTCAGCCGAATCCAGTTTACACCAGACCTGATGCCGAGCGATATTTTGGGAACCTCTATCTTCAACGTAAAAACGAGTGAGTTTGAATTTAAACAAGGTCCCGTTTTTTCAAATATCGTTTTGATTGACGAAATAAACCGCGCTCCTGCAAAAACCCAGGCGGCACTTTTCGAAATTATGGAAGAGCGCCAAGTAACTATGGACGGTACTGAATATAAAATGCAACCTCCATTTTTGGTTTTCGCGACACAAAACCCTGTGGAGCAAGAAGGAACTTACGCCCTACCCGAAGCGCAATTGGACCGTTTTCTTTTCAAAATAAATGTGCCGTATCCAAGTTTGGAAGAGGAAATACACATTCTTGAAAACGAGCACAACCGGAAAGACGCTTTCGTTTTGGATAGCGTGACACAAGTGCTAAACGCAAAACAAATCGCTGAATACCAACATACCATTAAGAAAATAATCATTGAAAGCAATCTGCTGAAATACATCGCTGCAATTGTGGACAATACGCGAACCAACGCCAACTTATTTTTGGGGGCTTCGCCACGTGCATCGTTGGCAATTATGAATGCTTCCAAGGCTTTGGCAGCTATGAACGGGCGCGATTTTGTAACGCCAGATGATATTAAGAAAATAGCCCCTTCGGTTTTACGACATAGAATTATGCTAACGCCAGAGCGTGAAATGGAAGGAATAACAGCAGATAAAGTAGTACAGCAGATTATAGAGACTATTGAAATTCCACGTTAGGGATTGGAGATTCGGGATTTGGAATTCGTTCAGAAATTTCCCAAAACCTGAAACCTAAAACCTGAAACCTGAAACCTGCAACTTGAAACAAATTTTAAAGTGAAAAAATTCCTAAAGAGCTTATATCTAACAAAACGATTCTTCATCGTGCTGTTTTCACTTGCGCTGCTATTTGTGGTTTCGTACTTCTTTCATGAACTGTTTGGAGTGGTGAAGCTTTTGTTTTATTTGTTGTTGGTGCTTCTTGCTTTTGATGTTTTGTTGCTGTATCGGAATAAGATTGGAGTTCAAGCGGAACGGCTTTTACCTGAAAAGCTTTCCAACGGCGATGATAATTCCATTGAAATTAAGGTTGTAAATAGGTTTCATTTTAAAACTTGCTTGAAGATTATTGACGAATTGCCCATTCAGTGGCAGATTCGTAATTTTAAGATTGAAGCGCTTTTAAATGCTTCCGAAGAAAAGAAATTCACCTATCAAGTTCGGCCAACGGAGCGCGGCGAATATCACTTCGGAAATTTGAATATCTTTTCCTCTACGGTTTTGGGATTGATTGCCCGGAAACAACAGTTTTCCGCAGAAGCGATGGTGCCTAATTATCCTTCGTTTCTTCAGCTTAAAAAATATGATTTCATTGCCTTTACCAATAGACTGAAACTTTTCGGACTTAAGAAAATCCGAAGAATTGGCCATACCATGGAGTTTGAGCAAATAAAGGATTACACCTCGGGCGACGATGTGCGGAACATAAATTGGAAAGCCACCGCAAAACGAAACAGCTTGATGGTGAACCAATTTCAGGACGAGAAATCGCAGCCGGTTTATTCGGTAATCGATAAAGGAAGGGTGATGAAAATGCCTTTCAACCAATTGAGTTTGCTGGATTATGCAATTAATGCTACGCTTGTTATTTCAAACATAGTCTTAAAAAAACACGATAAAGCGGGAATGTTTACTTTTTCCCGAAAAGTGGAAGACCGTGTTATCGCGCAACGGCGAAGTGCGCAAATGCACCTTATATTGGAAACACTTTACAATGTGGAAACCGATTTCTCGGAAAGTGATTTTTCGCGATTGTATGTTGATGTGAAGCGACATATCAAGCAACGAAGCTTGCTTTTGCTTTTCACAAATTTTGAAACGATGGATGCGCTGCACCGTCAGTTGCCATATTTGCAGGCAATTAATAAAACGCATCTTTTGGTGGTTATATTTTTTGAAAATACGGAACTGAAATCCTTTATGCACAAAAAAGCAACCACCACCCATCAAGTTTTTGAGAAGACGATTGCTGAAAAATTCATTTATGAAAAGAAGCTAATCGTAAACGAGTTACATAAATACGGCATCCAATCCATTCTTACCGCGCCGGAAAACCTTACGGTGAATACCATCAATAAGTATTTGGAAATAAAGGCGAGAGGGTTTCTTTAAATTTTCACTATAAATTATATTGATTAAATATGTAAATTCGCATAAATATAATTTACAATGACAATCACCCAACTTAAATACGTTTTGGCCGTGGCCGAACAGCAGAATTTCACAAAAGCTGCCGAAAAAACATTTGTTACGCAACCCACGCTAAGTATGCAGATTCAAAAACTGGAGGAGGAATTGGAAATCCAGATTTTTGACCGAAGCAAAAAACCCATTGAACTTACGGGCGTCGGTAAAAAAATTGTGGAGCAGGCTCGAAACATCGTCAATGAGTCTGAACGCATGCAAGATGTTGTGGATCAGGAAAAAGGCTTTATTGGCGGGAGTTTCAAACTCGGCATCATTCCTACGGTCATGCCAACTTTGTTACCCATGTTTCTGAAAAGTTTTTCAAAGCGTTACCCAAAGGTGCAATTGAAAATCGAAGAGTTGAATACCGATGAAATCATTGCAAAAATTAACGATGGCTACTTAGATGCTGCCATTGCTGCAACGCCTTTGGGTCAGAAAAAAATTAAAGAAAGGCCTATCTATTACGAACCCTTTGTTGGTTACATTCCGGAAAACCATCGTTTGGCCTCTAAAGAAAAACTAGAAACCATTGATCTTGACATTGAGGATATATTATTGCTGGAAGACGGGCATTGTTTCCGCGACGGAATAATAAATCTGTGCAAAGCCTCTAAAAACAACAGTCACGATAAGTTTCAGTTGGAAAGCGGAAGTTTTGAAACCCTTATAAAACTTTCAGATGAAGGTTTGGGAATGACGCTCCTGCCCTATTTACATACGTTGGACATTTTGCCATCCCAAACCAAGAATTTAAGATATTTTAAGGAACCTTCGCCTGCGCGCGAAGTGAGCTTGATCTACAGTAAAAGTGAGTTGAAAATGCAAATTATCAATGCGCTGCACGATATTATTTCTGGCGTAATCCGCGGGGCAATTGCTTTTCAGGACGTGAAAATCATCAGTCCTACTAAAAAATAGTCGGCTTTCAGTTATAAGTTATTAATGAAAACAACTTTATAGCCCTTAACGCTTAATCAATAACTAAAAAATCCCGCTTTTACTAGCGGGATTTTTTTTATGGGTTTAAATAAATTAGACATTGATTTAACTGGGGGTTCTGCTTGATAAGCGAGTCAATCCAGACTTTTAGTTCTTCTACTTCGTAGGGTAGCAATCTGGTTAACGCTTTTTTCAACTCCTTGCAAAACAAATTGACGTCAAAACTTACTTTTGAAAGTACAGCTTTGGTGTAATCAAACATTGCTCTTGCCATAGCTAATTGAGGTTTAGTTAAAAAATTAAGTAGGTAGATTTTTACAATAGGCAGAAGAAATTTTGTATTAATGCGTTTTAAATATAACTAATTTTTTTCAATTAAATTCTGTTTGAAGTCTAATTCATTCTGTTAAAAAATTGTTAACCAACCCTCAAGACCTTACAAATCCCTAAAAGATTGGTGTTTGCATTATTTAACTTTCAGGGTCCATTCAAATTCAAAAGTAGAAACAACATCCCCAGCCGCGTCCTTTCCTTCAGATTTCATCCAAATCGTTTGACCTTCACCCGTAGAAATGGTTTTATCAATTGCTTGATTTATTAATGCGCCATCAGTGCAGGTGAAGAGAATTCTACCTCTAGCTTTTTTAGTGAAAGTAGCTCTATTATTCACCACGAGCATTGAAATTTTTTTATTGCTCTCCTTTATTTTCGCCATAACCATAGCTCCGGTAATGAGCTCTGCAGCCATCCCCTGCACCGCCCAAAAAAGGGATTTAAACGGGTTTTGATTTATCCATCGGTGTTTTACCGTGGTTATACAAGTTGTTTCTGAAATTGATTTTACACGTACGCCGGTAAAGTATGCGGAAGGCAATTTAAATAATAAAAAAGTATTGATTTTACTTGGGCTCAGTTTCATTTAAGTATAAATATATCACGAAGATATTCAATATATTCATTACTTTCTATTTGTTAAAAATATGTTAATTTTAGTACTATGCGTAACATAATACCTTCTTTTAGACATATATTTGCATAAGAAAATAACAAGCAATGGAAACTACAATTTCAGAAAATCAAAAAAACGTAAGTGCATTTATTCACTTATCTACCTTTTTAAAATACTTTTTCCCGTTTGCGAATTTTATCGCGCCATTATTGATTTGGACTTTTAATAAAGAAAAGGCATTTGTGGACGAACATGGAAAGCAGGCAATCAATTTTCAATTGAGTGTTTTGGTATATACCATATTAATAGGCTTGATATGCCTTCCCTTCTTTATCATTTTTGCAACAGATTTTATTTCACTGATTGAAAACATTGATCACAGCGCAGGAGAGTTTTCAGTTAACAATATTCAAAATCTTTCAGGATACATACTGTTATTTGGATTGGCAGCTTTGCTGCTATTGGGGCTTTTCATTTTTGAGCTTTATGCAGTAATCAATGCCTCCATCCACGCTTCACGCGGAAAACTTTATAATTATCCACTTAGTATACCATTTATAAAAACCAATCTAAACCCAATTCAAAATGAGCACATTAGTTAGTTACCTATTAGCCGCCATTTTACAGTTTATAGGTGTAAGCATGCCCAAGGAACAGGAAACTGTTAGTGTATTGACTCATCAACAATGCGAAGAAACCACAAGTGTGCTCCCCTATTCATTCATCAACAATAGCGAACAAGAATTAAAAACAAGCAAAGTACAATTATGAAAATCGAAAACACAAAAGCACAGATGCGAAAAGGGGTTTTGGAGTTCTGTATCCTTTCCGTTCTAAAAGACGGTGAGGCATATACTTCAGACATTCTTGAAACCCTAAAAGACGCAAAAATGCTTGTCGTGGAAGGCACGATCTATCCGCTGCTCACAAGGCTAAAAAATGCGGGGCTGCTTTCTTACCGCTGGGAAGAGTCTACCAGCGGACCGCCACGCAAGTATTATGAACTTACCGAAACCGGTAAATTATTTTTAACCGAATTGAACGATACCTGGGCTGAACTGCAACAGGCCGTGAACAAAGTAACCAGCGAAAAAAACACAAAATGAACAAGACAGTAAATATAAATTTGGCAGGCACTTCCTTTCACATAGACGAAGATGCCTTTGGGAAACTTTCGCGCT
>Ga0209344_10005268_pt1 | contig 11269 bp, 8 predicted proteins | sample Cruoilmetagenom6_FD_187293 | JGI IMG/M metagenome (GOLD analysis project Ga0209344, IMG submission 187293) | Oil polluted marine microbial communities from Coal Oil Point, Santa Barbara, California, USA - Santa Barbara Oil Seep Sample 6 (SPAdes)... | ecosystem: Environmental > Aquatic > Marine >...
GGCGGTAGTCGGGGCGAAAGTCGTGGCCCCAGTCGCTGATGCAGTGCGCTTCGTCGACGACGAGCATCCCGATGCGGTTGATCAGTGCGGGCAGTTGGTTGTCGCGAAAGCTGGGGTTGTTGAGGCGTTCGGGCGAGACGAGCAGCACGTCGACTTCATCGTTGGCGAGCTGCTGCTGAACTTCGGCCCATTCGTGCGGGTTGGTGGAGTTGATGGCGACGGCACGAACTCCGGCTCGGGATGCCGCGGCAATCTGATCCCGCATGAGCGCAAGCAGTGGCGACACGAGCACGGTAGGGCCCGCACCTCGCCGGCGCATGAGCAGCGTGGAAACGAAGTAGACGGCGGACTTCCCCCACCCGGTGCGCTGCACCACGAGCGCGCGGCGGCGCCCATCGACGAGCGTCTCTATCGCCTCAAACTGTCCCTCATGAAAATCGGCAGTCTCATTGCCGACCAGCGTGCGAAGAACGGCCAGGGCTTCGGTGCGGGTATCTGTCACGTGGCTAGTGTGGCAGGGGGTGCTGACTTTCTGGTGCGGGAGCGGGCTTTATAAGATGATCCCTAACGCGCGCCCATTGGAGTGATGAGCCGCGAGTAAGTAATCGTTCTCCTATGTTGCTTACTCGTCGATCTGCTCAAGGGGGACGAATTGGTCGAATTTTTCCCGATCTTCTCCGGTAATTATTGCGTGAGCGGCACGCCCCAAGTGATACCCAAGATTGACAGGTACAGCGTTTCCAATCTGCTTGTACTGGGCGGACACTGAGCCTGAGAACGCCCACTCATCAGGGAACGTCTGGATGCGCGCGTACTCGCGCACATTCAGGGGGCGGGTCTCTTCGGGATGGCAGCGCTCAGTCTGCTTTTGGGCAGGATTGCATGTGAGGGTAAGCGAGGGCTCGTCCCAGCTCAGTCTTCTCGCCATTCCAGTCTTCCCTCCGCCTAGATGGTAGCTGCCTTTTAAGTAGTCGCGCTGGAGAGAGTCAGGGAGGTCGCGCCAGTATCCACCTGCAGGAACTTGACTCATGACATTTCGCTTGTACTCCGAGTACTCCTGGCCGGCGGACTTTGGCGCATCGCCGATTGCATCCCAAAGGCTCACGATGTAATCACGTTCTCGCGGGAAAAGAATCGGCGAATCGACATCATTGCGCACAGCTATGATGATCAACCTTTCTCGCTTCTGCGGAACGTCGAGATACTGCCCCTTGAGAACTCGGTAGTTGACCTTGTAATCCAGATCCTGGAGCACGGCGACCATGGTCTTGAGCGTCCGCCCGTTGTCGTGGCCCAGCAGTCCTCTGACATTTTCTCCGATTGCGACCTTCGGCCGAACTTCCTTCACAGCCCGAGCGAACTCGTAAAATAGCGTCCCGCGCGTATCCTCAAATCCTTGTTTTTTGCCAGCGTAACTAAAAGCTTGGCATGGGAATCCGCCTTCGAGAAGATCAACCTTGCCCGCGTACGGACGGAAGTCGACAGTCGCAACGTCGCCTTCAATCACGTTCCAGTCCGGTCGGTTCAGCCGGAGTGTAGCTGCAGCGTGCTTGTCGAATTCGTTCAGTAGGAGGTGATCAAACCCGGCGTTGGATAGCCCTAGGGCGGTTCCTCCGGCTCCAGCGAACAGATCAATGGCGCTGAGTCCAGTTTTTTCGCTGTGGAGGATCGAGAAGTGACGATCTCCTTGACTGCGCGAGTGCTGTTTCTGTTGTAAACGTTCGATTTCAGCGGTGTCGAATAGGCGGTGATTGGTCTCCGAGCGTGTGCTCCTAATCATCCCGCGCTTATCCCAGCGCCGAATCGTGTCAACGGAGACGTTGAGGTGTTGTGCAGCGGCAGCGACGTTTAGGAGTGTCATGAGTCCATTCTATGGTAACCATTGCCCTATGCAGTGGTTACTAAATGGCCGTGTTCGATCAAGAATCTCCCGCCGCGCTGCGTCCGCGCCGCTAGAGTGAAACTAAGTGACAAATTCTTAGGTGGAGAGGTTTTTCGATTGACTTATCTGGATTTTATCCCGGACGACCGACTTTTCGAGTGCACAAGGGATCTTCTAGGACATTTGGAGAGTGCACACGCAGAGAAGGATCGGACCCTCTACAAGAACGTCCTCGACCCCTTTGGCGCTCTGTTCGAAGCTCAACAAGATGGGTATTTCCTCGACGATTGGATTGCTGCGGAGCGAGCTCGACAAGTTCAGAAGACGTTTCAGAACCACCTCGGCACATTTCATGAGCGAATTCTCGGGAGCATGGAAGGGTGGACTCGTCTCGGAAACGCGCCATCGAGAGTCGATCTGACGAACAAGAACCTCAGAATTATTGCGGAGGTGAAAAATAAATTCAACACCATAACTGGCACACGATTGCCGCAAGCCTTAAGCACCTTGACCGAACAGGCGCGCACTTACAGAGCTGAGTGGGGCGGCGACGTCACCGCGTATCTTGTATACATAATTCCTCAGAAACCGGCAGGCATAACGAAGCTCCATAAGAAAGTCCCGCGAATAGGGGAGGTCCAAATCATTGACGGTGCCCGATTCTACGACCTCGCATCCGGAGAGGAGGACGCTCTCGCTCAGCTCTTTTACGTGCTCCCGGACGTTATCGCTTCGATTACGGGTCGATACACCTCGGAGGATGGCGCCGCTGAGCTCAGAAAGAGCTTTTCTAACCTCTACACCCGCGCGTACGGGGGCGCGGCATGGAACCGCGTCGAGTTGGCACGGGGCGGCTCATTTTGATCTCAAGAGGACAAGCTTTATGCCCGCAGAGTTCACCTTGAGCGCTCGACCAAAAATTCCGGCGCTACATCCTCCCCGATTCAAGCGAACGCGCAAGACGGGGTGATCAAGATGCGCCAGTTTGATGCGCGCATCATAGACAGAATCAGCGGCTTGAGGTCGCGAGTGCGCCGTATGTTCGATACCGATGCAGCGCGCTCGCGTCACGCACTCGCCGCCGTCTCAATCAGTTCGACGGCAGGAATATCGGCGGGTGCCCATTCGAGCGAACTCAGTTCTGCGGGCGCAAGCCAGACGACCTCCGCGTGCTCAGTCAGCACTGGCGTTCCGGAGAGCAGCTCGCAGTAGAACGTGGTCAGCACGACGATCCCAAAATTGTACTCATGCGCCGTGGTGGTGATCAGCTCGCCCACGGCCACCTCGCACTCAAGTTCTTCGGTGATCTCGCGTGCGAGTGCATCGCGGGGAGTCTCGTCGGCTTCGATCTTGCCGCCCGGGAACTCCCACATGCCGGGCAACGCTCCGTTGGGTCCGCGTTGAGCGCACAGGATGAGGCCCCCACGCTCGATGACCGCACCGACAACGTTGATCTGTTTCTTCACGGATGATCTCTCTCAGGGACATCCAGAAGGGCGTCCGATAGGCGTCTGCTGCACGCGGGCCTGCACGCTTCAGCCTATTGGCGAGCATCGACTCTGCAACGCCCGACACTGCGCACTGTCGAGCGAGCGTCACTTCTGACAGCTCGGGCACCACCACGTAAAGCGCGTATCCGTGGGGCAGGTGCCGAGATGGTCTGACTCGATGCGGGTACCGCACCGCAGGCACGCTTCCCCGCGCCGTCCGTGCACCCAGTAGCGGGGTTTGCCGCGCGGCAGACCCGTGAGGTTGCGGATGGGGCGATCCTTGTTCACCATGATCGCCTTGAACGCGAGCGCGACCAGACGCTTCGGGTCGGCGACCTCACCGATCGGCGTATCGGGGCGGAATCCGCGCAGAAAGCTCAACTCGTTCGCATACACATTGCCGAGGCCCGCCAGATTCCGTTGATCGAGCAGTGCGAGGGCAACCGGCCGCGCAGGGTCCGACAGCAGGTTCGCCAGAGCAAGGTCGGCATCCCAATCGGGCCCCAGAAGGTCCGGACCCAAGTGACCCACAATGCTGTCCTCGGATGCCGTCGGCACCACCTCAAGCAGGCCCAGTTCAAAACCTACCGCCGTCTTCGTTGCCGTGCTCAGCACACCCCGCGCAAGGTAGGACGGCTTGCGCCAACGCTCACCGTTCGCGTAAATCTTCCAGACGCCCTCCATCTTCAGATGGCTGTGGATGGTGAGGCCCGAGTCGGGTTCGCTCGCTGGCCCTGCGGCGTCGTCGGAGCCCTCGGCGACCCGAATCAGCAGGTGCTTGCCGCGCGGCACCACGCTCGTGACGGTGTGGCCGCTGAGGTCGAGCGTCGCAAAAGCGGGCACTCGAAAGTCGGTGCGGGTGAGCACTTGCTGGTCGAGCGCTGCCCGCAGTTTTGCGGCCGCCTTGTAGACGGAATCACCCTCAGGCACGAAGCCTCAACCCCTGCGGTGTCGCGACGAATCCCGCCTCCACGAGGGCTTTACCCACCGGGGTGCCGACCGCGAAATCACCGTTGACCTTCTCGATGCGCAGCTTCGGTAGCGTTCCGCGCAGGGTGCTCGTGAGCGAGCGGGTCGCGGCATCCACGACGGCTGGTTCCAGATCGAAGGCCAGCAGCGACTTACCGCCGCGTTCGAGGTAGAGCGCCAGATGCCCATCGACCATCACGACGATCGCACCCGCCTTGCGGCCGGGGCGATGCTTCTTCGGGGTGTCCGCGGCGGACTTCGCGGATGCGGCAGTCGAAGCCGCGGAGGCGGAGCCGCCAGCGGTGACCCCAGAGCCAGTCGCAGAGCCAGCCGCGCCAGCAGCACCGCCACCGGCGTCACCACCCTCAGCCCCAGCATCCGCGCCACCAACCACCGGCCACCCCAGAGCAGCCCCGTAGGGGTTCGCGGGGTCGGTCGCGGCGAGAGTGATCGCGCGAAGTTCGGGCGCAGCATCCGGATCCCTCGTGAAGCTGCGCAGGCGGTCAACGGTGGCTCCGGTCGCGAACTGGGCAGCACCGAGCCCCTCGATGAAGTAGCCACGGCGGGCGCGACCGGTCTCTTCGAAACCGCTCAGCACGCGGTACGTCAGCGCGAATCCGCCGCGGATGCCCTCGCTCACGACCGCGCCGCGCGTGACGACAGCGTGCCGTTCGAGCATCAACTCGGCGGTCGACTTGGCGCGCACCGTCGTCTCACCCTCGGCGGTTTCGAGCAGCGCCCACCGTCCGGATGCACTCGGCGGCCCCGCCTGGGCGACCGTCGAAACCCGTCCGCGATAGGCCCGAGCCCGCGCCGGACGCGGTGCCCGAGTGGCCCGCACGGTTCCTCCGAGATGCGCGCGCAGGGGCGCAAAACTGTCGTTCGTGATGAGCGACCGCCACACCAAATCCCACAGTTCCTTCAGCAGCACCTTGTCATCGGTGCTGCCCACCTGATTCGACAGCTGCCTGAAGAAGAACGCACCGCCACCGGCCAGCGCCTCGAGAATGCTCTGCTGCAACTCGCTCAGCCCACCCCGATCCGGCTCGGGCAACGTCAGCGCAGCGGTCGCGGCCGGGTGCAGACTGATCCAGCCATCGCTGCCGGCCAGCGCGCCGTGCCCGGCCCACACCACTTCGCCCGACGTTGTCAGCTCATCGAGCCACGCCGGCGAATAGTCGCGCACGCGAGAACCCAGAATGAAGTTCTCCCACGCGGATGCCGGAGCCGAGTACCCAGCCAATTGGTCGATCACCTGTGCGAGGCCATCAATGCCGCGCAGTGAGTCACCGGCAGCAGAAACGTGTTGCCAAGCGGGTAGGAACCGACCAAGCGTCGCGGGGGACACCGGCTCGACCTCTTGGCGCAGTGCGGCAAGCGATCGACTGCGCAGGCGACGCAGCACATCCACCGAACACCATTCGGTGCCGCTCGCACCGGGGCGGAACTCGCCATCGACGACGCGACGGTCAGCCGCGAGGCGACGCAAGGTGTTGTGGACGACGGCGGTTCCGAGACCGAAGCGGCCTGCGGCATCTGCGAGAGTGAAGGGTCCGTGGGTGCGGGCGTAGCGACTGACGAGGTCCCCGACCGGATCGTCGACCGGTTCGATGAATGCGGCGGGCACACCGATGGGCAGCGGAACGCCGAGCGCGTCACGCAGTCGCGCCGAATCCTCGATCACGGCCCAGCGTCGTTCGCCCGCGATAGTTACTTCGAGCACGCGGTTCGCTTTTGCGAGCCCGACCAAGTCGGTGGCGAGGGCGGTGCCGGTCACGAGCGAGCGTGCCTCGATTTCGGCAACGGTTTGCGGGCCCAGCACCCGCAGCAGGTCGACGATTCCCTCCGCATCCCGAGCGTGACGTTCGGGGGTCAGCCGCTGCAGTTCGTTCTCTGTCTGGGCGATCACATCGGGGTCGAGCAGTTCACGCAGTTCGGCACGGCCCAGAAGCTCTGCGAGCAGCGCCGGGTCGAGCGACAGAGCAGCGGCGCGACGCTCGGCCAGCGGCGAATCGCCCTCGTATACGAAAGCGGCCATATAGCCGAACAGCAGGCTGCGCGCGAACGGCGACGGCACGTCCGTCTCAGTCTCCATCACGCGGATGCCGCGGCTCGCGATGCGCTTCGTCAGCGCCGTGAGCGCCGGCAGGTCGTACACATCTTGCAACACTTCGCGCACGGTCTCAAGAACGATGGGGAAGCTCGGGTATTTGCGCGCCACATCCAGCAGTTGCGAAGCCCGCTGACGCTGTTGCCACAGCGGCGAACGCTTGCCGGGGTCGCGGCGCGGCAGCAGCAGCGCACGCGCCGCACACTCCCTGAAGCGCGCGGCGAACAGCGCCGATCCGCCCACTTCTTCCGTGACGATCTGTTCGAGCTCCTCAGCGTCGAACACGAAGAGGTCGGCACCGGGCGGGGCGGCATCGGTGTCGGGGATGCGCACGACGATGCCATCGTCTCCGGCCATGGCCGCGCCGTCCACCCCCAGCTGTTCGCGGATGCGCGCCGTAATCGCCAACGCCCACGGTGCGTGCACGGGCATGCCGTACGGGGAATGTAGGATCACGCGCCAGTCGCCCAGCTCATCCCGGAACCGTTCGACCACAAGCGTGGTGTCACTTGGCACGTGACCGGTGGATGCCTTCTGCTCGGTCACGAGAGCGATCAGGTTGGTGACGGCGTGCTCATCGAGCCCGATCGACTCCGCCCGCGCGCGAGCATCGTCAGCGGATGCCGTAGCAATTTCCTTAGTGAATGCCCCGATAGCCTCGCCCAGTTCCGCCGGGCGGCCGAGGCCATCGCCCTTCCAGAACGGAACGCGGCCGGGCTGGCCGAAGGCGGGGGAGACGAGCACTTGGTCGTGGGTGATGTCTTCGATGCGCCAGCTCGTGGTGCCGAGGGCGAAGACGTCGCCGACGCGCGATTCGTAGACCATCTCCTCGTCGAGTTCACCGACGCGGCGACCGGGGGCGCCGGCTTCACCGCCGACCATGAAGACGCCGAAGAGACCGCGGTCGGGAATGGTGCCGCCGGACGTGACGGCGAGACGTTGCGCACCGGGGCGACCGCTGAGAGTGCCGGCGACGCGATCCCACACGACGCGAGGCCGCAGCTCGGAGAACTCGTCGCTCGGGTATAGGCCGCTCAGCAGGTCGAGGGTCGCGTCGAAGGCACTGCGCGGCAGGGTCGAGAACGGGGCGCTGCGGCGCACGGTGTCGAACCACTCTTCAATGTCGATCTCGTCGAGGGCGACGGCGGCGACGGTTTGCTGCGCGAGCACATCGAGCGGGTTGGTCGGCACGGCGAGAGCTTCGATCTGCCCACTACGCATCCGCTTAACGGCGACAGACGTGTGGATGAGGTCGGTGCGGTGCTTCGGAAACAGCACGCCTTTGGAGATTTCCCCGACCTGATGCCCGGCTCGACCAATGCGCTGAAGCCCGCTCGCGACCGACGGCGGCGACTCGACCTGAATGACCAGGTCGACGGCTCCCATGTCGATACCGAGTTCGAGAGAACTGGTGGCGACGACGCAGCGCAGCACTCCCGTTTTGAGATCGTCTTCGATGATTGCGCGTTGGTCTTTGCTGACCGATCCGTGGTGCGCACGCGCGAGCAGCGGGGCAGCGCCCGTCGTGGATCCGCCCTGCGCCATCATCTGAGCGGGTGGCTTCCACGGTTGTTGCGGTGCGGCGTAGGCGGCGGCATCCGCACTGGCCTGGGAACGCTCGAGAACGGCGGCAGCATTACCTGTTCCGCCGTCGGGACTGCCGCCGGTGGTGCCGGTGGCGCCACTGCCGCCACCGGCGCCAGCGACGCTGCCGTCGTTCAGTCGTTCGTCGTAGATCTCGTTGAGGCGGGCGGTCAACCGTTCGGCCAACCGCCGCGAGTTGGCAAACACAATCGTCGAGCGGTGCTCCAAAATCGCATCGACAATGCGTTCTTCGACGTGCGGCCACAGGGATGCCGCTGATTCCGGAGTTGCCTCGTCGTCCATGCCGTCGCTGCCGCTGGCTTTGCCACGCGCGGACGCCACGGTGCCAGGGATCGTCATGTCGGGAACGGGAACAACAACGCTCAACTCAAAGGTCTTTGCCGAGGGCGGGTGCACGATGGTCACCGGCGCCCGGCCGCCCAAGAATCGAGCAACCTCTTCGATAGGGCGCACGGTCGCTGAGAGCCCGATGCGTTGTACTGGTTTGGCGAGCAGAGCATCCAGCCGTTCTAACGACAGGGCAAGATGGGCACCACGTTTGGTGGCGGCGACGGCGTGCACCTCGTCGATGATGACGGTGTCGACGTTCTTGAGAGTGTCGCGGGCCGCCGAAGTGAGCATCAAATAGAGCGACTCGGGGGTCGTGATGAGGATGTCAGGTGGGGTGCGTGCGAGCAGCCGGCGGTCTTGTGCGGTGGTATCCCCGGAGCGCACGCCGACGGTGATGTCGGTCTCGCCGAGTCCGAGCCGACGAGCAGTTTGGGTCACGCCGACCAGTGGCGCACGGAGGTTGCGCTCGACGTCAACGCCGAGAGCTTTCAACGGCGAAATGTAGAGAACGCGGGTGCGCTGCTTGGGGTTGGCCGGCGGCGGGCTCGACGCGAGCTGGTCGATCGCCCACAGGAACGCGGCGAGTGTTTTGCCCGAACCGGTCGGGGCCACGACGAGCGCGTGCGCTCCAGACGAGACGGCATCCCACGCACCCAGCTGTGCCGGGGTGGCAGCATCGAACGCGCCCTGGAACCACTCTCGGGTGGCGGGCGAAAACTTGCCGAGCACATCGCTCATTGTTCTATCTTCGTCGCAACCCCTGACAGTGCACTACGGTTTTCGCCGAAGGCGTGCAGCGCGGGTACCGACCCGCTACGGGTGCGTGCGCAGCGCGGGTTCTGACCGGTCACCTGGCGCGCCCCAGAACCGCTACGCGTGCGTGTGTAAGAAGCTGACGAAGTCGTTGAGCTCGTCCGTCGAAATCGAATGCGCGAGCCCCTCGTAAATGCGGCTCTCGGCGCGCGTGTGGTCGACGAGCCACTCCTCGGTGCGCTCCACAGCAGACGTCGGAATCACCGGATCCTCCGTGCCGCGACCCCAAAAGACCGGCGGGCGGATGCTCGTGAGCGACGCATCTCCCGCGTGCTCAGCACTGGCCACAAACCCGGAGAGTGCCACAGCGCAGCGGAAACGTTCCGGGGCGAGCCGCAACAGTTGCAGCGACAACGCCGCCCCCTGCGAGAAACCGATCAGGCTCACACTCGTGAACTGCTGAGAATCGAGCCATTTGAGCACGGCGTTGGCTGCGTCATCCACCCCGGACACTTGCGGGAGACCGCCACCACTGAGGTCGATCGGGAACCACGAAAACCCGCCACTTTCGGGGTTCGGTGCCCGCAGCGAAGCGATCACCGGGCCGAGAGGCAGCGCGGGTGCCATCCCGAACAGGTCACCCTCATGCGAGCCGTAACCATGCAGCAAGACGATCAGCGGACGCCCGGCCCGTTCACGTTCGGGGGCCGACCAGAGCACTGCTGAGGAATCAATCTGCATGACGCAAAGCCTACGGGGAGGCTCTCCCTAGAAGTATCCGGCCTGCAGGAACCCGCCCATCCAAGGACGCCGCCGATAGTGAGCTCGCCGATCGCAGCCCTCTATGGATGCTCTTACCGTAGGATTTCGGCACAGTATCTGCTGGATGGCGCGGCAGAGGTCACCGATCTCGACGCCGTGTCGGTGAGGATGGGCGACTGATCATGCAGCTTCCGAAGGTTTCCGAGAGCGACAAAGAGCTGTTTCGCTCCGTTATCCCTGACGCGCCAACGGTCACGATCCGGCCGATGTTCGGCAGCCTTGGCGCCTTCGTCAATGGGAACATGTTCGCGGCACTCTTCGGCTCGACTATCGGCATCCGCGTCCTGGAAGATGAGACCAGAGCAGAGCTCGAAGCCATCGAAGGCGTGGGGCCAGGAGGCCCGCCCGAACGCCCGATGCGGGAGTATCTTTCGTTGCCGGACGCATGGTCATCCGAACCTGAACTGCTTGAGAACTGGGTGGCGCGCTCGCTCTGGGAGGTCGAGACTCTCCCGGAGAAAAAGCCCAAGTCGCGTCAGCTGAAATGAGCACGCTGCGCAGCCGAATCCCGCACGATGGGTGACAATGGAGCATGAGCTCAGTCGGCACACCAGACCCCAACTCGTCTTGGCTTTCAGATGAGGAGCTTGCGGAGACCCGCCGGCGCCTTCCGCTGCTCTACGTTGAGGCCGTTCCGGTGCGGGTGGATGGGCTCGGTCGCGTCACCGAGGTCGGCACTCTGGTGCGCGGCAACGATGGTGAGATCACTCGTACCCTCGTCTCTGGTCGCGTCATGTACGGCGAGACGTTGCGCGACGCGCTCTTCCGCCACCTGGAAAAAGACTTGGGCCCGATGGCTTTCCCGCTGCTGCCGGCAAGCCCCACCCCGTTCACGGTCGCCGAATACTTCCCGTGGCCGGGCGATAGCCAGTTCACGGATCCGCGCCAGCACGCCGTTTCAATGGCCTACGTCGTTCCCGTCACCGGCACCTGCGAACCCCGTCAGGATGCGCTCGAGCTGACCTGGCTGAGCCCCGCCGCTGCGGTCTCCGAAGCCGTCACCGCCGACATGGAAGGCGGCCGCGGAGCGCTCCTGCGCGCAGCCCTAGCCTCCGTCGGCGTACTGCCGTAGATTCGCGCGAGCGCCCGCTGCGTGGCAGCTCGCTACTTCCGTGCTCCGCGCGTCATAGCCCCGGGCTCCCGCTGCGTGCTTCTCCGCGTGCCCCACTGCGCGATGACTTCGGAAATTCAGGAGAACTCGGCTGGGCAGTAGCGCTGCCCGGAACGGATGCCCGGAAATCCGGGTGTGTATCGGCGAGTTAACGAGCAGCGAAACGCGATCTCCTGAATTTCCGTGGTGACAGCAGC
>Ga0209344_10005269_pt1 | contig 11269 bp, 6 predicted proteins | sample Cruoilmetagenom6_FD_187293 | JGI IMG/M metagenome (GOLD analysis project Ga0209344, IMG submission 187293) | Oil polluted marine microbial communities from Coal Oil Point, Santa Barbara, California, USA - Santa Barbara Oil Seep Sample 6 (SPAdes)... | ecosystem: Environmental > Aquatic > Marine >...
GGCGGGGGGTGGTGTTGCGGTGGGTGCTTTTGATCGGGTGTTTGGGGATGATGATGTATGTGGCTTTCGGGGTTCGGCGGTGGCAGAATGTTGTTGGGGGGTATGGGATTCATTGGACATCTGTGCATGAGAACGGGCGGGTACGGGTGGTGCACTGGAACTTGTCGGCGGGGGAGGTTGATGTGGAAAGGTTCATGGAGTGGGTGAATGAATCACATGCGGATGTGATACTGATTGCCAACGCGAGATGGGACGGGCAGCGGGGAAAACTTATCGATGGCTTTGAAGGGATTGTTGGGGAAGAGTGGACCGTGCGGCGGGTGCTGCGGGGGGTGGTGGTTTCGCGGTTTGAAATTTTGGAAATGTCTACGGTGACCGTTTCGGCGAGCGGCGGGGAGGGGGCCGACCAGGATGCGATGCGAGCTACGGGTGACTTTGGTTGGGCGGTGAAGATGTCGCTCGATGGAGGGGAGCGGTTTGGGGAGTTTGGTGTGTGGTTTGTAGATCTTCCGAGCGAGCCTACGGTGCACCGGATGGAATCGATGGAGCGGGTGGTTGAGTCGTTGCGAGTAGAGGGGCACGACAAGAGGCCGGCTTTGAAACCGGCTTTAATCATTGGGGATTTCAATACGGTGCGGGGATCGGCATCGCTTGGTTTGTTTGATGAGTTCGCGGAGGTAGAAGATGGGGAACGCGGGTTTACCGATGCGTTTGAATCGCGCGGGGCGTTTGGTGGTTCTTGGAGGCCCACCGGGGTGACTGGTCTGCGGGGGTGGGCTACGAGGCGATCGAGCTGGCATATAGATTTGTCGCTTGTTGGGAACGGGTGGTGGGTTGATGGGTATGAGCTTGTGATGCCTGACGGGGCGGTGTGGGGGGAGGGTGTATCTCACAAAGCACAGGTGGTGGATATTGAGCGGTAATCATTGAGAATTGTGTTTTATTGTTGGGGCCTTGTCTATATACTCTTTTTTCGGAGAGAATCTATCACTCAATCAAGAGAGGAAATTTTTATGAAACGCAACTGGTGTTTGTCTGCGCTTATTGGCTCGATGATGGCCGCGGCCCCTGTGGCTTTGGCCGATGGGGATATTGGGCTTGGGGTTTCAGCTGTTCAAGATGGGAGCTTTAACTATCAGGGGTATCTTGAGTTTGAGGGGGCGCCCGCCAATGGCGATTTCTACTTTGAGGTCCACCTGCTTGATAGCAACGGCGACGAGATTGACCCACGCTTTGATCAGCCCGGACCGATCACGGTGACAGATGGCTTGTTTGATATGGACATCCAGATGGGCGGGACGCTGGCCGATGCGGACTATTTCTGGGATCGGTATGGGCATCTCGCCAAGAAGATGCGGATCATGGTTGGGCTGATTGAGGGCGGGCCGTATACGACACTGAGCCCGGATGTTGAGCTTGGCGCTTCGCCTCATGCGTTGTGGTCGCGGTATGCTGGTGGGCTGCAGTTCCCGTACACTGATACTCACTCGAACTTGTTTGCTGATCCGGAAACAATGATTTCGCTGACCAACGAGTTTGGTGGGACGGTTGCTGAGCTTCGATCGAACGGTGTGACCAATGAACCGATCGTTTATATTCGCGGCGAGCGTGTGTTTGGTGGATCGTTCGGGTTTCAATCGGGCGCTCTGCTCGTCGACTCACGAGAGGATGAGGTTGGGATCCGAGGTGAGGGCACGCGGTTTTCGGTCGTTGGTTTTTTCAGTGATCCTCCAACACTCACGGGTGTATCGGCGGCGCTGCTGGGCAGTGTAGGCTTTGCGTCTGCCCCCGATGTTGTCGCGGTCTGGGCAAGCAATACCCCGGCGGGGACCTCTGCCCGGCTTGGCACTGCTGATTACGCAGGAGACTTCGATGGTGATATTCTCGCGCGGGATGATCTGCGTGTTCAGGGCGAACCGACACGCGATTATTCGGCGAGCAGCCCCTCACCGATCGGGCCCTTGGCGTATGGTTTTGTGAGTAGTTCCGGGACGGTCAGCTCGGCGACTGCGAATCTCTCGGCATCGTGGGACGCCGCGAACTCGCGGTATCTTATCGAGGTTGAAGGTGAATCATTCGGATTCAATACCCATGCGGTTTCCATTACGGTTGTTGATTCAGTTGAACCACGCATTGCAACCTATGACGGGACCCTTTCAGCTTTGGGTGTGAAGATTTGGGATCTTAACAGCGGGAACATCGCTGTGCAGGATAATTTTTCGATTGTGATTTATGATGCGACACCTGTGGTAGTCAACCAGGTGGCTGTGCCTGAGGGGATGGATAAGGATAAGTACACCGAGAAAACAGGTGTGCAGCTCTTGCAGACCCGACCTCGACACGAGCCGATTGAACAGGTTGAGAACTTTGGCAACGGGGTGTCTATTCAAGACTAACCAAAGATTTATTTCAAACAAAAAACCCCGGCCTTGCGGTCGGGGTTTTTATTTGAAGAGTTGATTGTTTACTGGTCGTGCCCGGTGAACTCTGGGAGTTTGTGGCCGGCGTCTTTCAATGTCTTCTCGCGGGAGGCGAGTTCCATGTCGTGCTCGACCATCATGGCGGCAAGCTCTTCGACGGTTGTTTCGGGTTCCCAGCCGAGTTTTTCTTTGGCTTTGGATGCGTCACCCAAGAGCAGATCGACTTCTGCGGGGCGGAGGTAGCGTGGGTCGAACTCGACATGGTCGTCGAAGTTGAGACCGACTGAGTTGAATGCCATCTCGGCGAACTCGCGTACGGAGATGGTGCGGCCGGTGGCGACGACATAGTCGTCGGCTTCTGGCATCTGGAGCATCATCCACATCATTTTGACATAGTCGCCTGCGAAGCCCCAGTCTCGTTTGGAGTCGAGGTTGCCGAGGTAGACCTTGTCTTGCATGCCGAGTTTGATGCGGCCGACTGCTCTTGTGATCTTGCGTGTGACGAAGGTTTCGCCGCGGCGTGGTGATTCGTGGTTGAAGAGGATGCCGCAGGAGGCGTGCATGCCGTAGGACTCGCGGAAATTGACGGTTGCCCAGTGCGCCATGACTTTGGCACAGGAGTATGGGGAGCGTGGCCAGAAGGGTGTGTTTTCTGTTTGTGGTGTTTCGAGGACCTTGCCGTACATTTCAGACGAGCTTGCTTGGTAGTAGCGGACTTCTTGGCCGGACTTGTCTTGGAAGTCGCGGATGGCTTCGAGCAATCTAAGAGCGCCCATGCCGACGGTATCGGCGGTGTAGATTGGCATGTCGAAGGAGACGCGGACATGTGACTGAGCGCCGAGGTTGTAGACCTCGTGTGGCTTGACGGTGTCGATGACCTTGTTGATGTTGTTGGCGTCGCAGAGGTCGCCGTAGTGGAGTTTGAGGTTGGCGCCGTCTAGGTGTGGGTCTTGGTAGATTTCGTCGAGTCGTTCGGTGTTGAAGGAGGAGGCACGGCGGATGATGCCGTGGACTTCGTAGCCCTTACTGAGGAGGAACTCTGCGAGGTATGAGCCGTCTTGTCCGGTGATGCCTGTGATGAGTGCTCTTTTTTGGTCGGTCATAGCGCCTGTTCCTTTGGTGCGTATTTGTGATAACTGGTTGAAGACCAGCGGGTGTACATACTACCCGTCAATGATGTTTCATCGGCGGGATTTGTGGGTTTGTTGACCCGGGAGGATGATTACGCTGCTAGATGTGGGTTGGATCACGGAATTTGGGAGAAGTGGGGCCTGAATTGTGTAATTGTGGCGGTTTGAGGGGCTGGGCTTGGCGGATCTATGGGTTTGGCATTGAGGAGGGTGGGGATGGTGATGGCGGCGAGTAGGGCGGCAAGGGCGAGAGACCCGATGATGGCGCGTTTGGGATTCTGGATCACGATGGGGGAGCGGGTGAGGATGAGGATGCTGAGGATTAGGAGAAGGGGCTCGTGGTATCGCTGCCAGCTGGCGTGGTTAGCGGTCTGGGCGGCTGTGAAGGCGATGAGGGTGGTGGCGAGGATCCAGGTGTCGCGGCGGGAGATGAGGGATGACCAGATGACGCATGCGAGGGCGCCGGCGGGGGCTCCAAGGAGGATGATGGGGGAGCGATCGGCAAAGGTGGGGAGTTTGTCGATGATGTTCCACCAGCCGGAGTAGCGGCCGGCTTCTACAGAGTAGATGGATTCTGGGAGGATGCCGATCACGAGGCCTAGAACGAGGGCGGCGATGATCCAGTTGCGGTGGGATTTGAGGATGGAGAGAAGTTGGGGGAGGAGGAGAGGTGCGAAGAAGACTGAGAGGATTGAAACTTGCGTGAGTATGAAGGCGGGGGTTGCAAGATTTGGGCCTTGGTGGTGGTCTTGGAAGGATGGGGGGACGAGCCCTCCCCAGAGACGGAGGAAGTAGATGAGGAGGAGGGTTGCGGGGATGATTGCGACGAGGGCGAGGATGAGGCGGCGGGTTCGGGCGGCGGGATCGGTGAAGAGTTTGGTGAAAGATGGGGCTTGGGAGTCGGTTCCGATCCAGGCGGTGATCCAGATGATGGCGGCGGCCCAGATGTGGACTTGGCGGATGAGGACAAGGAAGGCGAGAACGATGCCTGCGGTGAGTGCTGTCTTGGTTGAATAGGGGTAGTCGAGTGCGAGGATGAGGATGAGGAGGACGGCGAGCCAGCCGGCGTTGTCGGGGAGGAGCCAGATGGCGGGGAAGAGGACATATATAGAAGTCAGCAAGGGGAGGGTGATGAGGATACCTTGATTGCCGAAGGATTTGCCGGCTCGGTATGCGAGGATACCGAAGAGGAGGACGGTCCAGAGGTTGGCGTAGAGCTGGACAATTGTGCGGGGGGCTCCGATCCGGTTGAGGACGGCGAGTTCGAGGTGGTAGGCGGGGGTGGTCGCGGATTGATAGTTTGAGAGGTCCGGGGTTGGGAGTTGGGTGGCGAAGGACTGGATGGTTGGCCAGTGGTAGATGAGGTCGTCGGAAGCGCCTCGGCCTGAGATGTTACCTGTCAGAATAAAGGGCCAGGTGATGGCCAATAGAAGGAGGGTGGTGGTGATGAGGCACCATTTACCTGCGTGGGATACCGAACTGGGTGGGACTGAAGTCATGGGTGGATAGGTGTATCGGCGTTGGGGAGTGGAATGAATGGAAGATTTTGGGGTTTGGGGTGCGAACTGTTGAGTGTTGGGGGGCGTTGTGTCGATGCGGAGATGCTATGAGTGATGCCAATACAACTGTAAATAATGGATCGACCAATCAAGGGGGGTTGGTTGGTGGGCTGATTAAGCTGGCTCGGCCTCATCAGTGGGTCAAGGGGGTGTTTGTGCTGGCAGGGCCCGCGTTTGCGTATGGGGATGGGAAACTTGATGGGATGGGGTCGGCGCAACTTGTTATGACGATGGTGGTTGTATTCTTTGCGTTTTGTTTGTCGGCCTCGGGGTGTTATGTTTTTAATGATCTTGGGGATGTAGAAGTGGACCGGGCGCATCCTCGGAAGTGCAAGCGGCCGATCGCTTCTGGGCGGGTGTCTGTGGGGCAGGCGAAGGTGTTTGGGGTAGCGTTATTAATTATCGGACTTGGACTTGGGCTTTTGATTCCTGGGGAGCTCAAATGGTGGGTTGTGGGGCTTGTGGGGGCGTATATCGCCAATGTGATGGTGTATACGGCGGTATTCAAGCACATGGTGATTCTGGATGTATTGAGTTTATCGAGCGGGTTTGTGATCCGGGTGCTTGGTGGGTGTGCTGCGGTTGCGGTGACTCCTTCGACTTGGCTGCTTAATGCGACCCTGTTCCTGAGTATGTTCCTGGCGTTCGGGAAACGGCTTGGGGAACGGCGGGTGATGGGGGATGCCGATGTGGCGTCGGCTCGGGAGGTTCAGCAGCGGTATTCGGATCAGATTTTGCGGATGCTTGTGGTGGTGGTTGGCGTTGCAACTCTTTTGACATACACGGGTTATGTACAAAGCCGGGAGCATGACATGTCGGTGATGCTGGCGAGCGGGGTCGGTGGTGGGTTTGCGTTTAACTTGCTGTGGGTGACGGTGATGCCTGCGATGCTGGGGCTGCTGCGGACGATTACGCTGATTATGGACGGGAAGTATGACGATCCGACGGAGCTTGCGATGAAGGACCCAATCGTGCGGTGGTCTGGGGTGGCTTTTGTGGGGCTGACTATTGGTGCAGTGATGCTGGCTGGGTAATGGTGGGCAGGGATCTGGGTGAATTGGTGGGGATGGATGAAACCTGAGTGTTTTTGGGCTGTATAGATGGAGTCCCGGTTCTGGCGCAGTTCGTGCGCACCAGAGTTGTGTGATGTTTGGTATGGCGCGGTAAGCGACCGATACCGATCGAGGTTGTGGTGGCTTGGGCCGATTGTTGTTGCACTGTTGAAAGACAGTTCGGCGGTGATCGGTCTTTGGTCGACTCGATACACAAATGGCAGGTCTGGCGAGGCACTCTCGCCCCTTTGAAAGTAATGGAGTATTTGATGCGTGCAAATCTACGGACAATGAGCGGTTTGGTTGGTTCGGTGATCGGGCTTGGTGCCTTGGTCGCGGGATCTTCGATAACGATGGCGTATGAACCCAATGGGGCCGGCCCCGAGGAGTCGATCGACTTTGCTGCGATGGCAGCGATGGCAGCGGCTCGTGGTGGTGGCGGGGCGTCTGCTCCTGCGAAGGACTACAAAGACTGGAAGGAAGTCTCGAAGGGTTTCACAAAGGTTGTGTCTACTGCTGATGGAAGCTCGCTCTACTCGGTGTATGTGAACAATAAAACTAATCAGGTGCTCGCTGAGTTGCCTCGTGGATATGAGAAACAGCATCACTTCTTTGCGATGACGGTTGCGGGCGGTGAGGTCTTTGCTGGTCTGCAGGCTGGTGATCGCTACACACAATGGCGTAAGGTCGGCAAGCGACTGATGCTTGTGCAGCCTCAGATTTCGTATCGGTCTTCTGGAGATCAGGAGTCGCGTGACTCAGTTGAGATGATTTGGACGGATCGCGTGATTCTCGATGTGCCGATCGTAACAATGGGTCCTGGTGGCCAGCCTGTGATTGATCTTGATGCTCTGCTTGTTGGACAGGCGAGCAAGTTCTTTGGCCGTTCAGCGAGTGGGTTGAACCCATCGCTGACTGTTGTGAACTCGATCAAGGCGTTCCCGAAGAACATCGAGGTTGAGTTCAAGGGCCCGGTTGCTGGCGGGACAATGAAATCGTTCCACTACTCGATCTCTAATATTCTTGGTTCCAAGGGGTTTAAGCCTCGGATGGCTGATGAGCGTGTTGGGTACTTTGTGACCAACTACACGGATCTCGGTAAGTTTGATTGGTCGGACACTTCGCAGCGGATGATCAACCGCTGGAACATCCAGAAGGCCGACCCGAAGCTGAGCATGAGCCCTCCGAAGGAACCGATCGTGTACTACATCGATCACACGGTTCCTGTGCGGTACCGCCGGTATGTCAAGCAGGGGATTGAATACTGGAACGAGGCGTTCCGCGAGATCGGTATTGACGGTGCGATCCAGGTGCAGTACCAGGATAAAACTACGGGCGCCAATATGGAAAAGGATCCAGAGGATGTCCGGTACAACTTTATCCGGTGGATCTCCAACGACATCGCTACGGCGATTGGTCCATCACGGGTCAACCCGATGACGGGTGAGATTCTTGATGCGGACGTCGTTCTTACCGACGGCTGGATCCGCGTGTTTACTTACCGGTGGGAAGATTTGCTGAGCAACCTTGCTCTGGAGGGGATGAGCCCCGAGACAATGGGTTGGCTTGAAATGAATCCAAAGTGGGACCCTCGTCTGCGGCTGGCTTCGCCATCGCGGCGCGAGCAGATCCTTCATGAGCGGGCGCATCATCGTTCGCTTGGGATGTACGGCGGACGCGGGATCAGTGATGAATCCGCGATGATGATCGGCGACGATGAGTTTGATGGTCTTGGTGGACGCACCTCTCAGGTTTCTGGGATGTGTCAGGCCGCGACTGGCAAGGCGCTTGATCTTGCGATGATGCGGATGAATCTTTCGATGGTCGGGATGTTGAATCTCGCTTCTGAGATGCCTGCTGAGCCTGAGATTAGCGATGAGATGCTGGAGATGATCCGCAAGCAGCTCGAAGAGAATCCTGGCCTGCGTGACATGATCCCTGCAGAGCATCTTGCGATGCTTGAGAAATCCGCTGATGATGATGCGGAGGACGAGGGCGACGAGGCGGGAGAAGAAGCTGATGCCGACGCCGGCGAGAAGAAAGATGATGGCGACATGATCGATGGCGTTCCAGAGTGGTTCGTTGGTCCGATGCTCGCTGAGCTTGTTGCCCACGAGGTCGGTCACACGATCGGTCTTCGGCACAACTTTAAGGGTTCGAGCGCTCACTCGCTTGAGGATATCAACTCCGACAAGGTCAAGGGTGTTGAACCCTGGTCGAGCTCGGTGATGGACTACAACGGGATCAATATCAAGATGCCAGGTAGCGGCGAGATCCAGGGTGATTACTCTGTGGTCGGGATCGGCGAATATGACCGCTGGGCGATCGAGTATGGTTACGGTTCTGGCGATCTTGAGAAGGTCTTGAGCCGGGCCGCTGAACCGAAGCTTGATTATGGTACCGACGAGGACACCTGGGGCCCGGACCCACGGTCGCGCCGGTATGACCTTGCGGAAAATCCGCTAGATTATGCGAACAACCAGATGGAACTCGTCAAGGCGATCCGCGGCAGCTTGCTCGACGGGTTTGTCAAGGACGGCGATTCTTGGTCCCGCGTGCGTCGTGGGTACTCAATTACCCTCGGGACACAGATGTCCTCGCTTTCGATGATGGGCAACTGGGTCGGATCGGCGTACGTATCGCGTTCTAAGAAGGGCGACCCGAATGGGCAGGCCCCGATTAATGTTGTGCCTGCCGAGCGGCAGCGTGCGGCGATCGACTTTGTGATTGAGAACGCGTTTGAAGATGATGCGTACGGGATCACTCCTGAGCTGCTTTCACACGCGAGTGTTGATAAGTGGTGGGACAACATGAGCGGGATCATGGCTGATTCGGCGTTCCAGATTCACGATCGCGTGCTAGGGATGCAGGCTTCGGCGTTGACGATGCTTTTGAATCCTCAGACCGTTGCTCGTGTGTATGACTACGAGATGTTTGTGCCTGCTGATGAGGACGCGTTGACTGTTGCCGAGCTCATGGAGACGGTGACTGATTCGGTATGGTCTGAGCTTGATGACGGCGCGAGCGGTCGTTACAGCAATCGCAAGCCGATGGTTTCGTCTTTGCGTCGGAACCTTCAGCGGGAGCATCTTGATCGGTTGATTGATATGTCGATGAACAACGACGGGTTCAACTCGGCGTCGATGATGGTCAAGACTTTGGCTTCGATGCACCTTCGTGATCTCAAGGCATCCGCCGACGGATCGCTCGCAAGCGGCACAAGAATTGATGCGTACACCAAGGCCCACTTGCAGGAGGTTTCGGTGCGGATCGAGAAGGCGCTTGATGCTGATTACATCTACAACACCGAGGATATTTCTTCAGGTGGGACGCCGATGATCATGTTTGGTCAGGAAGCTCGGTCTGAGCCTTGAATGACTGATTAAAGATATTTCTATGCGGGCGGCTCCGAGTGCGGGGCCGCCCGTTTTTTGTTGTATTTATCGACTCGTTGTGCGGAATGGACGATGTTTGGACTATGCGTGAGCGGACATGGAAATCTCGACTTGTTTCTATTGCTTGCTGGGGAAGCACGGCGGTGTGCTCTGGTCTGTGCTGCTGCTGGGTTGTTGGGGCGTGGTGGTATTGGTTTGATCTTGTGGCGGGCTTTGCGGCGCAGTGTGTGGGGCTGGCTTTTTTTGTTGGATGCATGCTGCTTGCTCTGAAGCGATGGCGGGCGGGGATGGTGTGTTTGCTGGCTGTGTGTATCGGCGCGTGGCCATTGGTTGTCGGGCGGGAGATCTGGATAGCGCCGGCGCCCACACTGCAAACTCATTCAGTGAGCGGTGGCGGCTTGATGCGGGTAGTGAGCCAGAATATGAACCCTGAGAATCCTCGTTGGCGAGAAAATCTTGCAGAACTGGTTGCGCTTGAACCGGATGTGATGATGCTGATCGAGGTGCCGCTGGAGTTTAATCTGGAAATTCGAAGAGAAGGATTTGTGGCAGGCGGCGTGGATTGGTTCTTCGAATACCGCGCGGGGAGGCCCGATGGCGAATCCAGCTGTTATGTACTCAGCAGGACACCCCTGGAGAGGGTGGGGCTGATGGAAAGCGGCGGTTCGGGAGGGTCGGGTACTCAGGACACGCTTGTGTGTTTAACAACATGCCGCGGAATCGATTTGGTTGTTGTTGCGGCGCATCCGATGTCGCCTCGAGATCCGAATCGATGGGAAGGGGGACTGGATCGTTTGCGAATCCTGGTTCATCAACTGAAGCGATATCACGGGGATCGAGCGATGTTGATCGGGACAGATCTCAATGGTGGTCCTGCGTCATTAAGGGCCCGGATGCTGAGGGAGTATTGGTTTTCGGCTTCAAAGCCGATACTGGGCGGGCGGGGAACTTTCCCATCGAAAGCTTGGGCTTGGATGAAAATTCAGATTGATGACGTGTGGCATTCTACTGGAGTAAATGTTTCGGGATGGAGCCGCGTGGAACTCGGGGGGAGTGATCATGATGGGGTAGTGATCGACTTTACTGTTGATCAGGCGAGGGTCGAACGCGGGCCTTGATTGAACTGACCGCCCTCTTTATTAGGGCACGATCATTTGAATCTGGAACAATGAGAAGGGTCAATAGCCCGGCCCATGCGGCAATCGATATGGCATGAATCGCTAGGATTGCCACTGAGTTGATCGGCATCACTCTGATAAATATTGCACCGCTCATCACAACCAGACCCCCGACCAAGGCCGGCTTAAGAATTGGCCTAACCAGAGTTGAGACTGAAATACCAAGACACGACTTTACAATGCGGGGCATACCCATGAGGTGAACTCCGACGAATATGCTGGTGAAAGAGATGGCCGCTGCGTTGAAGGAAGAAATGACTGTACCTGGTACCCGATTGTCTGGTAGGAGTTTATAAAGTGCGAATGCAATAATCGGGTTAAGGACTCCACCTGCAAGAATCATGGGCGCGTACCTGCGGACATAGCCTGCGCCGTAGAGGGAACTGATCCAGCCGTCTGATATACTGCGGGCGGCCATTCCGATCGCGATAATTCTGACCGTGGTGATGCTCATGCTGAGTTGTAGTTCATCTAGGTGGCTCCCGATCCATAGATTGAGAATCGCGGGGGCATAGACGATTACTACAGATGCGGC
>Ga0209344_10005270_pt1 | contig 11264 bp, 8 predicted proteins | sample Cruoilmetagenom6_FD_187293 | JGI IMG/M metagenome (GOLD analysis project Ga0209344, IMG submission 187293) | Oil polluted marine microbial communities from Coal Oil Point, Santa Barbara, California, USA - Santa Barbara Oil Seep Sample 6 (SPAdes)... | ecosystem: Environmental > Aquatic > Marine >...
CTCCCAGCAAGAAGGAAGTATTGAGCCACTATACAGACCTGGCCCACGCCATGTACCAGGACTCCCTGACTAGCGCCAAGGATCTGCAAGAAGCCATTAACAATTTGGTGGCCAAACCAACTGAGGTGAACCTGGCCGCCGCCAAGGCAGCCTGGAAGGTTTCCCGTGTGCCCTACCTTCAGACTGAGGCGTACCGTTTCGGCAACGCCATCGTCGACGACTGGGAAGGCAGGGTAAACGCCTGGCCCCTGGACGAGGGCATGATCGACTACGTATCCGCCGACTATGGTGACGAGTCGGATGAGAACCCCTACTACACAGCCAACATCGTTGCCAACAAGAAGCTGATGATAGGCGGCAAGGAAGTGGATGCCAGCAAGATCACCAAGGCCCTGCTGGCTGATACCCTGCACGAGCTGGATGAGATCGAGTCTAACGTGGCTACCGGTTATCATGCCATCGAGTTCCTGCTGTGGGGACAGGATCTGAACGGTACCGGTCCCGGTGCTGGCGCCCGTCCTGCCAGCGACTTCGATACCAAGAACTGTTCCAGGGGCAACTGCGATCGTCGAGCTTCCTACCTGACAGCTTCCACCGATCTACTGATTGACGATCTGAGCTGGATGACTAACCAGTGGGCGGCCGGTGGTGAAGCACGCACCACCCTGATGAAGGGTAATGCAGGCGAAGGGATTGCTGCGATCCTGACCGGCATGGGCAGCCTGTCTTACGGTGAACTGGCCGGTGAGCGTATGAAGCTGGGCCTGATGCTGCATGATCCGGAAGAGGAGCATGATTGCTTCAGCGATAACACCCACTGGTCTCAATACTACGATGCCAAAAGTGTGCAGAATGTCTACACCGGAAACTACACTCGCATCGACGGCAGCAAGGTTAGTGGCCCAAGTGTTTCTGATCTGGTTGCCGCCAAAGATACTTCTGTGGACAAGGCACTGCGTGCTAAGCTGAATACCACCATGGCCGAGATGCAGGTTCTGGTGGACAGCGCCGAAAAGGACGGAGTTACCTATGATCAGCTGATCGGTGAAGGCAACAAGGCCGGCAATGCCAAGGTGATGACAGCGATCAACGCACTGCTTGCCCAGACCAAGGATATCGAGAAGGCGGTTACTGCTCTGAATCTGGAGCCTATCGCATTCGAGGGATCCGACAGTCTGGATACCCCCAAGAAGGTGTTCGAGTAAAGCAGTAGCTCTTTGAGCGATTTGTGGGGGCGGCTCTTCGCCGCTCTCACAACTGTTCAACAGCCTGCTAGAGAATCAGCTAGCCAGGTTCATCATGAACTCTAACCTAAATACCATTACAGCCATAGCGTTTTTGCTGCTGCATTCTGTCACCCAGGCTTCTGGTGCAGAGATAACCCGGGCAACAACAGATTTTTCCCAGCCGGAAGAGTACGAGCTTTATCCGGGTGGTGCAGCCACTCATACCCGGGCGGCCGATAGGCGAGCCTATTCCCACCCTTCTCCTAACATGAGTGCCGAGCGCAAGCTCGATTTCACGCTGGGCAAGGCCATGTTCAAGCGTCTGTGGGTGTCGGCGCCCACGGCCACCCAGGCTGCCGACGGTTTGGGTCCTCTATTCAATGCGCGCTCCTGTCTGCGCTGCCACAGGCATAACGGCCGGGGCAGGCCTCAAGATGAGGTGGGTAAAACAGCCAACACGCTCTTTTTGCGTTTGAGCATTCCTCCCCAAAACGATGAACAGCGTGCCGAATTGGAATCCCGTAAGGTCAAAGCCATTCCAGAGCCAAGTTATGGCGGCCAGCTGCAGAAGTTTGCCATCAGAGGATTGAAGTCCGAGGGACAAGTGAATATCGACTACGAAGAGATCAAAATCAAGTTAGCTGATAACGAGAGCATCACCCTGCGCAAGCCGAGCTATACAATGACCGACCTTGGCTATGGCCCCATGCACCCCGATACCATGATCTCTCCACGCATGGCGCCCCAGATGATCGGCCTTGGCCTGTTGGGCGCAATCAAGGAGAGTGACCTGTCGGCATTGGCCGATCCTGAAGACCATGATGGTGATGGTATATCCGGCAAGTTGAACCGGGTGTGGAGTCGTGAACACAACAAGGTGATGCCGGGTCGCTTCGGTTGGAAAGCGGGTACGGTAAGCGTGGACGAACAGTCCCAGAGTGCCTTCTTCGATGATATTGGCATTTCGGTACCCCTGTTTCCTGATGGTGCGGGCGAGTGTACCGAAAGCCAGGTGGCCTGCCGAAAGGTACCCAACGGCAACTCACCCCAATACGAGAATCTTGAGACTCCTTCCCAGACCACCGCCTGGATGGCCCTCTATGCTCGCAACCTGGCCGTACCCCAGCGCCGTGACCTGGATGCACCAAAGGTACTGAGGGGCAAGAAACTCTTCTATGAGAGTGCTTGTATCGCCTGTCATAAACCGAAGTTCATTACGGCAGATGAAACCATCGATCCGGAACATACCCGTCAGCTGATCTGGCCCTACACGGATCTGTTGTTGCATGATATGGGCGAGGGATTGGCTGACAAGAGACCGGAAGGTGATGCCAGCGGATGCGAGTGGCGTACCGCACCGCTGTGGGGGATTGGTCTGAGTGCTGTGGTAAATGGTAACAGCTACTACCTGCATGATGGCCGTGCACGTACGCTGTTAGAGGCAATTCTCTGGCATGGCGGCGAAGCACAGGTCTCCCGGGATCAGGTAGTCGAAATGACAAGTTCCCAACGAGCCGACCTGATCCAATTTATTGAATCACTGTAGAGAAAAAATATGATTCGAAACAGCTTTCTATCATCTGTACTACTGACGGGGGCCCTGCTCGGCATGCTTCTGTCCGGTAACATCGTACAAGCAGAAACAGACTGGCAGGGAGCCAACAAGTCCATCGTAGACAATCACCTTCTGCCCCGCTACGAGCGTTTGGCCGAGAGCGGCAAGGCGCTTGCCGAACAGGCCAAACGCTTTTGCAATACCCAAAACGAATCCGATTTTGAGCGCTTGCGTGCGGCCTACCACAAGGCTACGGATGACTGGATGGGCATTCAGCACATGCGCTTCGGCCCGGTGGAGATGTACCTGCGTTACAACCGCTACCAGATGTGGCCGGACAAGCACAGCAGCGGCCCCAAGCAGATGCGCCGCCTGCTGGCAGAAGAGGAACGGGATGTACTGGCTGCAGACCGTTTCCCCCACACCAGTGTGGCCGTGCAGGGCTTCACCGCTCTGGAGCGCCTCCTCTATCCAGCCCAATTGCAGCTGAGTGATTTCGGTAGAGGGGGTGTCCCTGCTTACCGCTGTGAATTCGTGGTAGCCATTACCAACAATATTGCCCGGATGTCTGCCGGCTTGGTGAAAGACTGGCAGTCGGAAGAAATGGGCTATCGTGATCTCATCATTGGCGCAGAGCAGGGCAACGACTACTTTGAAAGCAGCGAAGAGGTGAGCAGCCGCCTGCTCAACAATCTGCATACCCAATTGCAGGCGATCGTCGACCAGAAGCTGCTGCGCCCCCTAAAAAACCACAAGCTGCGCCGTGCCGAGTCCTGGCGCAGTCGCCGCTCGCTGCGCAACATCCTGTTGAATCTCAAGGCTACCGAAGAGCTCTATTCAGTGGGCTTTGCCCCGGTAGTGACGGATAAGGCTCTCGATGCCGAGCTGCGCGTCGCTTTCACGAGGGCCATCGATGCGGTAGAAACAATCAAGGTCCCACTTTATGAGATAGAAAAGGGCTCGGAAAATAACCAGAAGCTGGAGCAGGTGCTTGAAACCAATCGGGCCCTGAAGCGATTGATTGCAACGAGACTGCCTCAGTCATTGGATCTCTCCCTCGGCTTTAACAGTCTGGATGGGGATTAAGGAACCTCTGATTAAGTCATGAACTCGGTTCTTGCGCCCCTTATGCTCAGTTTCATTGTTGTAAATCTGCGCAATAGTCTTTGTGATATAAGGGCTATTGCGTGCGATTTAACCCGAGAATCTGAACATAAGGAATCACAATCTTATTCGTCCAGCATTAATCAGAGGTTCCTTAAGTCGTGTCAATGAATCGGCGCCGTTTTATGGTGTCAGCAGCAGGGCTATCTCTTTGCGCTGCACTGCCCATGGTGGCAAAGAACAATGGAAATGTCCACTACATCAGTGCCCGTTCCGATATGAATGGTCGCCATTTCATCAGCAGCTTCGATGATCGGGGCGAGCTCTGGTTCAGTGTACTTCTACCAGGTCGTGGACATGCAGTAGCTGTATCGCCCGTGGGTAAAGAGGTGGTGGCCGTGGCACGCCGCCCCGGTCGTTACCTTATTGTGATGGATGCAGAAACAGGTGAGGTATTACATCGGCTTGAGAGTCGGACAGATCGCCACTTGTACGGCCACGGCATCTTCTCTCCTGATGGTCGCTGGTTCTATACGCCGGAGAATGACTTTGCCAACGGCAAGGGTGTGATCGGCGTGCGGGATGCCCAGCAAGGCTACCGACAGATAAGGGAGCTTTCCTCCTATGATGCCGGTCCTCACGAACTCGCCATGCTCTCTGATGGTCTCACCCTGGTGGTGGCTAATGGCGGTATACAGACCCATCCGGACACGGGGCGTGCCAAGCTCAACCTGGAGAGCATGAAGCCTTCGTTAGCCTATATTGATGGCCATAGCGGCGAATTGCTTGAGCAGCAGTTCCTGTCTGACAAGCTTCATAAGAACAGCATTCGTCATCTGACAGTAGCACCAGATGATCAGGTCTGTTGTGTTATGCAGTACCAGGGCAAGCGCACCGAGCAGCCTCCACTGATCGGACTGCATCGACGAGGCGAGGCGATCCACTTACTTCGTGCACCTGTAGATATCCAGAAACGCATGCGCAACTACTGCGGCAGTGCCTGTGTCGATCAGCCAGGCAAAGTGTATGCGGTTTCGTCACCGCGGGGTGGTCTTGTCACTTTCTGGGGTGCAGCGGGTGGCAATTATCTGGGGCATGCAGATGTAGCTGACGGTTGCGGCATAATCGCCAGTGGTGAGCCGGGAGAGTTCCTGTTGAGTAGTGGACAGGGCGGCGTGTATCGCTACCAGCTGGCAGGAAAGGTGATGCGGCAGATTCCCATCGATAGCAATTCGGGTTTCCATTGGGACAACCACATGGCTCGCGTCTGAGTTTTCGATTTTTTATTTATACCTTATTTTTTGAGGGAACGATCGTGTATATTCGACAACTGACAATCTCGATGCTCGCAATTTCAGCCATCATTACACCTCTGCAGAAACTGGCTGCATTCGACAGCGTCGAGACTTTGGGTCAGTCCCTCTTCTTCGATACAAACCTTTCCAAAAACCGCACCCAGGCCTGTGCTAGCTGCCACTCACCCGATGCCGGTTTTGCCGATGGACGTGACAACGGCGTGGGCGCTGCTGTCTCCATGGGCGATGATGGAAAGTCTCTGGGTGAGCGCAATGCGCCCACTGCTGCCTATGCCTCTTTCAGTCCCAAGTTCCATCTGAACAAAGAGGGACAATACGTGGGTGGTCAGTTCCACGATGGTCGCGAGAACGACCTGGCCGGACAGGCGGGTGGTCCTCCCACCAATCCCATCGAGATGGGTATGCCAAGCATAGCTGCCGTGGTGGAACGGTTGCGGGAAAACGATGGCTACGTGAGCGCCTTCAAGAAGTTCTACGGTGATGACATCTTCAACGTTGCAGACAAAGCCTATGCCGCCATGGCCGAGAGCATTGCTGCCTTCGAGAAGACCGATTTCTTTGCCCCCTTCGACTCCAGGTACGATCGCTATCTGCGCGGCGAATACGAACTGACTGCCCAGGAGGACCTGGGTATGACCCTGTTCTTCTCCCAACAGTTCACCAATTGCAACCTTTGCCACCAGCTCAAGCCGCGGCCTGGCATGGAGCGCGAAACCTTCTCCAACTACGAGTACCACAACATCGGCACGCCGATGAACACGGCAGTACACAAGGTCAATGATGAGGCCAAGGATCATGTGGATCGAGGGCTGCTCGACAATCCCAAGGTGAACGATGCCAGGCAGGCGGGCAAGTTCAAGGTGCCCACCCTGCGCAACGTGGCGGTAACTGGCCCCTACATGCATAACGGTGTGTTCAAGGATCTGCGTACCGTGATGCTGTTCTACAACAAGTACAACAGCATCAGCGCCAAACGCCAGATCAACCCGGAAACCGGAAAGGAATGGGCAGCGCCGGAAGTGGCCGAGAACCTCTCCCTCAAAGAACTGGAGACCGGTCCTGCACTGGACAATCAGCGTATCGATGCGTTGGTGGCTTTCATGAAGACCCTCACCGACCAGCGCTATGAACCTCTGGCTAACGCTGGAAAATAATCAGGTGCTCGGCGTTGACCGCAACGCCGATCTCCTGGCCAACACTATAATCCTGATGGCTTGAGGCTAACGAAAGCACATCATCGCCATTGGCCAATGCCAGGGTGTAAAGAGTGTCTGCCCCCTTGAAGGCACGATCGAGTATGCGGCATCGAATATTGCTTTCGCGGGAGATAACAATATCGTTCGGGCGGAGCAGCACATCGACAGCTGTACCATCGCGCCAAGGATAGGCGCGATTCACCTCGATCGTTCCCAGCGGGGTCTGTACGCTATTTGCGTTCACCATCCGGCCCTCAATCAATCGCCCCTGGCCTATGAAGTCGGCGACAAAGCGCTCGGCTGGTTCATAGTAAAGATTGATGGCCGTATCCCATTGCCGGATTCGGCCCTGATGCATGACACCAATCCGTTCGCCCATGACGAAGGCCTCATGCTGGTCATGGGTGACGAATAGAGCGGCAGTGCCTTGCGACTTGAGGATGGCGCGCACGTCGGTGGCCAGGCGTTCCCGCAGTTCAACATCGAGATTGGAGAACGGCTCGTCGAGCAGCAGCAGCCCGGGTTTTGGCGCTAAGGCCCGGGCCAGGGCGATGCGCTGTTGTTGACCGCCGGAGAGTTCATGGGGATAGCGTTTGCCGTGGCCCTCCATGCCGACCAGCTCCAGTAGCTTGTCTGCGATCCTGGTGCGTTCCTTGACGGATTTACCGCGCAGGCCGAAGCCGATGTTGTTCGCCACCGAGAGATGAGGGAACAGGGCGTAATCCTGGAACACCATGCCGAGTCCGCGTTTCTCCGGTGGAACCTGCACATTGTGGCTGGAGACTAGCCGACCATTGAGTTTGATCTCGCCACTAACAATGGGCTGGAAGCCAGCAATAGCCCTCAATACCGTAGTCTTACCGCAGCCACTTGGCCCCAGCAAGCAGGCCAGGCAGCCGGGCTGCATGCGCAGGGACAGCCCATCTACTACGGTGGTGTCATCGAAACGGCAGCGCATATCGTTGATATCGAGTAAAAATTCCATCGCTATTCCCCTGAAGGAAGCTCTAATTAAGTTATGAACTGGGTTCTTGCGTTCATTATGTCCAGCTTCATTGTGGTAAATCTTCGCAATAGCCCTGCTAAACCCGCGCAATTGTCGCCTCGAATCTGAACATAATGGATCACACCCACCTTCGTCCAGACTTGTTCATAGGTTCCTTAGGGGAGGCTTGGGGAGAGGGAGTGTCGTGACCGGATCGACGAACCAGATAGATAACGGGCAGCAGCCCTGCCAGAATCAATGTTATCGCCGGCAACGCGGCCCGTTCCCACTCGCCCTCCGAGGTCATCTCATAGATGCGCACCGCCAGAGTATCCCAGCCAAAGGGGCGCAACAGTTGGGTGGCGGGCATCTCCTTCATCACGTCCACCAGCACCAGCAGCAGGGCGGTTAGCAGACCGGGGCGCAGCAGGGGAAGATAGACACGCTGAAGCAGTCCCCTGGGGGCGGCGCCAAGGCTGCGGGCCGCTTCGGCAATACTGGGGCGGATACGTCCGAGCCCACTATCGATCGGGCCAAAGGCCACGGCCAGAAAGCGCACCAGGTAGGCCATCAGCAATGCTGCTACCGTTCCGCCCAATAACTGGCCGGATGCGGCATTTCCAAAAAGCCGCCAGAGCGCATTGATAAAGTTGTCGATCCCGGTGAAGGTCAGCATGACGCCGATCGCCAGCACCGAGCCCGGCATGGCATACCCCAGGGTGGCGATCCGGACTGCGACGCTGTTGACGGCATCGTCCCGATAGCGTTTGGCAAAGGCTAGCAGCAGTGCGCCACAGACAGTCAGAACGGCGGCAAGCGATCCCAGCAACAGGGTGTGCCACAATAGCGCCAGGTAGCGGCTATCCAGATCATTGCGCACCACCTCCCAAGCCCACAACAGCAGTTGCAACACCGGGAAAACGAAGGCCAATCCAAACAGGGAAGCAGCGGCCAGCGTGGCCAACCAGGCTCTGACACCAACCAGATGGTGTCGCTGCTGTGGTGATCTGCAGCCGGTTTCATGGTAGCGGGCGCGGCCGCGCAATCGGCCTTCGGCGATCAGTGCCAAGGCAACGAACAGCAGCAACAGTGAGGCCAGTTGAGAGGCGGCCTGTAGGTTGAATAAACCGAACCAGGCCTTATAGATGGCCGTGGTGAAGGTATCGTAGTTGAACACCGCCACGGTGCCAAAATCGGCCAGGGTTTCCATCAGTGCCAGCGAGGTGCCGGCAACGATGGCGGGACGCGCCATGGGCAGGGCGACCTTGAAAAAGCCCCCCCATGAGCCCAGACCGAGGATGCGGGCGGCCTCCAGGGTGCCTTGGCCCTGTGTAAGAAAGGCGGAGCGGGTCAGCATGTAAACATAGGGATAGAGCACCAGTACCAGGACAGAGATGACGCCACCGGTGGAGCGAATCTGCGGGAACCAGACCCCATCCCCAAACAGACTGCGTAGTTGGGTCTGTAGTGGTCCGGCGTAATCGAGTACCCCGAGAGCGACAAAGGCCAGCACGTAGGCAGGAACCGCCAGCGGCAGCATTAGCGCCCAATCGAAGAAGCAGCGTCCGGGAAAGTCACAGAGGGCGGTCAGCCAGGCTAAGCCGACCCCTAATAACAAGACGCCGAGCATAACCCCGACCAACAACACCAAAGTATTGCCGACCAGGTCAGCCAGTACGGTTTCGCTCAAATGCCGCCAAACCTCGTTTTCCGCCTGTAGCCAGCCGGAAAAGATCAGCAACAGCGGCATTGACACGATGGCTGCCAGAGCCATGATAGCGATATGCCAACCATGGCGATGAAATAACGAACGCCGGGGCAAGGTTCCAGCATTGACCGAGAGTTCCGTGGTCATTAGATGACTATAGGGATTCTTGGGTCAACGGTAGCCTGCGCGATCCATCAGCATCACTGCCTTACGCTGCAAGGCACCGGCCTTGGCGATGTTGCTGTCGTCACCCTTGAATTCCCCCCAGGCCGCTACCTTCGGGTCGGGCTTGACCTTCGGATTGGCCGGATACTCCATATTGAGACCGGCAAACAGCTTTTGCGCCTCTGCGGAGGAGAGCCATTCCAGCAGTTTGATGGCGGCTGCCTTGTGTTTGGCGTGCCGGGTAATTCCGGCGCCGGATACGTTGACATGGACACCGCTCTTCTTCTGGTTAGGCCAGAACAGAGCCAGTTTGACACCGGGGTCTTTCTTTTGCAGGCGACCGAAATAGTAGGTATTGACGATGCCAACATCGCACTGGCCAGCAACAATCGCCTTCATGGTTCTAGTGTCATCGGAGAAGGGTGGGACGGCTAGATTTCCGACCCACCCTTTGACTACCTGTTCCGTCTTCTTTTCGCCAAGGCGGTCGATCATCGTGGCCACCAGGGACTGATTATAGACCTTTTTTGAGGTGCGCAGACAGAGCCGCCCCTTCCACTTTGGATCGGCCAAATCCTCATAACTGCTCAGTTCCCTTTTTTTGACTCGCTCGGTGCTGTAGACAATGGTGCGAGCGCGAACCGAGAGACCGAACCAACGGTTGTCGGGGTCGCGTAGGTGGGTCGGGATATTACTATTCAAGGCCTTGGAATCGACGTGCGCCAGCACGCCCTGCTCGGCAGCCTGCCACAGATTGCCCGCGTCGACGGTTATTAGCATATCGGCCGGTGTATTCGCGCCCTCCGCCTTGAGTCTGGCCAGAAAGGGCCCCGCTTTATCGGTGATGTATATGATCTCGACGCCGCTCATTTTTGAATAGGCATCGAACAGCGGTTTGATCAGATGTTCCTTGCGGGCCGAATAGACCACGATCTCTTCATCGGCACTCACGGCCGGGGTGGCGGTGGCAAGCGCGAAAAGCGTCAGAAGGGAGCAAGTCAGATTTTTCATGTCAGGGTTTCTCTATATGACTATATGATAAGAGGTGTGAATGGTTATCGCGTTACAAACTACAGATAAACATTGGACAAGCGCCTCAGTCAGCACAATTAAACGTAATTGAGAATTATTATATTGTTTGCATGGTGCAGCCCTTTGTCAAGAGTTGGCTTTGTTCAATATGAAATGAGTCTGAATAGAGGTGTGTAAGAGGAGCTGAAACAGTATTAAAATTTGTTCATGATGGGAGGATGCTTACCATCATGACTGAATTAATCAGAGATGCCCTAATTCCAAATAATGGTGACACATGCTTTTAATGTCCCAGTCATTTAGAACCCCCGTTCCACCAATTTCAGCAATGATCAAAAAGCGACCAAAAAGGAGAAAATACATCGTGAAACACCTGCTAACTGTTTAGGGGGCGTTCTCAATCAGCTTATTATTTTAAGCGGTTTTCATTTGGCATTCTGGCTTTGTAGTGATTTTCAAAGGATGAAAATGGCCAGAATGTCTCTTGGTGATGACCAATGGGAAAGAATTCGCCCCCTGTTGCCTGGAAAACAAACGGATTGTGGCGTCACGGCAAAAGATAACCGAACCTTGCTGGAAGCAGTGCTTTGGATTGCTCGTACAGGAGCGCCCTGGCGAGACCTTCCTGAGGAATCTGGTCATTGGCGCCGAGTGTATGCGTTATGACCGCTGGTCAAAAAAAGGGTGTTGGGCTGCCATTTTTGAGATGCTCGCAACGGATAAAGACCTGGAATACTTGATGGTGGACGGCAGCATTGCCCGTGTTCATCAACATGGCGCGCCGAAAAAAACGATCAGGAAGAACAATCTGTTGGAAAATCGCGCGGAGGATCAAGTACCAAAATACATGCAGCCGTTGACGCTCCGGGAAACCCGGTGAGATGGTTACTGACGGCAGGCCAGGCTTCCGAATACGGACAAGCAAATGCCTTGATAGAAGGTTTTAATACAGATTTCGTATTGGCTGACAAAGGATA
>Ga0209344_10005271_pt1 | contig 11261 bp, 10 predicted proteins | sample Cruoilmetagenom6_FD_187293 | JGI IMG/M metagenome (GOLD analysis project Ga0209344, IMG submission 187293) | Oil polluted marine microbial communities from Coal Oil Point, Santa Barbara, California, USA - Santa Barbara Oil Seep Sample 6 (SPAdes)... | ecosystem: Environmental > Aquatic > Marine...
GCACGTGAGTGACGAGTGATGACTTGCCTGAACCGGAGACGCCCGTGACGGCGGTCATCACGCCGAGGGGAAAGTCAACCGACACGTTGCGCAGATTGTGAAGCGATGCCCCCGTGACGTGCAGCCATGATTCCGGTACCCGTAGTGTGCGAGCGGGCGGCTCTTCGCGCGGAAAGAGATAGCGCCCCGTGACGGATTCGTCGATCGCCTTGATCCCGTCGACAGGCCCTGAGTACACGAGTTGCCCACCGCCGTCGCCCGCCCCTGGGCCAATATCGACAATCCAATCGGCGCGACGGATGACATCGAGATCGTGCTCGACAACGAACAGTGAATTTCCGGATGCCGTGAGTCGTTCAAGAACGTCGAGGAGTGGTTGAGCATCCGCGGGGTGCAATCCGGCCGATGGTTCGTCGAGCACATACACAACACCAAAGAGCCCCGAGCGAAGCTGGGTAGCAATTCGCAGCCGCTGAGCTTCGCCCGGGGACAGCGTTGTGGAATTGCGGCCCAGGCTCAAATAGCCGAGACCGAGGTCGAGCAGAACCTGAACACGCGCAATCACATCGTCGCCGATGCGGCGCGCCACTTCAGCCGTCTCAGCAGGAACGGTGCTCGTGGCGGAAGTGGATGCCGCGATACCTTCGTGCAGGCGAGTAGCAAGGTCCGTCAGCGGAACAGAATTCATTTCTGCGATGGTGAGCCCCGCGAAGGTGACGGCGAGGGCGTGGGCTTGCAGACCGCTGCCTGCGCAGTCGGGGCACGTCATGCTCTGCACGAAGCGCAGCGCGCGCTCGCGCATCCGTTCGCTCTGGGATTGGGCAAGCACGTTCACAATGTGCTTGCGCCCGCTCCAAAACTTGCCGTAGTAGCCGTGATCGATGCGGTCGCGTTGTGGCTTGATGAGCACAGAGGGTTGCTCGTCGGTGAACAGCAACCACTCCTGGTCGGCGCGCGCGAGGTCGTGCCAAGGAATGTCGATGTCGATCCCTAAACCCGTGACGATGCTGCGCAGGTTCGCTCCCTGCCAGGCGCCCGGCCAGGCTGCGAGAGCCCCGTCGCGAATCGACAGTGCGGGGTCGGGCACCAAAAGCTTTTCGGTGACGTCGTGCACGACTCCCAGACCGCTGCAGCGAGAGCAGGCGCCAGAAGCAGTGTTGGGAGAGAAGGCTTCGGCCGAGAGATGGGGGATGCCGGGTGCGTAGGTGCCCGCACGGGAATACAACATGCGCAGCAGATTCGAGAGCGTCGTGATCGTGCCAACAGTGGAACGCGAGCTCGGGGCACCGCGACGCTGTTGGAGCGCGACGGCAGGGGGCAGGCCGGTGATTTCCGTCACGTCGGGAGCACCGACCTGATTGAGGAGGCGTCGGGCATACGGCGCGACTGACTCAAAGTAGCGCCGTTGCGCTTCGGCGTACAGCGTGCCGAAAGCGAGGGATGACTTTCCTGAGCCTGAGACTCCCGTGAAGACCACCATGCAGTCGCGCGGAATGTCGAGGTCGAGATCTTTCAGGTTGTGCTCACGGGCACCGGTGACGCGCACCCAACCGTCGATGTTGTTGCGAGTCATCGTGCTCCGTTCGCGTCAGCGTTGCCAAGTGAGTGCTTCACCCTACGTTGACTACTCTGAGCGCGAGGTGACCGTTCGCTGCGCGCAGAACCTCGAACTAATCGCTGAGCTTTGTCAGCTGAAGCAGTCCATCGCCCACAGGAATGAGAGAACTGATGACCGCCTCTGACTGCGAAATCTCTTTCAGAAGCGACCGGAAATGAGACACGGTGGGATCCCGCTGAGCTGGGTCAGCAACGCGGTCGCGCCAGAGGGCATGAGCAACCGCGACGACCCCGCCGGGGCGAACGAGTCGGAGTCCGTGTTCGACATACTCGATGACCGACTGGGGGTCGGCGTCGATAAAGACAAGGTCGTAGCTTGACTCGTTCATGCGCGGAAGAACTTCAGCGGCCTTACCGCCAATCTGCCGCACTCGATTGGCAGGGATGCCGGCATCGGCGAAGACGGCGCGAGCGACCTGTTGGTGGTCAATTTCGGAGTCGATAGTGGTCAGTAGCGCGGTGGGGCTGCCCGCGAGCATCCACAGTCCGCTGATTCCGACGCCGGTGCCGACTTCAATAATGCTCTTGGCGCCGGTTGCCGCAGCGAGCAGGGCCAGTTGTGCTCCGATCGCGGGACTAACTGCCTCAATGCCCAGCTCGCTCGAGTGCACGCGCGCCGCAGCGATCTCTGGGCGTTCGACTACGAACTCCTCGGCGTACTTCCAGCTCAACTGCTTGTCTGACACATTGCTCCTCTTCGCTGCCTCAACTGTAGACGCAGCATTGAGGTGCCGCCGGTATGCTGAACGGGTGTCCTTCGGTCTCACATTCGACAAGCTGCTGATCATCGGGATCATTGCTGTCTTTTTGCTTGGCCCCGACCGCTTGCCCTACTACGCGTCTCAACTCGCACGCCTCGTCCGCTCGCTGCGTGATATGGCCAATGGTGCTAAAGATCGCATGCGTGAAGAGATGGGCCCCGACTTCGACGACATCGACTGGAAGCAGCTTGATCCTCGCCAGTATGACCCGCGTCGCATCATCCGTGACGCTCTGCTCGAAGACGATTCGCCTTCCGTGACGCTGCGCCCACCCGTTTCGGCGGCGGTCGCTCAGCAACAGGCGGCGCTTGCCGAACGGCAGTCGCAATTGGAGGCCGGCGAACGGGCGCCGTTCGACAACGAAGCAACCTAACGGCGGCGCAGAACCTTCAGCAGCCCGAGCAAGGTAATCATGAGCCCTGCCATGGCAGCGAACTCAGCGCCCGATCGCGGCAGCTGCAGAATGCCGTTTGACTGTGAAACCGTGCGTGATTGCGCGAAGCGCAGAATGCCCTCAGGCCCGTTGCGGCGTCCCAGACCCGAGTTTTTCATCCCACCCATGGGAGCGTCGACGCTCGAGAAGCTCCCGCGGTAACCCTCGTTGATGTTCACACTTCCCGCGTTGAGACGATCGGCAAGCCGTCTCGCGTGCGCGAGCGATCCGCTGAAGATCGAGGCGTTGAGCCCAAACTCGGTGTTGTTAGCGAGCTCGATGGCTTCGGCGTCGCTGGAGACGGTCGAAATCGCGACAACAGGCCCGAAGGTCTCGTCGGCGAAGCACTGCATGTCGGCGGTGACATTGGTGAGCACGGTCGGGGCGAAAAAGTAGGGTCCGAGTTCGGGGCGAGCGACTCCACCAGCCAGCACAGTTGCCCCCTTCGCAACGGCGTCATCGACGTGAGCCTGCACACGCTCGAGCTGGGCTTGCGAAGTGAGAGAGCCTACGTCGCCCGAAAAGTCGAGAGCGGCTGACTGGGTGAGCGCACCAACCCGCAGCGCAAATTCTCGGGTGAACTCCTCCGCAATGGACTCGTGGACGTAGATCCGTTCGATCGAGACACAGAGCTGGCCCATCGACGCAAAGCAGGCATAGACGGCATCCCGGGCAGCTTTGGCGGGATCGGCATCCGCGAGCACGAGTAAGGGGTTCTTTCCGCCAAGTTCGAGCGAAGCACTGATGAGACGCGCCGCCGCTCGTTCGCCGACCTTCGTTCCGGTGGGGGTGGAACCCGTGAAGCAGACATAGTCGCAGCTATCCACGACGGCGTTACCCACTTCGTTGCCGGGCCCGGCAACGATTGGCCACACTTCGGCGGGAACGCCTGCCTCGATATAGGCCTCTCGAGTGGCAAGCATCGCAAGAGCACCCTGATTGTCGATTTTCTGGATGACGGCACTGCCGGCGGCCAGGGCAGGAACAATGTCCATGGCTCCCAGTGCGACCGGGTAATTCCACGGGGTAACGACGCCGACGAGCGCCTTGGGGGAGTAGCTGACGCGAGTCGTCATGAGCAGGGGAATCCCAGCTCGACGCCGCTTCGTGGCTAACACGCTCTGTGCGGAGACCGCGTAGTAGCGGGTGACCGAAGCCGCTTGAAAGATCTCTTCGAAAGCCTGACCGCGCGTCTTTCCGGTCTCCGTTTGCAGCAGGTCGAGGAGTTCCTCGCGACGTTCGAGAAGCACATCATGGGCGCGCAATAGAACGCGGCGACGGTGAGCGAAACCGGCAGCGTGCCACTCACGCTGCGCTTCGCGAGCGCCTTCGGCGGCATCCTGAACATCGCGAATAGAGCTCAGGGGCAACTCATGCAGCGCCGTGCCCGTGAACGGGGCGATGACGGTCGTCGTGGAGGCGCCGCTGACGCTCAATTGGGCCACGAGTTCGTCTCGACGGCGGGATCCGATGAGTGCAGCAATGGGTGAAGGTGCCATGTGCCAACACTACGACGGTGCGCCACAAATTCCACTGAGTCTCGCGCTAGGCTCACAAAATGACGACCGCAGCGCCGCGAGCTCTAACGCGATCAACGATTGCCACCTACGCTATTGGTTCTCTCGGTACGGGAGGCTTTGGTGCACTACCCGGGCTCGTGCTGGTCTACTACCTGACAGACACTCTCGGCATCGCCGCTCTCGCAGCCGGTTTGCTGGTGACCGCCGCCAAAGTGTGGGACGTCGTTATCGACCCCGTGATCGGCGCTCGCAGCGACCACAGTCTGGCGCGACGCGGCACCCGTCGTCCTTTCATGCTTGCCGGCGCAATATTGCTGCCTATCTTGTTTGTTCTCACCTTCGCCGTTCCGGCAGGAATCGGTGCCTTCGCCTCTGGAGTGTGGGTGTTTATCGCCTTCATGGCGACGGCTACCGCCTTCAGCATGTTCCAAGTTCCCTATATCGCGTTGCCCGCTGAGCTCACCAGAAGCTACGACGAACGAACCCGCCTGCTCGCCGTGCGGGTCGTAGTGCTGACCGTCGCGATTTTGCTGTTCGGCGCGGGCGCGCCCGAGATCCGAGATGCGTTTGCAGATGAACGACTCGGCTATCTCGTGATGGCTCTGTGTGCGGCAGCTCTCATGGGCATTTCGCTCGTGATCTCCTCGTTTGCTGCGCCGACGAGCGCAATTGCCACCGCGCCGACGGTGTCGATCGCTGCGACGTACCGGGCTGGCCTCGCCGCGCTCAAGCGCAGCCAACCCTTCCGGGCGCTGCTGGCCACCTTTTTACTTCAAGCGCTTGCCACGGGCGTCATGCTCGCGGGGGCACAGTACGTCGCGGACTCGGTGCTCGATACAGGAGTCTCGATCCTCTTCGTTTCTCTCATTGGTCCGGCGCTGCTCTTCGCTCCGGCGTGGGCAGCCATCTCGCGCCGCGTGGGCAAAGAGCGTGCCTTCGTTTGGGCGTCAGCCTGCTATGGCGTCGGGGCTCTGCTGATCGTGCCACAACTCTGGGCGCCCGGTGCGTGGATCTACGCCCCGGTCGCGCTCGCAGGAGCGGGTTACGCCGGCATGCAGGCGCTACCGATGTCGATGCTGCCCGACGTGATCTCGCACGACTCGCGCCGCCACAAGATCGCCTCGGCCGGAACCTTCGGAGGCGTCTGGACTGCGGGAGAGACAACCGGTATGGCGCTCGGCGCCACCGTACTCACGATTGTCTTGGCGGCATCCGGCTATATCGAATCAGTGGCGAATCAAGAAGTGCTGCAGCCTGATTCTGCCGTGGCCGGAATTATCGTGAGCTTTAGCATCGTGCCTGCCGTGCTCATCGGGCTCTCTCTCCTCGTTTTTCGACGTTACCCTCTGCGTCGCCACCATATCGAACAGGCAGACACTGCTGTCCCTCCAACCGCACCAACCGATCAGGAGATCACGTGAACTTCGACCACGAGCCCGCCGAGATTCTCGACCGACTCAAGCAACTAAGGCTTGCCGATGCTCCCACCCATGGTGGGCGAGTGCTGTCGTATGTTTATGACTCGGGACTCGCCGAACTCGACGAGCTGGCAGCCAGCGCTATTCGTGCGGTCCAGCCCGTAAATGGATTAGACCCCACCACATTTACGTCGGTTGCAGTGATGGAGCGCGAAGTTGTGTCGTTTGCGCGAGAGCTTCTCGGGGGCGATGACGACGTCGTGGGCACCGTGACGACGGGTGGCACCGAGAGCTGTCTCTTGGCGGTCAAGACTGCCCGTGACGTCTGGCGTGGTGTTGGAGAGTCAGCCCGAACAGGTACGCCGAGATTGTTGGCTCCGGTGACGGTGCACGCAGCGTTCCAGAAGGCAGCCCACTATTTCGGTCTCGAACTCGACCTCGTGCCCGTGGCGCCGGATGGCACCATTGCCGCGGATCAGCTCATCGCCCGCTTCGATGACGAGGTTGCGCTCGTGGTGGTGTCGGCGCCGAGCTATGCCCATGCCGCGATGGATCCCGTCGTTGAGGTTGCTGCCGCCGCCGCTGAGCGCGGAATTGCGTGCCACGTTGACGCGTGCATTGGTGGCTGGATTCTGCCGTTCTGGAACGACGTCGCGCCCTGGAACTTCGAAGTGACCGGGGTCACGAGCATCAGCGCCGACCTGCACAAGTTTGGTTACGCGCCCAAGGGCGCCTCTGTGTTGCTGCAGCGAGGCCGAGACCGTCAGCGGTCGCAGTTCTTTGCTACGACACGCTGGCCCGGCTATCCGGTGGTCAACCCGACGATTCTTGGTTCCAAGTCGGCGGGGCCGCTGGCGGCAGCCTGGGCGATCATCAATGCCCTCGGCACTCAGGGCTTGGCGGAGTTGGCCGATTCCTGTGCTCGCTCCACTCAGGCTGTGCGCGACGTCGTCGACGGAATCGAAGGATTGCGCGTTGTCGGTGAGCCAGTGGGGCCATTGCTGGCGATTGCCTCTGACGAGTCAGTTTCGCCAGAGCGGAGAGTGGATGCTCATCACTGGGCTGATCAGGCCCGCGTGCACGGCTTCCTGCTCCAGTTGCAGCCCGCGCTTACGCAGAGCGACGGAACCGTGTTGCCCGCCACAACGCACCTCACGGTGACGCCCGTGACCGAGAGCGTTCTCGACGAACTGAGCACCGCCCTGCGGGCCGCAGCCGAAGAAGTGCGGGGGATGCCTGCTGTCTCTGTTGACGCCGTGCTGGCTGGGCTGCCCGCTGAGGCTCTCGCGGCGCTTCGCGCACCGGATGCTGCTCCGCTGGATTCCGAGTCGGCTGCGGGCCTGCTGGCGTCGCTGGGCCTCGGCGCAGCCAGCGACGGACTGCCCGACAGAATGGCACCGTTCCTCGCACTCATCTCCGCGATGCCTGCGCCGCTGTCCGAACGGCTCCTGACGGAACTGATTGCGCGGTTGATGGAGCCCAGCGTTTAGGGGAGACGGGCAGGGCGCGTCATCCACTGGTCGTGTTCGTCGCTGTCGTAGGGCGTGAATCCGTGGCGTTCGTAGAGTCGAATCGCCGGGCTGCCGTGAAGCACCATGAGCCGAAAGGGGCGCTCGTCTGCTTGGGAGAGCACGTGGGAGAGTACGCGCGTGCCAATTCCACGCCCCTGAAGTGCCGAGGGCAGGTAGAAGTGTTCGATCCAACGTGCGTCTGCTTCGGGTCGCACCGAGATGGAACCGACGTCGTTGGTGTCGACTTGGATGATCTGGGTATTTTCGGGGGAGAACACATCGCTCATCCACGTTCGAACACGCACCGGATCGAATAGTCCGTGGCGCTCAAGGTCGGCGCGAAGCACAACCGCACGGAGGTCGAGTAGCCAGCCCAGATCGTGCTCTGTGGCGGGTCGAAGACAGAAATCCACGTCGTGATTCTAGGTGTGGATGCGCTAGACGGTGTGTTCGCGTTCGAAGCGAGTCGCTTCATCCACGAGTGCTTTGACGACCGCGCGTACTGAAGGGCGCTCGGCGCGGTCGGGGCGCAGCAGAGCCGAGATGAGGCGCGACGAGGGAACGCCTTTGAGGGGGCGAGTCACGAGACCATTCTCACGGTCGCGGGTAGTGAAGCGCGGCAGGATAGCGATGCCATGACCGGCGGCCACGACAGCTTCCACGATGCTGTTGTCGGTGAGTCTTTGCGCGACTTTGGCGGGGGCTCCGTTGGCGGCTTCGATGCGGCGCAGGATGCGGTCGAACGGCAAGCCAGGAGGAACCCCGATCCACGTCTCGTCAATGAGGTCGGCAGGGGTGAGCGCGGCTTTGCGGCCGAGGGGGTGATCTTCGGGCAGCGCGACATCGAGGGACTCGCGCATGAGCGGAACGACGGCGAGACCGCGCTCGGTCCACGAGGGCAGCACGTGGGGGGAATCAGATACCACGATGTCGAAATCGGCCGTGAGGTTGGCGACGTCTTCGAGCACAGAGTCTTGGTCGTTGCAGTGCAGTTTCAAGCCAGCGAGACGATTGATCGAGTGGAAGAGGCCGGGCAGCAGCATCTCGCCGCCCGTAGGAAAGATGGTCATGGTTACTTCACCGCGTGGGGATTCGCGAAAGTCATTCCACAGGGCTTCGGCCTTCTCGATCGCCGTGGCAACATCAGCTGCTGTTTGGGCGAGAGCTCGACCCGCTGAGGTCAAAACGATGCCGCGACCTACCCGCTCGGTGAGGGGTATTCCGGCTTCGCGTTCCAGAATCTTGAGCTGCTGAGAAACCGCGGATGGCGTGCGCATCGTTGCCTTAGCGACTGCTGTAATGCTGCCGCGATCGGCCAGCTCACGCAACAGTTCGAGGCGCCTGATTTCCATGTAGTTAGTCTACAAGGTTAGGTAAGGAAGATCATCTTGTTCTAAAAGGTCGTTGCCGCGCAGAATATAGACATGAACTTCGAACTGATCATCATTGGGGCACTGTCCGCACTCGGCATCATCGCTACCCTGCGCGCCGTAGCAACCGACGGATACCGTCGCATCCCCACCCGTCGCTACAACACCATGCCGTAGCCAACCGCCAGCCGGTTTACGCAACACCACAGCAAACTTGCTGTGGTGTTTTTGCGTTAACGGTCAAGCAGTGATGTGGTGCTGGGGGGAGAGAGCGGACGCTAAGAATCGGTGTGATCGTCGTCATCCCAGACAAGGATGTCGCCAGGCTGGCACTCGAGAACGCGGCATATCGCATCCAAGGTGGAGAATCGCACAGCACGAGCTCGTCCGTTTTTGAGCACGGCGACGTTGGCAGGCGTGATCCCCACCGCGTCGGCGAACTCCCCAACTGACATGCCGCGCTCGACAAGCAAGCGGTCGATCAGAATATGGATCGCCACTAGACGACCTCGTCGAGTTCAGTTCGCATGAGTGCGGTGCGCTTCAGGAGCGACTTGAGCACAAAGAGAAGGCAAAAGAACACGATCCCGAGCAAGATGGCCGCGATGGCCATGATGTCAAGGATCGAAGGTGTCGGGGTGAACGCCATCATGGTGGCGGTTGCAATGGTGGCGATCAGAAGCTGGTCAAGATGGCATTCACGAAACGTTGTGCAACGGGGTCGAAGATTCGATCTCCGCGCATGAAGCGAACCAGGATAGCCGCCGCGACCAACGCGACTTCGACGCACAGGGCAACGACTAGGGCCAGCGCGACTAGGGGAGGTATCGCATCCGCATACTCGGGGTAATCGACGGGGGCCACGGAAGCGATGCGGAGCAACACAATGCAACTGGCCAACGTTGTCAGGGCGAGAAGCCCGAGCGCGACCCAGGTGGCAACTGCTGCGGCCAATGAAGGCCTTCTCAAAGTAATTTCCATGCATCGATAATCGATGGTTATCTATCGAAAGTCAATAGGCTTCGCGACTAGTTAACGCTCAGCCCCAACTTGCGGCCGGCAACGCTGCGCTTGTGCGAACGGAGAGTCGCGGCAAGAGCAGTGATGGCCTGTGCGGCAGGATCCGCAGGGGCCGCGATCACGACGGGAACCCCGGCGTCGCCGCCCTCGCGCAGTGCAATGCTGAGCGGAATCGAGGCCAGCACCGAGACGGGCTCGTCTGGCGTGGCGAGCTTGGCTGCGGCATCCGCCCCACCACCGGAACCAAAGAGTTCGAGCACGCTGCCGTCAGGCTGGGGGAGCCCCGCCATGTTTTCGATGACGCCGATTACGCGCTGACCGGTTTGGCGCGCAACAAGACCGCTGCGTTCAGCAACGTCAGCGGCAGCAGACTGCGGGGTTGTGACGACCACGACATCGGAGTGCGGGAGCAGCTGGCCGAGCGAGATTGCGACATCGCCGGTGCCCGGCGGAAGATCAAGCAGCAGCACATCGAGGTCGCCGAAGAACACATCAGTCAAGAACTGCTGAATCGTGCGGTGCAGCATGGGCCCGCGCCAGGAGACCGCCGTGTTGTCTTCGACGAACATGCCGATCGAAATGACCTTCACGTCGTAGACCACTGGCGGCAGAATCATCTCGCCCACCTGCGTCGGCTTCGCGCCGTGCAGCCCCAGCAGGCCGGGAATAGAGAAACCGAACACATCGGCGTCAATCACTCCGACGCGCAGCCCGCTCTGAGCGAGCGAAACAGCCAGGTTTGCGGTGAGGGTCGATTTGCCGACCCCGCCCTTGCCGCTCGTCACGGCCACAATCTGAGTCAGTGAATCGGGCCCGAACTGCATTGTCTTAGGCCGTCCCTTGCGCAGCTTCTCCGTGAGCGCATCGCGTTGAGCGCGCGTCATCACTGACACGTCTACGGTCACCGCCGTGATGCCGGGCACACGCTCGGTAGCCTCGCGCACGTCACGCTCGATCGAGGTCGCGGCCGGGCATCCGACAATCGTCAGCGTCAGGCCAACGGATGCCGCCCCCGCGTCGTCAACAGAGACGCCCGAGATCATGTCGAGCTCCGTCACGGGACGACGAATTTCGGGGTCAATCACCGAGGCGAGGGAGGTGAGCACCGCGGCTTCAATCTCAGCGTTCACGAGGCTCCGTGTCGCCGTCGGTCGTGTCATCTTTCTCAAGCTCTTCGAGCAGCGAACGCAGCTCAGAGCGGATGAAGTCTTTGCTCGCCAGATCGGTCATTGCGAGGCGAAGCGCGACGACTTCGCGCGCCAAGTACTCGGTGTCGTTGAGGTTGCGCTCGGCACGCTGACGATCTTGCTCGATCTGCACGCGGTCGCGGTCATCCTGACGGTTCTGCGCCAGCAGGATCATCGGGGCAGCGTAGGAGGCCTGCAGCGAGAGGATCAGCGTCAACAGGGTGAAGTTGGTGGCCCGCGGGTCGAATTGGGCATCGAGCGGAGCGCTCGTGTTGTAGATCAACCAGATTCCTACGAAGGCCGAGAGGCCCACGAGAAACCAGGGGGTTCCCATGCCGCGGGCGAACGCTTCGGAGTAGCGGCCCATGCGGTCGCGGCTCTCGAACATGCCGAAACCGGTACGCAGCCCCTTCGGGCTGTCGAG
>Ga0209344_10005272_pt1 | contig 11261 bp, 12 predicted proteins | sample Cruoilmetagenom6_FD_187293 | JGI IMG/M metagenome (GOLD analysis project Ga0209344, IMG submission 187293) | Oil polluted marine microbial communities from Coal Oil Point, Santa Barbara, California, USA - Santa Barbara Oil Seep Sample 6 (SPAdes)... | ecosystem: Environmental > Aquatic > Marine...
GAGGCGATCTCGATTCCATGGGTTGAACCGGCATAAAGCGAAGCCGAGACCAGCGCCGTTTCTCCAGGTACCGGCACGCCCATGCTTTCAATCGTGATCAGAACGAACACGACCCACAGCCCATAGGCTTGAACGAGATCGTGCACCGGTGCGCCGGAGAGAAAATGCAGCATTCCCATCATGATGTTGCCGTCACGAAGCGATCAAACCGCGAGCGGTCGCGATAGGCAAGGCGTTTCGCAAAAGCAGCAACCACGACCGTTGCCGCATAATGGGTGCCGATGTAGACCCGCAAAAAGGCAATATCCAGTCGGTACATCCCGTCTTTTCCTGTTCTCCGCCCTGCCCTTGACGTTCATTCTGCGTCAACTCCGGGCCAGGCTGGCCCGTCTCACCAGTATTCATTCCGGCTTCAAACACCCGTTTGACGTCACCGTCGAGCTTTTTCTCGCCAATCTTCAGGCGTTCCGCGGTTTTTGCGTTGCGTGGTCCGGCATGGATGTCGCGCTTGCATCGACGTATGTCCCATGTATGAAAGGGTTTCTTGGCCCAACGAACCGATCTCCAGACAAGGACCAGACCTGATGCTCGAAGGTTTGCGTATCATAGAAATCGAAGGCCTCGGTCCGGCGCCATTTGCCTGCATGCTGCTCGCCGACCTCGGCGCCGACGTCATCGTGGTTCATCGGAAGAATGGCCGTCCGGCACCGGGCATGCCGGAATGCTCGCTGATCGATCGCGGCAAACGGTCAATCGAGCTGGATTTGAAATCTGCCGACGATGTGGCTGCGCTGAAAAAGCTCATCATCCGGTCCGAAGCGCTGGTCGAAGGTTTTCGTCCCGGCGTCATGGAGCGGCTGGGTCTGGGGCCGGATGACCTGGCCGCAGTCAATCCGGATCTGGTCTATGGCCGGATGACCGGCTGGGGCCAAACCGGTCCACGGGCGCAAACCGCAGGTCACGATCTCAATTATGTCTCGGTCTCGGGTGCCGCCTGGTACGCCAGCAATTCTGGCGAACCACCTTTCACGCCGCCAACACTGGTCGGCGATATTGGTGGCGGTGCGCTCTATCTGGTGGCTGGAATTCTCGCAGGCGTCATGGCAGCGCGCTCAGGCCGCGGCGGCACGGTGGTCGATGCAGCCATTGTCGACGGATCTGCGCATATGATGAACCTGCTGATGGCGCTGGCGCAGACCGGTGGCCTGTCAATGACGCGTGGCCAAAGCCTGCTTGATGGCCCGCACTGGAGCCGCACTTATGCCTGCGCCGATGGCGGTTTCATCTCGGTGCAATGCCTTGAGCCGAAATTCTACGCCGAATTGCTAGCCCGGCTCGAACTCTCTCAGGATCCCGAGTTCACGACCCAGTTCGATAAACCTCAATGGCCGCGCCAGACAGCGTTGCTGGCCGGTATTTTCGCGCGACAGTCCCGCAGCCACTGGGAACAACTGTTTGCTGGCTCAGATGCATGCGTGGCCCCTACCCTGAGCCCCGTTGAAGCGATGGCCGAGCCGCACATGGCGGCCCGCAATATCTGGCAACAGATTGACGGCGCGCTGCAGGCAGCCCCGGCGCCACGGTTTTCGACCCGTCCGGACGCTGCGCCCGGGGATATTCCGGTGCGCGGTCAGCACACAGAAGAAATTCTCGATTGGTGGGACGCCGATTAAACCCCGGCGCAGCTTAGACGTCTCGGAGCAACGGCAAGGTGCTTAGTCTGAGGTGCGGACGTCGATGATGGCCGCTTCAATGGCCTTGGCCAGTGCCGACGGATCCACGCTGAAAACACTGTCCGGACGGCCGGCCGCAGCCCACACCTGCGCGTGATCAAGAAGTGTCCGGTCCATATAGATCGGTATCGGCGCCAAATGGCCGATCGGCGCCACGCCGCCAATGGCAAAGCCTGTCTCGTCGCGCACTCGCCGAACCTCGCAGCGCGTAAACGACAAGCCGTAATGGCTTGAAATATAATCCATATCAGCGTTGTGTGCGCCGGAAACCAGCATCAGATTGAGTTGGCCTGTTGCCTGGTTTTCAAAAACCAGCGATTTGACGATCTGGGCAACCTTGCAGCCCGCGGCATCCGCCGCTTCCTGCGCGGTGCGGGTCGATTGCGCCATCTTCATGATGCGGATCGACAGCCCTGCATCAGTGGCCGCTGCGGCCACCCGCGCCATGCTCGAGCCTGCCGGTATCAGATCCGGCGTCATTTCGGTCGCAGTTCCGCTCATGCATCCACCTCCACCTCAATAGTCAATCCGTCATACCCCGGTTCGACCCGATCAGGCGTTTCATTGAGAACCGTCTCGTAATCGAGCGGCACATGCATGTGGGTCAGGATGGCACGTTTCGGGTCAATTTTTTCGATCCACCACAGTGCCTGATCAATCGACAGATGGCTCGGATGCGGCTTGTACTGAAGTGAGTCGATGATCAAGACGTCGAGATCTTGCAGCCTCTCCACAGTGGTACGCGGAAAATCGCTGACATCACAGCAATAGGCAACATTGCCGATGCGATAGCCCAGCGAGCGGATCGAGCCGTGTTTCTGATCGAGCGGCACGAGCTCGATTGGACCGCCGGCGCCGGTCACGCGGATCGGCTCATCAAGCGAATTGATCAGCACCGGCATGGTGATCGGCGGATACTCGCTGCCCTCCGGTGTTTCCAGGCAATAGCCGAAGCCAGCACGAATTCGCGCCATTGTTTCCGGATCCGCATGGATTGGGATCCGCTGCCGCTGCGCCAGCGCAAAGCCGCGCAGATCATCAATTCCGTGCACATGGTCGGCATGCGAATGGGTATAGAACACCGCATCGACCCGGCGCACCTTGTTGGCAATCATCTGTTCGCGAAAATCCGGCCCGGTGTCGACCACAACGGTGGTCTCGCCACCATCTGGTCCGAACTGGCGGATCATGAAAGCTGCCCGGCTTCTGCGGTTTTTCGGATTGTTCGGATCGCAGGCGCCCCAGTCACCGTTGACGCGCGGCACGCCCGGCGAGGAGGCGCAGCCAAGGAGGACGAACTGGCGGCGGTATCTGACAGTCACAGCGACGGCATCTTGGAAAAGCAGCGAAACGCGTTCTCGGTCGTAATCCGGGCCATCTCCTCATAGGAGACGCCTTTGACTTCGGCCAGAACTTCCGCCGTGTTGACGACATAGGACGGCTCGTTGCGCTTGCCGCGCCAACGCTTGGGCGCAAGGTATGGCGCATCGGTTTCAACCAGCAGCCTGTCCATCGGTACGGTTTTGGCGATGTCGCGCAACTCGGTCGATTTCGGAAATGTCAGAATGCCGGTAAATGAAATATACCCGCCGAGCGCGATACCAGTGTCGGCAAGCGCCTGACCCGCCGAAAAGCAATGCAGGATGAACGGGAAGGCCCCCTTCCCTGTTTCCTCGGTCAGAATAGCCGCCATGTCGTCATCAGCGCTGCGGCTGTGAATGACTAGCGGCAGTTGTGTCCGCCGCGCGGCTTCGATGTGGCGGCGAAACCCCGTCTTCTGATCCTCGGGCTTTTGCGTGTCGTAGAAATAATCGAGTCCAGCCTCGCCGATTGCCACCACCTTGGGGTTGGCTTCGGCCAGACGCACCAGCTCGTCGGCGGTCACATCGAGCTCTTCATCGGCATTGTTGGGATGGGTTCCCACAGAGCAGAACACGTTGGGATAGCGTTCGGTCAGCGCCAGCAGTGTGTCGAGTTTTCTCACGCGCGTTGAGATCGTCACCATCTGCTTGACGCCGGCAGCATGGGCGCGCGCGACCAGTTCGTCGCGCTCCGCATCAAAATCGGCGAAATCGAGATGGCAATGGGTGTCAATCAACATTCGCTCACGCCTCCTCGGGCGCGACATAGCGTGGGAAGATCGGCGCTGGCTTGTCGATCGGTGTACCTGCCACCAAACGTCCGATCTCACCAAGGGCGGCGAAATCGCGCTTGTCAGCAGGTGCGGAGACCAGGTCGAGCAATTTACCCGCCGATTCCGGCATGAAGGGCAGCAGCAGGATCGAGATCTGACGCACGGTCTCTGCCGTGACATAGAGCACTGTTTCCATCCGTGCCGGATCGGTCTTTTTCAGCGCCCAGGGTTCATGACTGGCGAAATAGCGGTCGCCATCAGCCACGACGTCGATAATCGAGGCCAGAGCCTTGTGGATCTGGAAATCCGCCATATCGGCGCGTACGCTTTCAATCACATTGTCTATGGTGGCCAGAAGCGCCTTATCTTCATCGGTCAAGGGACCGCAGGCTGGCATCTTGCCATCGCAGTTCTTGTTGATCATCGACAAGGACCGGCTGGCGAGATTGCCAATGCCATTGGCGAGATCGGAATTGATCCGGGTGGCGATCGTTTCAGGGCTGTAGCTGCCGTCCTGTCCGAATGGCACTTCGCGCATGAAGAAATAGCGCACCTGATCAAGCCCGTAAGCCTCAATCAGCGCGAAGGGGTCGACCACATTGCCAATCGATTTCGACATTTTCTCGCCCTTGACCAGCAAGAAGCCGTGCGCGAAAACCTTGGCCGGAAGCGCCAGCCCGGCCGACATCAGGAAGGCGGGCCAATAGACGGCATGGAAGCGGACAATGTCCTTGCCGATCATGTGGACGGCAGGCCAGTAGTTCCATTTGTCTGAAGCCTCATCTGGAAAACCCGCAGCCGTGATGTAGTTGGTCAGCGCGTCAACCCAGACATACATGACGTGCTTGTCATTGCCCGGCACCGGAACGCCCCAGTCAAAGGTTGTGCGCGAAATCGAAAGGTCTCTCAGACCAGATTTGACGAAGCTTGCCACTTCATTGCGTCGCTCGGCAGGAGCCACGAAATCCGGGTTTGTCTCGAACAGTTCCAAGAGCTTGTCTTCATAGGCCGACAGCTTGAAATAATAGCTTTCTTCCTCCACCCATTCGACCGGTGAGCCAAGCGGTTCGCGGCGGACGCCATCTTCGCCAAGGGTAGTTTCAGCTTCGTCGAAATAGGCTTCCTGACGAACCGAATACCAGCCGCCATAATTGCCCAGATAGATATCGCCATTGGCTTCCATACGACGCCACAATTCCTGAACGGAAAGCTTGTGGCGCTCCTCGGTGGTGCGGATGAAATCGTCATTGGAGCAATTGAGCTGAACCAGCATATCGCGGAACACGGCAGAGTTCTTGTCGGCGAGCTCAATCGGCTTGATGCCTTCTTTCTCGGCGGTCTGCTGCATCTTCTGACCATGCTCGTCGGTGCCCGACAGGAAAAACACGTCCTTGCCGTCAAGCCGCTGGAACCGCGCAACAACATCGGTCGCGATCGCCGTGTAGGCGTGGCCGATATGCGGCACCCCGTTGGGATAGAAGATAGGTGTGGTGATGTAAAAACGCTCGGTGCTCATGATAGCCTTCGAATTTCATGTCCGGGGCCGGAGCTACTATTGGCTCCATGCCCGCCGCCGTCATAAGCGATAAAGTGGGCTGATGCCATGCCAGAAGTTCCTAGCTGCCTTCAAAAAACAGTGTGAAGACATGCATAACCGTCTGTTTGCGGTCCAGATTATAGGCTGCGGCGGTGGCAAAATGCTCGACCAGCACCGCCGACAACCGCGCCAGCCGGTCGGCTTCCATGAGATCGCCGGCCGCGCCCGCATCATGCGCCATGGCCCGCACACGGTCGACCGTCAGTTCGGTGAAGAACTGGTAGGCCACGTCGCGGTCGCGCGCGGCCAGCGTTTCGGCGAGCTTGTGGATTGGTTCGCGATTGCTAAGGCTGCCGCTCTCCAGAATAGCGACAAAGGCCTCGGCAATGTCGGCGCCACCATAATTGCGCATCAGCAGCGCCCTGGCGACGCTGCCTTCACTGAGCCGAACGATCGCATCGTTCTCGCCCGGAGCGTTGCCCAGATGCCCCAACGCCCGGTTCACATCGGGGGGCGACAATGGCTGCAGCCGCAGCGACAGGCAGCGCGAGCGGATGGTCGGCAGCAACCGGCCCGGCGTATGCGAAAGCACCAGAAACAGTGATTGTTTCGGCGGCTCCTCCAGGATCTTGAGGATCGCGTTGGCGGCATTGCGGTTAAGGTCATCGGCGGGATCGATGATCGCAATCCGCCAGTTGCCGGTGCCAGAGGTTTGGTTGAAGAATTTGCCGGCCTTGCGTACTTCGTCGACGGTAATCACCGACTTGGCCTTGCCGGTCTTCTCATCCACCGGACGCGCCAGATGCAGCAGGTGATGCGACGCGCCCGACGCGATCTGCCGGCTGACCATGTCGTTGGGGTCTGGGTCCGCAAGCCGGTCTGGTGCTGACGAAGGATCGGGATGGGAGAGCACGTGATGGGCAAACCGGTAAGCCAGTGTCGCCTTGCCAATGCCTTCAGCGCCCTCGATCAGGATGGCGTGGTGCATGCGGCCCGACCGGTAGGCGTTGGCAAGAAATGTCTGTGCTGTGTCATGCCCGAAGAGCACGGTATTCTGCGACGGCGGGATGGCCCCCTCCAACAAGCCGTGTTGGGTAGCGTTCATGCCGGATGTTCCGCTGTTGACGTATCCACGTCACCGTTTGGCAGCACCGGCTCCGTTGCTGCCAGGATTGCCAGCGCGACGGCGTCTTCAGACTGGTTGGCGTTGATTAGCTTGCAGCGATCCGGTTCGTTGCGGGTCAAGTCCCTGAACGCTTCGCGCCGCTTCTCATGAGTGGCCAATTCTTCTTTCTCGAACCGGTCCGGGATAGCGCCGACAACCTCGCGCGCCTTGGCCCGCCCGAGACCAGCCTCTGCCGGAAGGTCGAGCACCAGCGTCAGGTCCGGCACCATGCCATTGACGGCAATGCGTTCCAGATTGGCCATGAATTGCGGTTCCAGATTGCCCGTGACGCCCTGATAGACCCGGCTTGAATCCATGAACCGGTCGCACAGCACGATCGTACCCTCGGCAATTGCCGGGCGAATGACTTCCTCGACGTGATCGCTGCGCGCGGCGGCAAACAGGATGGCTTCCATGCGCACGCCGAATTCCTCGGCCGCGCCCGACAACAGTACATGGCGCACGGCTTCGGCGCCAAGCGAGCCTCCCGGCTCGCGCGTGACCAGCACGTCATGACCACGGCGCCTGAGCACATTGGCCAGCCGATGAATCTGGGTCGACTTGCCGACGCCCTCGCCGCCTTCAAATGTGATGAAGCGCCCTGTGCTTTTGCTCACGTCTGATTATCCCGATCGCCGCCAACGCAACCCGCGTCAGGGATCTGTTGTTGGTTTGCTCCCGGCGCACCGGGCTTTCACCGTGTCTAGAGCATATTGCAGCAGAATTGAACGCTTGCAGGCTGTCTTATCGCCAGAATTGCGCAAGTTCGAGCAACGCGTCCAGTGCCTGGCTGTGCAGCGCCCCCTTGCGGACAGCATTGACCGCATAGAGCGGCGTTTCCTGGGACAGCGTATCGCCGATATAGACCTTGAGCACAGCAATTTCGGCGCCCGCCTCGAGTGGAGCGCGCAATGGCCAGTGATAGGTGATTCGCGCGGTCAGCCGATCCGGATTGGTGATTGGCAGCAGAATGTCGACCGGGCCCTTGGCATTCAGGACCGCCGGTGTCTCGCCGCCATACACGCCGACTTCGGCAATGGTTTCACCCTCTGAGAAAAGCTGTTTCCGATCGAAGGCGCGGATGCCCCATTCCAGAATCTTGCGGGCTTCTTCGGCGCGCTCGCGCTGGCTCGCCATGCCGCTCATGGCCAGAAACAGTCGCCGTCCGTCACGCTTGATCGACGAGACGATGCCGTAACCCGATTCCTCGGTAAAGCCGGTCTTCAGGCCGTCGACGCCGATGTCGAGGCCCAACAACGGATTGCGGTTGCGCTGCGTGATCTTGTTCCAGGTAAAATCAGGCCCCGAGTAATACTTGTAGAACTGCGGATAGGTGGACTGGATATGCCGTGCCAGTGTCACCAGATCCTTCATGGTCACCTTGGAATCGGGATGCGGCAGGCCGCTTGAATTACCGAACACCGAGTCGGTCAGCCCGATGGCGCGGGCGCGCTCGGTCATCAGCCGGGCAAAATTATCTTCGGAACCGGCCATCCCCTCGGCGATAATAATGCAGCCGTCATTAGCCGATTGCACGATCACGCCGCGGATCAGGTCTTCGAGTCGTATCGAGGATTTGAGTTCGGCGAACATGGTGGAGGTGCGCGACGCCGCCCCGCCGGTGCGCCAGGCATTTTCGGAGACCTGAAAAGTGTCGTCCAACGTCAGGCGGCCGCTCTCGATGGCGTTGAACACCACTTCCATGGTCATCAGCTTGGCCAGCGATGCCGGGGGAACCGGGTCGTTTTCGTTCTTGGCGAACAACACCGTGCCGGTGTCGGCATCCACCAGATAAGCCTGCTTGGCGCGGGTCTCGAACAATTGCGCCGAGACCGGTGTTGACAGAATGCCAAGCAGCAAAGTCAGGGCAATAATCAGGCAACCAGAGAGTGGCCGAAACATCATAGCCATCCATCATGGGAGAAGCGATCGGGGCGTGAACCCCATTCTAGCAATCAACCCCATACAAATCAATGGCTTGGATAAGCGGGTGATATTTGACAATCTGCTTGCGCACGCGTGCTGCTAGCGGCGGTTGTCAGGCTCACGCAAAACTGAATCGAACCGTGCAGCAATGGTGGTTACACGGCCACCCCAAAACGCGGTGCCGATATCACGCAGGCCGGCGCGAGTCTCGCCGGACTCATCGGCCAAGGCCGCCACCGGGGCCAGGTAGGAGGGCCGCTCCGGTACCACCGGACCGATGGCCGGAAGGGCGGTTCCAAACGGAAAGCCGACGAATGAAGCTGGAGCGGCACTTGTGACCGGAGCCTGGAACGCGGTGCTGGTGCTGATTGTCGCTGGCGGGGCCATCGCAGCGGATGCCGCCTGGACGCCCGGCAGACTGGTGGGCGTATCATTCATCGCCAGCATCACGCCGGTCGCGATATTGCCGCCGATCGGTGCATCGGAGCCGCCTGGCCGGTAGCTTGCCATCAGATAGCGGGTGTCGTCACCCTCCACTGGCGCTCGCCCGACATATTCAACACGGACAGCGGCAACGCCCTCGTGTTTCATATCCAGCAGTTCGGCCGCCTTGTTGGACAGATCGATGATCCGGCCATGGGCGAACGGGCCACGGTCGTTGACCCGGACGATGACCGAATTCCCATTCTTCTTGTTGGTAACCCGTGCATAGCTCGGCAACGGAAACGTCGGGTGTGCGGCAGACAGGTGGAACTGATCGTAAATTTCGCCATTGGCGGTCAGCCGGCCATGAAAATTGGGCCCGTACCAGGATGCAAGCCCGGCGCGGTCGTAGTCAGGATCTTCCTTCGGCGTGTACCATTTGCCCCGCACCCGGTAGGGCTTGCCCAACTGCGCCCGGCCGCCGCCCTTTTTGGGCCGCTTGGAGGCCGAAACCCGCGGGCTGGCCGCGACGCCATATTCGGAAACCGAAAACTTGCTCTTGGTATTAATGAAGGAGCTTGAGGACTTGCCGCTCGATTTGGACGTGGATCCACAACCGGCCAGCCCCACCGAAATCAGCGCAAGGATCGAAAGGCAGGCCGCGCGACGCAGCCCTGCTTCGATGTTGATACGGTATTTCTGTCCCAAGCCGGTACTCGATGCTCTGGCGGTTGCCATTTGGATTTGGCAGCGTGTCCCCTGCAAACCCGTCCCCTTCGAATAATGCGATTTATGTCATTATCGAAGCTTTAATTCGCCGCGCAAGATGGCAAAAATGCGTTGATGGCCCCAATCACCGGCGTTAAAGCGGCCAACATGGTAAAAAGTCCGTAAATAATAGTGGTTTCAGCCCCCTGCCCGGAGTTTCGAACCAGCACCTGGAACCTGAAGTCCCCGCGCTTATCCCTCGATTCGGGCTGTGCCGCGGCGGCCGTCCTGACGAACCCAGTCGAGCGATTTGTCGCCGGTTTTGGTGATCTGAAAGCAGGTAGGTTTGCCGTCATACCAGCTCGGCCATTGCTGGCACAGATTGCCGCCCTTGATCCACCAGCGCCCTGATTCCCTTGGCGCGAGAAACTTGCCTAGCCCGAGCGCCGTTCCGTCGCCGGTCACCGCCCCCGAACGTTTGTAGGTAAGCGGAAACTCCCCGCCGAACGGCGTCGCCAGATAGATCCGTTTGCCGTTGACGAAATTTTTAAGCTCGCTGCCCGCAAGCGGCTCGGCGCGGGCGCTGGTGGCAATCAGGACGGAAACGCTGGCCACCGCCCGAATGAAAGTTGAAAGTCGTGCGAACATGCATGGGCTCCTGGCTAAATGGGTGCGACCTGTTGAGCTTTACGCACCGAACCCCCGTCCGGTTTCATTGTGGACCGAAAAAATTGCGGTATGGCCAGGTGATTGGCACGGCAAGATGCCCCGGCACGCCGGTGAACGACAGCTCGGGTCGCAACCTCAAAACAAGTTGACGTACCACCTGAGGCAGGGCTAAAAGCGCGCTCGAACCGCAATCGGGCTGGCGCCCCGGGGCCGGTGCCTGTCAACGGCATTGGCAACCGGGATTCTGCCCAGTCCCGAACATCCGGAGGGGTGGCCGAGCGGTTTAAGGCACCGGTCTTGAAAACCGGCGTGCGGGAGACCGTACCGTGGGTTCGAATCCCACCCCCTCCGCCACTTGCCTACTTAACTTATCATTTTCATTATTGTTTTTTGCGTCAGATCACTGACCTGCTTTTCGATTTTTGCCCAAGCTGAGCGCTAATTCGGATAATTCTGCACGACCGCCGCAGAGATCTAACACGTCGTATCCGCATTCGCTGAGCGGCAATTCAATGCAGATGAGTTACCTATGAATTCCGTCACACGCCTGACGGCATTCATAATGTTCTGGAATAGATAAACCACACGCATGTTGCTTGGGGCACGGGCGCCGAACAAATCTAAGCCCGTGTCCTCTGGGCTCAATTCCTGCGCTAATTCCCGAACAAGTGTTCGATCACCATATCCGCCCCTTCCAAAGTCAGGTGATCAGAATTCCAATAAAGAGGAACGCCGTTCCGAATGACCCAACAAAATTTACCATCACAAAATAATGTCTTCGGATCAAACACTTGCACTTCAGGGAACCCGGATAGCACATCGTCGAGTAGGAACTCATAGGGGGGGGCTCTTTGTTCGAACTCCACTTGATCGATGCGACATCGTTCAGGACCAAGTGTTGACATCATAATTCCTTGTAGCAATGAGCGGAGCTTTACAGCTTCAGCGTCGAACCCGACATAATAC
>Ga0209344_10005273_pt1 | contig 11258 bp, 10 predicted proteins | sample Cruoilmetagenom6_FD_187293 | JGI IMG/M metagenome (GOLD analysis project Ga0209344, IMG submission 187293) | Oil polluted marine microbial communities from Coal Oil Point, Santa Barbara, California, USA - Santa Barbara Oil Seep Sample 6 (SPAdes)... | ecosystem: Environmental > Aquatic > Marine...
CCCAGCCGGATGCAGGAAAATGCTGTGCAAACTCCATCTGTGCGGTGAATTTTGGGCGCATGCCTGCATCAAACAATATGGCCCGACTGGACGTCGTGCCCTGATCAATTGCAAGAATATGGCTCATTTTCTCTTCCCTCCGTGCGCGCAATCGATTGGTTAAGACGGTTGTTCAGTCATCCATCGATCCAGTCTGGCGATTTCATCTTGTGTCATACGCAGCCCGAGCTTTGAACGCCGCCACACGATATCTTCGGCTGTTCGGGCATATTCTTTTTCCATCAGCCAGGTAACTTCACGTGCATTTAGTGTGGCCCCAAACATTTCGCCAAGATCGGATTCTGAATTAGCATTGCCCAGAACGGCGCTGGCCTCGGTTCCATATGCTCTGACCAGGCGTTTGGCCCAAAACCCATCCAAAAACTCATAGTCTGACCGAAGCTTTGCAATCAGATCATCAACGCCGAGAACCGGAAAATCGCCACCAGGCAAGGCGACACCTGCTGTCCAATCACCCGGTAGGTCGCGAAAAAAAGGCGCCATCTTTTCCAGCGCATTTTCTGCCAGTTTTCGGTAAGTGGTGATCTTGCCGCCAAATACGTTTAACAGCGGTACACCGTTTTCCTGGTCGACTTTGATGATGTAATCCCGCGTCGTGGCACTGGCCGACTGTTCCCCATCATCAAACAATGGGCGGACGCCAGAATAGGACCAGACGATATCATCAGGCGTAACCGGGTTTTCAAAATATTCCGATGCGAAATCGCACAGGTATTTCGCTTCTTCGGCGGTGCATACCGGTTTCTCAGACAGATCATCATGATCAATATCGGTAGTTCCAATCAGGGTGAAATCAGTTTCGTATGGAATGGCAAAGATGATCCGCCCATCCTGCCCCTGAAAGAAATAACATTTGTCATGGTCAAACAATTTTCTGGTCACGATATGGCTACCACGTACCAAACGGATGTTGTTTACATCATTGATTTTGCTGGTTGCCCGGATCACGTCGTCAACCCAGGGGCCCGCCGCATTTACCAATACACGGGCTTTGATCACCTGCTGTTCGCCGTTTTCAACATTTTGAATTGTAACCAGCCAACCCGCGTCTGATCGGGTTGCGGATACGACTTTGGTCTTGGTCATGATCTGGGCGCCGCGATTTTCCGCATCCCGTGCGTTCAGAACCACCAGACGGGAATCTTCAACCCAGCAATCGGAATATTCGAAAGCTTTCTTCAGGTAAGGTTTCAATACCTTACCCGTTGGATCCAGAGTCAGGTCAACAGAACTGGTTGCGGGCAGAATTTTACGCCCGCCAAGGTGATCATACAAATATAACCCGAACCGGATAATCCATGCAGGGCGTCGCCCCTTTGTCCACGGCATCACCAAGTTCATAACACGCGACGCCGGTGTGCTGCCTTCAAACCGCATATCCTTATGATAGGGCAGAACAAACCGCATAGGCCAACTGATATGGGGCATCGCGCGCAAAAGGGTTTCGCGTTCGATCAAAGCTTTGCGCACCAATCCAACTTCGAAATATTCCAGATAACGCAACCCGCCATGGAACAGTTTCGTCGCAGCAGATGATGTGGCAGAGGCCAGATCGTTCATTTCAGCCAGCGCCACGTCAAGCCCCCGCCCGGCAGCATCGCGCGCGATGCCACAACCATTTACCCCGCCACCAATGACAAATACATCAAACACCTGCTCTTTGTTGATATCGTCTGCCAAGGTGCGTTCCTACTAAAGCTTTAATACATCCGCCACAAACCATGTCTGGCTATGGGCGGTCAATGGCTATCGATCAATAGCGCGGCCATGTGGATTGTCGAGGGTGAAAACCTGCAATTCGCAGGCAAGCCGCCTAAAACATAACCTTGCACATCAGTCAGACACGGTTCAGCATCGCACAAAAAGGATTAGTCAGATGGTCAAAACAACAATATTCGGTGACCTTGAAAATGCATCCGTTTTCATAACCGGGGGTGGTTCAGGTATTGGGGCCAGCCTGACTGAAGGTTTCATATCCCAAGGGGCCAATGTTGCATTTGTACAGCGATCTGAAGCAGGCAGTTTCTGTGATCAGATCGAGCAGAAATACGATCGGCGACCGCTTTTCATCCGTTGCGACGTCACTGACACCAAGGCCATGAAAGATGCAATCCAGCGCGCAACTGACGCACACGGCCCAATTACAGTTTTGGTCAACAACGCTGCAAACGATCAACGCCACAATACGCTGGAAACCGATGAAGAGTTTTGGGATTGGTCAATGGCTATCAACCTCAAGTCTTACTTTTTTACCTGCAAGGCCGTGATACCGGGGATGCAGGCAGCGGGTGGCGGATCGATCATTAACTTTAGTTCAATCTCATATATGATGGGTATGGCTGGCTACCCTGCTTATACAGCTGCAAACAGCGGTATAAATGGATTGTGCAGAAGCCTGGCGCGGGAATTCGGGCCTGATAATATTCGTGTAAATGCACTGGCACCCGGGTGGGTTCTGACACCAAAGCAATTGGAAAAATGGGCAACACCGCAGGCACTTGCTGACCATCTGGATCGACAGTGCCTAAAGACCCACCTGCAACCACAAGATATTGTTGATGCAGCGCTTTTCCTGGCTTCCCAGTCCAGCCGAATGATGACGGGTCAGGCGCTGGTGGTCGATGGCGGCGTGGCGGTGACCGGCTAATAATACCCGCGCAAATTCATGTGGCAAGTTTGCGTTTGGCCGACATCATATCGTTGCGTACCATGTCCAACCCACCCGTTCCACCGCGGGCCTGCACCACCGCCCCACCACACGAATTACCAGTCACGAGGCATTGTTCCAGCCCCGTTCCCCTTAGCCATTCGTACAGAAATCCACCGTTAAAAGCATCCCCGGCACCGGTCGCATCAACAACGTCTGCCCGACTAGCGGCCACCGTGATCCAACCACTCTTTCTGTTTGCCCGCGCGCCTTGTGCCCCACATTTAACGACAGTAAGTGGGGCTGTTTTTTCAGATAGGCCAAGTTCTGACAATCGCGTTGTTTCCGCTTCGTTTGGCAAGAAGACATCGACCTGCGCGATCAGGCCTGTCAGAACCGCGACATCTGCCATCATTCCATCGTCCCACCCACAATCCAAAGAAATGGTCAGCCCGGCTGAGCGGGCAAGATCGATCAAATCGGGATGTTCCAACAAGGTTCGCAGTTCGCCTATGTGCAGATGACAATGGTTGGAAAACGCATCTGGCGTTAAAGTGGGCAATGCAACACCGGCGCGCCTGCTAAGGAATGCGCGGTCATTTTCAGCCGCGACAACCACGGTAATCTGCGGGTCAATACCGGGTGGGGCGGGCGTACATTGCCGTGCATCAACAACATTATAAGCAATGTCTCGTTCTACTATTTTGTCAAAAGGTGCGGCGGGTATAGTCGCCAACAAAGCAGCAGATTGCCCTAGCGCACATAAAGTGGCGGCCGTAATAAATGCGCCGCCGCCTGCGTGCAGCCCCAGTTCATCTGCAAATGTTTCTGTGCCCAGGGTTGGCAAGCCATCCACACCGGTAAAAACCAGATCGCAATAAAGCCGACCGGCGCACAAAACGCTATTGCTATCGTTGCTGGCGTTCACGGGAGTGTTACCCCCGTCTTTGCATCAAACAGGTGCATGTTTTCTGGTGCGCAGCCCAGTTTGACAATCTCACCAACCCGAGGCGGTTTGCGGCCATCTGCTTTGGCGATAATTTCACCACAGCTGGTTTCCACATACAAAAGTGTTTCCGCACCAAGCGGTTCACGCAGCGCCACCCGACCTTCGACAACAGGGGCCGTTTCATCAGGGCGCAAATCATCCGGGCGCACCCCAAGTAAAACATCATCCGTGCCGGTAGCCCTACGATCTGCAAGTTTCACCCTATGACCGGATGCTAACGTCAGCCCTTCGTCATTCAACCTGCCAGGAATCAGGTTCATTGATGGTGCACCGATGAACTGCGCCACAAATTTATTTGCAGGTCGATGGTAGACATCGTCAGGTGTTCCAACCTGCTGTATGTCACCGTCTTTCATAATAACGATACGGTCGGCCAGTGTCATCGCTTCTACTTGATCGTGGGTTACAAATACGATCGTGTTGCCGACTCGCTGATGCAGTTTTTTGATCTCAAGCCGCATCTGGGTGCGCAGTTGTGCATCAAGGTTGGACAGGGGTTCGTCAAACAAGAACACCGCCGGGTCGCGCACCATCGCGCGCCCGATTGCAACCCGCTGTCGTTGCCCGCCTGACAATTGATTTGGTTTGCGATCTAGCAGGTTAACCATGTCTAAAATGCCAGCAACCTCTTGTATTCGCGCTTCTTTATCAACCTTAGTCGCTTTGGAAGAACGCAACCCGAATGCAATATTTTTCTTGACGCTCATATGCGGATAAATTGCGTAGTTCTGAAACACCATGGCGATGTCGCGTTCTTTCGGCTCAAGGTTATTCACCTCTCTCCCACCGATTTGAATGCTGCCCGATGTAGTTTCTTCCAGGCCCGCGATCAGCCGTAAAGTTGTGGATTTCCCACACCCTGACGGGCCGACGAATACCACGAATTCACCGTCTTCCACGTCCAGACTGATGCCATGCAACACTTCGGTACTGCCATAGGTTTTGACAAGGTTTCTTAGTGCTAGATTGGCCAAAATCAGGTCTCCATCAGGGAAGCGAACGCAGCATCCAGATGCATATCTGCATCCGTTCGGGTTGTAGAATTTTGTGCGACACTGGCATTGATACTATCCAGTTCAGCCTGATAGACCGCCAGCGCTTCATCAAGGGCTTCGCTTGCAGGCCCGCCAGTGCGATCCCTGCGTGCAACAAAAGTTTTCGCAGAAACGGCGGTTCGAAATTCAATATTACTCAAGGTCGTTGCACGGTTGGTTTCGTGCTGAAACGCAACAACAAAGGCATCATAACCCTGCGCCAGTGAATTGCCTTTCGCAATCACAGTTCGCGCTGTTTGTGCCGCAATTTCGTGTGCTTGCCTGAAGGTCAGCATTTCATCACGTACCAGCGTATCGGCCAGTTCGGTGATGGTGATACAGGCAGCATCGATGTTGCGCGCCACCGTTTGTTCATTGATTGTTACCGCAGACATGAACACGCTTAGCAAACTCAACATTCGCCCACCACTTTCAAAGGCTCCGTAACCTGCCTGTTGCACCTCTCCTTCGCTGTCATTCATGTCTGTGAACGGAGTGTTGTGCATGGTGTTCACCATCATGTCACTGCGCCCGACAGTTACTGACGCCAGATGGCGCATATGTTCAATTGGCACCGGATTTCGTTTTTGCGGCATGATAGAACTGATCTGCACCAGAGCATTGGGAACATATAGCTGGCCCACCTCAAAACTGGACCAGAAAGCCATATCCTGCACCACCCGACCAAGATGCAAAAACAACAACTTGATCGCGGAATACAGGCCGGTGATGTAATCCACCCCTGCGATGCATCCGTATGAATTTAGCTGGGGTGTTCGAAATCCCAGCAGCGCAGCCATCCGTTCGCGATTTATTGGGAAACCGGATGTGGTGATTGCCCCAGCCCCCATCGGGCACAAGTATAGATCAGCTATCGCTGCCCGCAGGCGCGCAGCGTCACGGTTCAGCATTTCGATCACCGCGCCAAGGTAATGACCAAAAGTGCTGGGTTGTGCAGGTTGGCCATGGGTATAGGCCACGATCAATGTATCGCATTCTGTTTTGGCCTTGGCGATCAGCGCATCATTCAGAGCGCAAACCTGCCCCAGCAACGCCCCGGCACGCTGTTGCAGCGCCAGTTTGAAAACTGTGTGGTCCATATCATTGCGTGAACGTGCAGTGTGTAATGCCCCGCCCAGATCACCCAGATGGCGGCGCAGTTCCGATTCCACGAAAAAGAAATAGTCTTCATGTTCACCGGTATATTTCAACCCGGCCAAATCGGTTTCCGCATCAATCCGGGCTAGCGCGCGAGCAATATCGTTACCCTGATCCGCGCTCAGTATCCCGGTTTCCACCAGCATCACCAGATGCGCGCGATTTATCGCGCCAATATGATCGGCGTAATGAGATTTTACCCCCTCAAACAAAGGTGCCAACACAGTTTCTTTATAAACCTGATCTGGAAAGATCGAATTATTCGTCATCCCTTTAACCCCGCCATGACCACGCCACGAATGATGAAGCGTTGAAAAATCAGAAACACCACCAATGTTGGAATGGTCGAAATCGCCGCCCCGGTCATGATCAGTTCCCAGGCCACGTCGGCTTCGTCGCCAAAACCGGACAGGCCTACGGGGATCGTGTACATTTCGGTAGAATTGGTCACAATCAGCGGCCACAGGAATGCAGTCCAGTTGCCAAGGAAAACAAAGATTGCCAGCGCCGCCAGCGCCGGTTTCACCAGTGGCATCGCCACTGTCCACCAGATTTGCAATTCATTCAGGCCGTCGATGCGGGCGGCTTCGATGAAATCATCTGGTACGCTTTCAAAGAACTGTTTCATCAGGAAAGTGCCGAACCCGGTCATCAGGCCCGGAAACATAATGCCCCAGTAACTGTCAAGCCAGCCGAAAGACTGGCTCATCAGGTACCAGGGAATTACCAGCATTTCGGTAGGTATCATCAATGTCGACAGGATTGCGATGAATACAATCATGCGCCCGGGAAAGCGAAATTTGCAAAGTGTATACCCCACCAGACTGTCAAACAGCAGGTTCGATATGGTGGTAATCGTAGCTATGATGCCAGAATTCAAGAACCACAGATAAAACCGACCATCTTCCAAAACGAAGGCGTAATTATCAAGGGTGGGTTCTTCCGGAATAAGGTTGACGTTGTAAACTTCATGCGGCCATTTCAGGGATGTTGAAATCATGTAGGCAATTGGCATAACCATCAGAATGCCACCCAGGAACAAAACCAACCAGCGGATGATTTGGCCCATATTGCGCGGTTTGGGTGCTGGTTCACTGTCCAGCAAAGTGCGGCTGCTCGCGGTGATATTTTCAGCGACCACCATATCAGTTGCTCTTTAACAGGCGCAGCTGGATCAGGCTAACCACCAGCAGGATGGTGAACAACACAACGGTTTGCGCCGCAGCATACCCCATATCGAACCCTGTGAACGCTGTGTCATAGATCATCAAAACCAATGGTTTCGTGGCATTCAGCGGCCCGCCCGGATTGCCCGTTGTCATGTTGAAAACATGGTCAAAAATTCGCAGGAATCCTATGGATGAAAACACCACAATGAACACGATTGTGGGTCGCAACAGCGGAATGGTGATCTGGGTCAGAACCATCCACCAGCCGACCCCATCTATTTTTGCAGCTTCGTAATAGGACGTTGGGATTGCCCTGATACCGGCCATGAAAATAATTATCTGAAACCCGAGCCCGGCCCAAACCGCGGGTGCCAGAACCGCAGGTAACGCATGAGTGGTGGAATTCAGAAATTCAATCTGAGCAATGCCAAAACCAGCCAGAATATTGTTAAACAACCCGATCGGCACCGCCTGGTAGAACCAGCGCCAGACCCAGGCCATTGCAACGGCGCTGGTCATGAACGGTAAAAAATACAGCATCCGCAAAAACCCGTGCATAAAGCGCAGTTTATCCAGATGGTAAGCAATGACGAATGACACGATCAGTGAAACTGGTGTACCCAGTAAAAGGTAAGCAAAGGTATTCCTGAACACTTTCCAGAACACCGGATCATGCCAAAGCTTTTTGTAATTATCCAGCCCGGTCCATGAACGCGATCCTAGCAGATTCCATTCCTGAAATGAAATTACGATGGCTGTACCGGTCGGGTAAAACCGGATCACCACATAGAACAACACCGGAATCGCCAAGAAAGCCCAGGCCCAGACGATCTGTTTTTGCCCAATGGTCAGATTGCGGTATAGCGTCATCACGCCGTCCTTGCAGGGTCAGGGATATTCGGTGTTACGACTTGAACCATCATAACCGGGATCTGTATCAATAAAACTAACCGGGCACGACAACGTCATCGCACCCGGCAGTCCGGGGAGGTTACTTGTTATAATACTCATCCAGGATTTTTTGCTCATCTCCGGCGGCAACTGCAAGACTTTCGTTGTGGGCTTGCCCTTCAATATCAGTACGCGCCAGCATATCCACCAGCACAGAGCGCTGCGCACTTTCGTTGGCAAACTTGGTGGTATGGGCATAAGCCAGACCACGTATAAAGGGGCCGAACACTTCGTTATTTGCGTTAGCTTCGGTCATGCCGACGGATGGTTTTGCAGGCAATTCACCAACCACGTCCAACCAGACCTGCATCGCTTCGTCTGATGTCACATACTGCATGAACTTTATGGCTGCGTCATAGCGTTCGCCTTCCGCTTTTGTGGTGATCGCGTTTACCCAATACGATGAATAATTTGATCTGGTCCCGTCATGCCCTGCTGGCAATTCGGCCACCGCCCATTCAAGACCACGGATTTTGTTTAGCGAACCGATGCGGAAGGATCCATCAATATGCATTCCCGCGCGCCCGGCTTTAAAAGCGGCCTGCGGTTCATCCATGAACCCCGACGCTGTTACACCGTGCTCTTTTTCCAGTCCCGCATAAAAATCCAGTGCGGCCAGTCCGGCATCATTATTGTAGTTAACTGTTTGATAGTCGTCGGCATATGGCTCGCCTCCAAACTGGCGAACCAGAACTTCACGCCACCAGTGATGATCCTGGGCTGTCATTCCTGTAGTTATACCAACTGTAGTAATATTACCGGCCCCGTCACGCTGCGTCAGTGCCTTGGCAGTTTCAACCAGTTCATCCAGATTTGCCGGTGGAGCGTCGATCCCTGCGGCTTCGAACAGGCGCGTATTGTAAAATAGAGCCAGTGAACGCACAGCTGTTGGCAAGGCGTAATACTGCCCATCCCGCTTCATCGCCCCGACCATCGGGAAAAACTCGGAATCGATCGTTTCTGGTGGAAAATCTGCAACCGGCAGCGGCTGTATCAGTTTTGCCGCCACATAATCATTCAGCCAGCCGTAAAACAATTGCACCACATCCGGCCCCTCGCCTGCCGGGATAGCGGCTGCAACTTTCGTGCGGTAATCAGCGTATGGGAAATGGGTCATCTTGACGGTGATGCCCGGATTGGCCGCCTCGAAGTTACCGATCAACTGTTCCATCGCTGCAACACGGGCGTCAAAGAAATACTGCCAGTATTCTATTTCAACTTCGGCAACCGCGCTCGTCGCAAAAAGCGCCGAGGTTGATGTCAGCCCGGCCAATGCCAAAGCTCTAAGATGCTTTATCATGTCTAAATCTCCCAATTGATTATGTCCGGCCACAAAACCGGGTCGGGTTGCAAGCAGCTTGGCGCTGCCTTGGTACACTCATTAACTCAACCCGCTTGAGTTATCAACTGGTTTGAGTTAATTGCATCCCATGACCACTACCCACCCCCAACAAGGCAGCAATGCTGAACGATCCCGCACACGCAACCGGCAGGTGGTTCTGGGGCACATTCATCGTGCCGGGGTCATGGGGCGGGCCGAAATCGCGCGATCAATGGGTCTTAGCATTCAGGCCGTAAGCAACATTATCGCTGATCTTGCTGATGACGGGATGCTGGTTGAAAAGGGAACACGTTCCACGGGGCGCGGTCTGCCAGCGGTGCAATATGCTGTTAATCCCGGTGGCGGGTATTCTCTGGGGGTAGAGATACGACCGGATGCCGCTTTTGTAGCGCTTCTGGACATGGCGGGAACGCAGGTTTTTACGCGGCGCATCGCGCTTTCAAACACCCATCCCGATACGATTGCACAGGTTGTTGCCGAGGTGCGCGATGCAGCACTGAATGCCGTTTCGGGCGCACAGAACAAACTACTTGGTGCCGGAATTGTAATGCCCGGCCCGTTTGGTACAACGGGATTATCTGGTTACGGCTCTGATCTGCCAGAATGGCGCGACACTGATCCAAGGACATTGTTTCAGGATGCTCTTGGCCTGCCCGTCGAGGTCAGCAATGATGCCAATGCAGCAGCCATGGCCGAACGCATTACCGGTGTTGCGCAGGGTTTGACCAGTTATGCCTATCTTTACTTTGGGACCGGTCTGGGCCTTGGGTTGGTTTCCCAGGGCCACCTGATCCCAGGTGCTTTTGGTAACGCCGGGGAAATAGGTCACATTCCGGTTCCAACAGAAAATGGGACCGTCGCCCTTGAAACTGCGCTTAGCAGGCTTTCGGTGCAGAACCATTTGCAGCAACACGGCCATGGACAAGTTGATTTTCAATCTCTTTGCGATCTTTACAACGCCAATGAACCGGATTTGGTGATATGGCTGAAAAATGCTGTAAGCGCTCTTGGCCACGCTATGCAAATCATTGAAAACCTATTTGATCCGCAAACCGTTATTCTTGGTGGCGCGATGCCCGAAGCGATACTGGACCATCTTGTGGCCCACACACCCCTGCCTGATCTGTCGGTTTCCAACCGCCCCGATTTTGACCAACCGCGCCTGCAACGTGGTGCTTCTGGCAGACTAACCGCCACACTTGGCGCTGCGGCCCTGATACTGAACCGCACCTTCACACCACAAGTGGCCATGATGCACTAACCCTAACACCGGAACTGACATGCCCCTAAGTGATCCTGCCCGCATCCACAACGAACGCCTGACGCCACATATCGTGCAACTGTGGCGCGCCCTTATTCCGTTGCAAACAGTGGTGTCCTTCATGAATACCGGCGCGCATCCGGATGATGAAACTTCTGCAATGCTTGCGGCCATTGGCCTGCGCGACGGGATCGATATCAGCTATGCCTGTTCGACCCGGGGGGAAGGCGGACAAAACGATATTGGGACTGAAACAACCCAAGCGCTAGGCACACTTCGCACGGGCGAGATGGAACGCGCGTGTGACGTGCTGAACATGCGGATGTATTGGCATTGCAACAGTCCTGATGACACAATATTTGATTTCGGATTTTCCAAATCTGGTGATGAAACCATGAAAAAATGGGGCCAAGCGCGCCTCATGAAACGGTTTGTCGATATCATTCGAACCGAACGCCCGGATATTATCTGCCCGACCTTTCTGGATATTCCGGGCCAGCATGGCCACCACCGGGCAATGACCAAGGCCGCGCAACTTGTCATGGATCTGGCAGCGGACCCGAAGTTCACCGACAGCAACCTTTTCCCGTGGCAAGTCAAGAAACTTTACCTGCCAGCTTGGTAAAG
>Ga0209344_10005274_pt1 | contig 11256 bp, 8 predicted proteins | sample Cruoilmetagenom6_FD_187293 | JGI IMG/M metagenome (GOLD analysis project Ga0209344, IMG submission 187293) | Oil polluted marine microbial communities from Coal Oil Point, Santa Barbara, California, USA - Santa Barbara Oil Seep Sample 6 (SPAdes)... | ecosystem: Environmental > Aquatic > Marine >...
CAAGGAGTGGCAGGCCCTGCCGGAAGCGCAACAAGAGACCACCCAGAAGCTCGCCCGGCTGCTGCGTTTAGCCGTTTTGCTCAACCATTCCCGCCCGGAAAGCGCGCCCTCGCTACCGGAAATAAGCGCTGACAGCGATAGTTTGACCATCACCCTGCCGGCCAGCGATGAACCCACCCTGCTGAGTACCGACCTGGAGCAGGAGCAGGCGTTCATGGAAGCCGCCGGTTTTAAGCTGATCGTTAAGCAGGCGAAGTCAGACGGGTAAAGCGAACGCCCTCTGCCTGCCATAGCAGCTGAGCAGGGGGGCAAATCACCCCGATACACGCCTCACCCTGCATGATAACCACTAGCCGCTCTCGCTCCCAGGGCGGCATATCCGCCTCTTGTAGCAACCGCTTGAGATCGCGCCTTCCTCGCTTAGGCAGTTGAATAACCTCGCCGCCCTGACGCCAGGTCACTCTCACTAATGGGGGGGGCGGCTGAGGTAATGCCACTTGCCAGCCTAGCGGCCCGATGGGCGTCTCCAGCGGCGTTTGGCCATCCCAGCTAGCCTCCCAAGCCGGTAGGGGCTCATACGGCACCATCAAATAGAGCCGCTGACGCCATAGGCGCGCCTGGGCGCCCGGCCACTCAACGCACACCGCGGCATCCGCCTTGGCACTCAATTGATTCAGCAGGCTCTCTAAACGCTTCTGGGGCGGTGTTGGCAGGCCTAGCTGTTGGCAGAACGTGCGCACCAGCAGCCGCTGACGGGGGGGGGAACACTCGCCTAATGTCGCAGCATCGATGTATTGACCATCGGTCAATAAAGTTTGCAGCTCTTCTTGAGCGTATTCGCGCAGCAACGCATCTGCTTCGCCCGCATGGGCAGCGCTGTTCGCTAGCGCGCGATCTGCCTCAGGCCAGCGCTCGCGCATCGCAGGCAGCACCCGGTGACGCAGGCGATTGCGGTCAAGGCTGATATCGCTATTGGTGGGGTCTTCGCACCAGGTCACGGCGAGTGAGTGCGCGGCTTCCTCTAGCGCTGCCCGGCGCACCGTTAACCAGGGGCGCACCAGGGTAATACCGTGAACGTCGCGTCGATAGGGCATGCTCGCTAGCCCGCGCGCCCCACTGCCGCGCAGGGCGGCGAGCAGGAAGGTTTCCGCCTGATCGTCCTGATGCTGGGCCAGCCAGAGCGTATCGCCCGTGGGAAGGGTGGCAAAAAAAGCCTCATAGCGGGCGTTGCGAGCGGCGCCTTCGATGCCTTCGCCTTGTGCATCTACCGCCACATTGACCACTGATAGCGGCACGTTCAAACGCACACACATAGCTCGGCAGTGCGCCTCGAACCTCTGCGCTGCGGCCTGGAGTCCATGGTTAATGTGGATAGCCCGCAAACGGCGGCCTGCCTGGGCGCAGGTCTGAGCGGCTACTGCGAGCAGCAGGCAGGAGTCCAGACCGCCCGAGAGGGCCACCCAAATAGAGCGCCCCGGCGGGGTTTCCGCCAGGGCGTCGTTGAGTAAGCGTTGCAGCGTTTTAAGCGGCTGGGGCGCCATAGCTCATTAAACGCTTATAGCGACGCTCCAGCAGTGCATCGGTGTCCATCGCCTGCAGACGCTCAAGGCTTGCGGTCAGCGCCTCTTTGACCCGTTCAGCGGTGGATAGTGGGTGGCGGTGGGAACCACCGAGCGGCTCTTTGATCAGCGAATCAACAAACCCCAGCTCTTTCAGTCGCTCGGCGGTAATGCCCATGGCCTGAGCGGCATCGGAAGCTTTTTCAGCGCTTTTCCATAAAATCGATGCGCAACCTTCCGGTGAAATAACCGAGTAGGTGGAGTACTGCAACATTTGCAGCTCGTCGCATACGCCAATGGCCAGTGCGCCGCCGGAGCCGCCCTCGCCCACCACGGTGGAGATAATCGGCGTTTTCAGCCGCGACATAACGGCGAGGTTATAAGCGATGGCCTCTGACTGACCGCGCTCTTCCGCATCGATACCGGGGTAAGCGCCTGGGGTGTCGATAAACGTCACAATGGGCATTTTAAAGCGCTCAGCCATTTCCATCAGGCGGCACGCTTTGCGGTAGCCTTCTGGGCGCGGCATGCCGAAGTTGCGGCGCACTTTCTCTTTTACATCGCGGCCTTTTTGATGGCCAATCACCATCACCGGCGCATCGTTTAATCGCGCAATGCCACCTACCAGCGCGGCATCATCAGCGAAGTTGCGGTCACCGTGCAGCTCGTCAAAGTCAGTAAAAATGTGTTCGAGGTAGTCCAGCGTGTAGGGACGCTGGGGGTGTCGTGATAGCTGAGAAACCTGCCAGGGAGTCAAATCCTTGAAGATCGATTCCGTCAGCTTGCGGCTCTTCTCTTCCAGCCGAGCAATCTCGTCGGAAAGGTTGACTTGGCTATCGGAGCTGACCAAACGCAGCTCCTCAATTTTTGCCTGAAGTTCGGCAATCGGCTGTTCAAAATCGAGATAATTTGGATTCATAGTGGCTATGCCGCCTTGTCATTGCTGTCCCCCGGGGAGGATGAAGGTCGTTAACCCCGGACGCCATAAAATCGAATACCTGCATTATCGCACCCTCAACGGCCAGCGCAAGGCAAGCGCATAATGAGGGCCGACCTCTCGCAGTGCCAAGAAAACAGATCGTGCGAGGCCAGTCCGCTGAAAAGGGCGTTGCGCTCCTCACCCGGAAATACCACTCCCCCCTCGAATCACAGCTCTTCACACACTCGCCGATCTGCTCCCCACCCAACACTCATGGGATCGGGCGCCCTGTCAGGAATTGACAAGGTGACGTCGACCGACGATGCCATCGGAGTCTCCGTATCCGGCCTGACCGGCGCCTGCCACCTAAGTCTAATTGATGGGCGTGAATAGACACTCCTAGTATGAAAACGTTTTCACAAATGAATAAAAGGAGTTTTCAATGACGGCTGCACGCATGAATCGCCTGTTCGGCGCCTCCGGCAACTGCTTCGACGTGGCCATCGACCACGGCATGTTCAACGAGGTCAGTTTTCTCAACGGCATCGAGAACATGCACGACGCCATCCACACGGTTGCCGCAGCGCGACCGGATGCGATCCAACTGCCGCCGGGTACCGCGCGTATCCTGCAGGCGATGCCCGGAGCCGAGCGCCCGGCGCTGGTGCTACGCACCGATATCGCCAACGTCTATGGCAATCCGCTGCCGCGCAGCCTGTTCTCCCAGGTAATCACCTCGCCGGTCGAACAGGCGGTTCGCATGGATGCCGCCTGCGTGGTGGTCAATCTGCTCCAGCTCCCCGACCAGCCCGAGCTGCTGGGCGACTGTATCGCCAACATCAACCACCTGAAGCCGGTCTGTGAAGCCTTCGGCATGCCGCTGATGGTCGAGCCCCTGGTCATGCAGGACAACAGCCGGGGTGGCTATGGGGTCGATGGCGACATCGACAAGATCCTGCCGCTGGTTCGCCAGGCGGTGGAACTCGGCGCCGATATCGTCAAGGCCGACCCCTGCGACGATGTCACGCAGTACCACCGGGTGATCGAGATCGCCCAGGATGTGCCGGTGCTGGTGCGCGGTGGCGGCAAGGTGAGTGACGACGAGATTCTCCGCCGCACCAAAACCCTGATGGAGCAGGGTGCCCGCGGCATCGTCTATGGCCGCAACGTGATCCATCACGATAATCCGGCCGGCATGACGGCCGCCCTGATGGCCCTCGTCCACGACAACGCGAGCGTTGACGACGCCCGCCTCAAGCTGGGGTGAGACGATGCGTACGATACGATTCGGCATTATCGGCTGTGGCCTGATGGGCCGCGAATTCGCCTCCGCCGCGGCGCGCTGGCTACACCTTGCCGACGCGCCGGCACGCCCGCAGATCGTGGCGGTATGCGACCCCAACACCGAGGCTATGGCGTGGTTCGAGCAGCGCGTGCCGTCGGTTACCCAGGCCACCACCGACTACCGCGAACTGCTGGCCAACGAAGGCGTGGACGCGGTGTATTGCGCGGTACCGCACCACCTGCACGCGACGCTGTATCCGGACATTCTGGCCGCCGGCAAGCATCTGTTCGGAGAGAAACCCTTCGGTATCGACGCCGAGGCCAATGCCACCATTCAGCGTGCCATCGATGCCCATCCCGAACTGGTGGTGCGCTGCTCCTCGGAGATGCCCTTCTATCCCGGGGCTCAGGCGGTCATCGATTTCGTGCGCGCAGGCCACGTTGGAGAGATTCTGTCGGTGGAGTGCGAGTTCTTACACTCCTCGGACATCAATCCGAACAAGCCGATCAACTGGAAACGGATGATCGACAGCAACGGTGAATATGGCTGCATGGGCGATCTCGGCATGCACGTCTGCCACGTGCCGCTACGTCTGGGCTGGCGGCCGAGTCGTGTTCACGCCGAGCTGGTCAACCGGGTGACCACTCGCCCGAATGCCGAGGGCCAGCACGTGCCCTGCGAAACCTGGGACAACGCCACCCTCAATGCCACCGTCGAGGACGGCGACGGCCGCTTCCCGTTAGTGCTCAAGACCTGGCGCATCGCCCCTGGTGAATCCAACACTTGGTCGCTGCGCGTGCACGGCATGCAAGGGTCGGCCTGCTTCTCCACCAAATCGCCGCGCCAGTGGCAGTTCATGCACTACCAAGCCGGGGGGCAGCAGACCTGGCAGACCGAAGATCTCGGCTATCAGTCGCTGTTTCCCGCGATCACCGGGCCGATTTTCGAGTTCGGCTTCACTGACGCCATTCAGCAGATGTGGGCCGCCTACCTGGACGAGCTGTGCGGTGGAGACGCCCGTGGTTTCGGTTGTGTGACCCCCGCCGAGGCCAGTGCCCACCACGCGATCCTCACCGCGGCGCTGAAAGCCGGCAAGCGCGGACGCGTCGTCGACGTGGAGTACCCGTCATGAAGCGCTCGCAGATCAACCAAGCCATCGAGGCCGCCGAAGCGCTGCTCGCCGACTACCGCTGGCGTCTGCCGGATTTCGCCGCCTGGAGCCGCGACGATCACGCCCGCTTTGCCGAACGCAGTCAGTGGCTGGGCGCACGTCAGATGGGCTGGGACGTCACCGATTTTGGCCAGGGCGATTTCGCCACCAAGGGGCTCACGCTGTTGTGTCTGCGCAACGGCCTGGCCAACCGATCCAACGAACGACCCTATGCGGAAAAGCTGCTGTTCGTCGGGCCCGGGCAGGAAACGCCGTTTCATGCCCACCACGACAAGCTCGAGGACATCATCGTGCGCGGCGGCGGTACGCTCTGCGTGGCGTTCACCCCTCGCGGCGCCGTGCGGGATGATGCCCCGGTGGAGGCCCAGGCCGTGACCCGGGTCGATGGCTGCCCCGTGCCGCTCTACCAAGGGGTGATCCGCCTCGGCGCGGGCCAGAGCATCACCATTCCGCGCGGCGTGCAGCACCGCTTCTGGGGCGAGGGCGAAAGGGTGTTGGCCGCCGAGATCAGCCAGTGCAACGACGACCATCGCGATAACTACTTCCTCGACGGTCTGGGCAGGTTCTCGACCATCGATGAAGATGCGCCGGCCCACCGCCTGCTCTGGAACGAGGGGGCCACGGCATGAGTATGGACACGCGTCGCGGCATCGTCTGTGCGGGCAACTGGATCGTCGACGTGGTCAATGATTTGGCGCGCTGGCCGGACAAATCGGATCTGGTGACCATCGTGGATCAGAGCCGCGGGCTCGGTGGCGGGGCGGCCAACGTCGCCCTGGATCTGTGTGCCTTCGAGGTCGACTATCCCGTCATTCCGGTCGGCGGCCTGGGCGAAGACAGGCTCGGCGACGAGGTCATCGAGCAGGTCGCCGCCCGGGGTATGACCACGGCGCATCTACAGCGCATAGCCGGGCACCCGACCGCCCAGACGCTGGTGATGAACGTGCCCGGGGACAGCCGCACCTTTTTCTATTATCCCGGCGCCAACGATCACGTCACCCGAGCATCGATCACCCTGGCCGCGCTGGGCAACCCGCGTCTGTTCTACCTCGGCTATCTCAACCTGATGGCCGGGCTGGATAGGCTGAGTGACGACGGGCGCCCCGAAGCCGCGCGCCTGCTCGAACAGGCGCGGGCCGCGGGCATGCGTACCTGCGTGGATCTGGTCTCGGCCGTCTCTGAGACGTATCAGCGCACAGTCATCGCGACCTTACCCGCCATCGACGTGCTACTACTCAACGAGCTGGAGGCGGAAAGGGCTTCCGGGCTTTCAGTGGCCGGCCCCGACGATGTCGCGGGCATGGAACTGGCGGCCCAGAGCCTGCTCGATGGCGGTGTGCGTGAGGCTGTCATCGTTCACTCGGCCAAACAGACGGTATGGCTGAGCGCCGATTGGGTTCGGGTGTTTACCCCGGAGCCAATTCCCGCAGCAGAGATCGTCAGCCCGGTGGGAGCCGGGGATGCCTTTGCGGCCGGCGTTCTCCACGGCCTGCACGAAAACTGGTCCCCCGAGGCCACGATCCATCTGGCGTTTAGAGCCGCCGCTGCCTGTTTATGCGGGCGTACCGCGAGCGTCGGCATCCCCCCCTTATCCATCCTGCTGGAGAAAGGCGATGCCTGCTCGCTCTGAGTGCTCTCCACGGGAGCGCGGGCGCGCCGGGTTAGAGGTGCGGCGGTGCCGTAGTACTCCGCAGAACAAGGGTGACGGGCAGGATCGCATCGCCAGCAGATGCCGCGTCGCCGAGCACCCGCGCTACCACGGCTTCGGCCAGCGCGTCGATGGGCTGGGCCAGGGTGGTGAGTGCCGGGGTCACGTAGGCCGCCGCCGGAATGTCATCGAACCCGATCACCGACAGATCGTCAGGCACCTTCAAGCCGATCTCCTGGGCCGCCCGGATGGCGCCAATACCGGCAATATCGGAGGTGGCCAGGAGGGCGGTCGGTCGCTCGCTCGCTTCCAGACAGGTGGCTGCCAGCGCCTGACAGGCCGCCAGATCGTGGTGCTCCCCCAACACCACCCGCGGGGCGGCCAGGGCGGCCTCCTCAAACGCCTGCAGCGCGCCCGCCACGCGCTGCTCGACCGGCGCCGAGTAGAAGGGGGCCCCAATGATGGCCACCCGGCGATGGCCAAGGTCGAGCAGATGTCGGGCGGCCTGATAGCCGCCGGTGGCATGATCCGAACGCACCAGGCAGACGTTGTCCCCGGACAGCGGTCGATCCAGCGCCACCACCGGCACGGCGCGCTGGAGCCGGGCGAAGTGTGCGCCGCCGCCGTTGATCGAGGCCACGATCACGCCGTCGATCTGCTGCGCCAGAAGTGTCGCCACGCAGGCCGTTTCGCGCTCGACTGTTTCGGCGGTCGAGCAGATCAGCAGTTGCAGACCGGCGTCAAACAGGCGGCGCTCGATGCGATCAGCCAGCCGTGCGAAGAAATCCACCTCGAGGGTCGGCACCAGCATCCCGATCAGCCGCGAACGCCCGCTGCGCAGGCTCCTTGCCCCGGCGTGTGGCTTATAGCCGAGGGCGGCGATCGAGGCTTCCACCTTGGCGCGGGTAGCGGCTCCGACATAGCCACTGTCGTTGACCACCCGCGAGACCGAAGAGATCGATGTCCCCGAATGTCGGGCGATATCACGAATCGTTGTCATGGTCGCACCACCGCGTCCAGACATGAGCGCAGCACGTCCATACCTACCCCTATCCGGCGACTCGCCGGCACCAACAACAAATCAATAAACAAGTGAGGTAGCCCTCCATGAACAATGACACACCCTATGATAAGCGTCGACGCTCGACAATGGTAATCGCCACCACCTGCGTGGCAGCCCTCGGCGGCTTTCTGTTCGGGTTCGACAGCGGCGTGATTAACGGCACGGTCGACGGATTGCAACAGGCCTTCGGCACGTCGAGCTTCGGGATCGGCTTCGCCGTCGCCTCGATGCTACTCGGCTGCGCGGTCGGTGCGCTCTTTGCCGGGCGGTTGGCGGACTGGGCGGGTCGGCGCGCTGCCTTGCTGATTGCCGCCGTGCTATTCATCATCAGCGCCTGGGGCTCGGGCGTGGCCGATACCACGGGCACCTTCGTACTGTTTCGGCTCCTCGGCGGACTGGCGGTGGGGGCTGCAAGCATCATGTCGCCAGCCTATATCGGCGAGATCGCCCCCGCGGCCATTCGCGGACGACTGATTACCACCCAGCAGATCGCCATCCTCATCGGTCTGTTCATGGCATTCGTGAGCAATTATTTCGTCTCGGATCTGGCTGGTTCGTCGACCACGGCATTCTGGTGGGGTTACGCCGCCTGGCGCTGGATGTTCTGGATGGAAATCCTGCCCGCGGTGATTTTTTTGCTTGCCCTACTGGCGATTCCGGAAAGCCCGCGCTACCTCGTCGGCACGGGGCGGATCGATCAGGCCCGCCGCGTGCTCGAACGCATCCTGGCCCCGGACGACGCACGACAACGCCTGGCCGATATCCGCGAGTCGATCAGCTCACACCGGCGTCCGCGGATCGGCGATATAATCAACCCCGCGACCGGCGGCCTGTATCGCGTGGTCTGGATCGGTATCGTGCTGGCCGTGCTGCAGCAACTGGTGGGCATCAACGTGGTGTTCTACTACGGCGCGGTGCTCTGGCAGGCGGTGGGCTTTTCAGAAAACGATGCCCTGATGATCAATGTCATTAGCGGCGGTATCAGCATCCTGGCCTGTGTCGTGTCGCTGTTCTTCGTCGAACGAATCGGGCGCAAACCGCTGCTGAAGATAGGTTCGCTTGGGATGGCGCTGACCCTGGGAACGCTGATCATTGCCTTCGCCAGCGGCACCTTCGTCGATGGCAATCTCAAGCTCTCTGGGCCGATGGGCATGGTCGCGCTGATCGCCGCCAACGCCTATGTCTGCGTGTTCAATGCCACCTGGGGGCCGGTACTGTGGGTCATGCTCGGCGAGATGTTTCCCTATCGCCTGCGCGGGAGCAGCCTCGCGGTGGCCGGGCTCGGCCATTGGCTGGCCAACTTCGGTATTACCCTCAGCTTTCCGGTGCTGCTGTCGGGCATTGGCCTCGCAGCTGCTTACGGCATCTATGCCTTCTTTGCGCTCTTCTCGTTCTTCTTCGTCTGGTTCTTCGTCGCCGAAACCAAAGGCCTGGAACTCGAGGAGATGGGCTACGAGTAAGCGCCACATTCGGGCGCCTAAGGCGCCCGAGCACGGCTAAGCAGCCGTCGACATCGCTTGGGCCGTCGGTGGTGGGCACGCTGGGTGCCTATACTGCCTAGCGATATTTCAAGCGCACGCCGTCTTGGCCCTGGACATCCCGCAGCGCCAGCAGTAAATCATCGCTCGGTGCGACTTTCCACTCATCGGCGAGCTCCAGCCAAGCCACTGCCGCCGGGTGGCGGTACTGCAGGCGCACCGGCAAACCCTCTTGATCGCGATACGGCGTCAGGCTGTCGCGCAGGGTTTCAATTAAGCGACCATTGATCTGCCCCGCGTCCAGTGCCAGTTCCACCGCCTGGCCGTAGCGAATGCGCGCCGTCACCATCGGCGTAACATCTTTACCGCGTAGGCGCAGGCCACCAGAGAATTCGTCGCTGGAGACCTCGCCCTCAACGATGAGTACCTGATCAGCCTCAATCTGACCGCGCAACTGCTCGAATAGCTCCCCAAACAGCGAGGCTTCAATACGTCCGGTGCGATCATCCAGGGTGATAAACGCCATGGTATCGCCACGCTTGGACTTCATGGTGCGCACGCCGACCACGAGCCCAGCAACGCGTTGGGGGTCGCGGGAGGGTTTCAGATCGCTGATCCGGGTAGAGACAAAGCGCTTTAACTCCTGTTCGTACTCATCGATGGGGTGCCCCGTGAGGTAGAGCCCCAGGGTGTCTTTCTCCCCCGAAAGCCGCTCACGATCAGTCCACTCACGGGCGTTGATGTATTCGGCGTAGACGTTGCTGTCAGCGTCACTTTCATCCGCCGCGGCGAAGGCATCACCAAACATATCCAGCATGCCCAGATTCTGATTGGCGTGGTTTTGGGCAGCGGCTTTGAGCGCATCCTCCATCGCTGCGAACAGCACCGCACGATTGGGGCCTAAAGTATCCAGCGCACCGGAGCGAATCAGCGCCTCCAGGGTGCGTTTATTCATCCGTTTGGGATCAATGCGGCGACAGAAATCAAAGATATCTTTGAAAGGGCCATCCGCCTCGCGGGCTTCGACAATGGCGCCAATGGGGCCTTCGCCCACGCCGCGAATGGCGCCTAGCCCGTAGACCACACGTGCATCGGTATCGACGGTGAACTTGTAGCCACCGACGTTGACGTTCGGCGGGGTCACGGTGAGGCGGAGGTTGCGACACTCCTCGATCAGCGGTACCACTTTATCCAGGTTGTCCATCTCCGTGGACATTACCGCGGCCATAAAGGGCCCCGGATAGTGGGCTTTCAGCCACGCGGTTTGGTAAGAGACCAGCGCGTAGGCGGCCGAGTGTGACTTGTTAAAGCCGTAACCGGCGAATTTCTCTACCAGGTCAAAGATGTTACCGGCCAGATCTTTATCGATACCGTTGGCGGCACAACCCTCCATAAAGCCGTCACGCTGCTTGGCCATCTCTTCTGGCTTTTTCTTACCCATGGCCCGGCGCAGCATATCGGCTTGGCCGAGGCTGTAGCCCGCCATTACCTGAGCGATCTGCATGACCTGCTCTTGGTAGAGAATGATACCGTAGGTGGGCGCCAAGACAGGTTTCAACAGCTCATGCTGGTAATCCGGGTGTGGATAAGAGACTTCAGCCCGGCCGTGCTTACGGTTGATAAAGTCGTCGACCATGCCCGACTGCAGTGGGCCGGGGCGGAACAGCGCCACCAGGGCGATCATATCGTCTAACGAGTCAGGCAGCAGGCGTTTGATCAGCTCCTTCATGCCGCGGGATTCGAGCTGGAACACCGCCGTGGTTTCGGCGCGCTTGAGCATCTCGAAGGTCGGCGAATCGTCCAGCGGAATGCTGTCGATGTTGAGCGGATCCTGGCCGTTAACGCTGCGCACCTTGTCGACCATCTCTAGTGCCCAGTCGATAATCGTCAGCGTCCTCAAGCCCAGAAAGTCGAACTTGACCAGCCCCGCCTCTTCAATATCGTTTTTATCGAACTGTACTACCAAGCCTGAGCCATCTTCATCGCAGAGCAGCGGTGAGAAATCGGTCAGCTTGGTGGGGGCGATGACCACGCCACCGGCGTGCTTGCCGGTGCCCCGGGTGGTGCCCTCAAGCTTGAGCGCCATCTCCCAGATCTCTTCGGCCTCTTCATCGTTGCCGATAAACTCTTTGA
>Ga0209344_10005276_pt1 | contig 11253 bp, 8 predicted proteins | sample Cruoilmetagenom6_FD_187293 | JGI IMG/M metagenome (GOLD analysis project Ga0209344, IMG submission 187293) | Oil polluted marine microbial communities from Coal Oil Point, Santa Barbara, California, USA - Santa Barbara Oil Seep Sample 6 (SPAdes)... | ecosystem: Environmental > Aquatic > Marine >...
TACTGCTACCTTATACAACTATCGCGGACGATTTTATATAGAAAAAGGAACTGAATTTAAGGAGCTTGTCAATGATTTTACGGAAGAACAAATTGGTACAGAGGTCTTTAAAAAATATACAAACCGACATATTGGCACCTTGACCTTACTTTTAAATGATTGTGACGATGTAAAAAACCGTATTCAAAAAATAAAGTTAGTAGAAAGAAGCTTAACACTATTAGTGGAAAAATACAACGCTTGCAAAGGTGGAACCAGCATTTCTTACAAAGACAACAAACCGTGGGTGGACGCCAATTTTGGAGTATTAACAGGAGTGAATTTTTCATCGTTTTCGTATAATGAGAGTGTTACGGAAGCTGGATTTTTTACGAACGATTTAGGAGGAAATACCACCCTAATGTTTGGAGCTTTTGCCGATATTTTTGCACCGCGAATAAATGAACGGATTGCTTTTCATATTGGGGTTAACTATCTCTCAACAAAATACACGATGCATGAATTTGAAGAATCGTTTATATACAACTATGAAAGAAATGTAAAAGCCAAATTCAACAAATTAAGCGTGCCAATTGGGATGCGATTTTTCTTCTCTAAAAATACATTCACCCCTTATTTTAACATTGGTCTATCGAATACCTTTGCCTTAAAATCGTCAGTACGTTACACTGAAGAACAGCAGTCTACCGATTTTGTAATCACCAAAGAAGACGAAATAAAATCACGTAATTATAAACTGGGATATTGGGCAGGATTAGGTCTGAAAAAAAGAATTTCTAATAACATTAGTGCATTTATTGAGGCGAGATATGACTATGCTTATGGATCACCTTCTAATATTGAATTTGCGGGGGCGTATGTTTTTGGATCTGGACCACGTGATGGCATCCAAGTGTATCATCAAGACAATACCTCTAGTTTTCAAGTGTTAATTGGAATACAACTCTAACAAGTAAAAACGAGCTGTAGGAGGCGTAATATGGTTCATACTTAGCCGTACTACTTAGTGTACCACTAAGAGAGGCCAGCAAGACAATCTGCGTGTTAAGACCTATTCTGCTCTTCGTGTTTCTACTACCAGCGTAACTTATATTGGTAAAATTATAACTACCGGAAACCGCGAAATCATTAAATGTGGTTTTGTTTGGGACTAGTAGACTTGGCCCAATCAAGATTAGGTAACCGAGAGCGATGCAGTAAACTTCCAAGTAGTTAAATAGCCGCTTTAAAATCGAAAATTATTCCTGGGCATGTCTGGTAAATTTGCCATTACAATTTTTCAACTTTTATTAATTTACATTTTTTAAAAGATGGTATAGAAGGGGGGCCCTGTTAATTTTTCTAAAGCAAATTTTTGTATCTTTCACATTCAAAATACAATTTCAAATCATTCATGAAAAAATTAAGCACGTTATATACCGTTCTGCTGTTCGTTGTAATTTCAAGCGGATACGCACAAACCAAAGCTACTCCCGTTTTTAAAGACGGGGAAGCTCAAATTGTAGAAGCATTTAATAATCCTGATACTTGGATTCGACACGACCTATGGGTAGAAACCACCTTTGATTCCGATGCGGATGGTAAATTAGATCGCGTACATGTTGATGTTACTCGTCCGCCACAAACAGATACCGAGGGATTAAAACTTCCGGTAATTTATGAGTCTAGCCCGTATTTCGCGGGAACCGCAGGCTTAGGGGATGGAGTGTTGTGGAATGTAGAACACGAATTAGGAGAAACGCCTAAACCAAGAGTTCACCCTACCGTGACCCGACGCGGAAAGCGCCCAATTATCTCAAACGGACAGGTGAGAACGTGGGTTCCACGAGGATTTATTGTAGTGCACTCGTCTTCGCCAGGAACAGGACTTTCTCAAGGTTCACCAACCGTGGGTGGTAAGAACGAATCACTAGCTCCTAAAGCTGTGATAGATTGGCTTAATGGACGAGCAAAGGGATATACAACGCCTGATGGCAATGAAGAAGTAAAAGCCTTTTGGGCTACGGGTAAGGTTGGAATGACCGGTACCTCATACAACGGAACCATTCCATTGGCCGCGGCTACCACGGGAGTTGAAGGCTTAGAAGTGATTATACCTATTGCGCCTAATACGTCCTACTATCACTATTACCGATCTAATGGTTTGGTGCGAAGTCCAGGTGGATATTTAGGGGAAGATATTGATGTGCTATACGACTTTATTCACAGTGGAGATGAAGCCAAACGAGCAGGAAACAACAAACGTATTCGCGATGAAATCATGATGAAAAATCAAGATAGAGAGACCGGAGACTACAATGATTTTTGGGCTGGAAGAGATTACCTCAACCAAATGGCTCCCATGAAAGCTGCCTTATTAATGTCACACGGATTTAACGATTGGAACGTAATGCCAGAACACAGTTATAGAATCTATAAAAAGGCAGAAGAAATGGGGCTCGAAACTCAAATTTATTACCATCAAAACGGTCATGGTGGTCCACCACCTTTAACCATGATGAACCGTTGGTTTACCCATTATTTATTTGGGATTGACAATGGCGTTGAAAAAGAAAAAAACAAAGCGTGGATTGTACGTGAGAACGACAATAGACAAAATCCAACCGCGTATGCTAACTTTCCTAATCCAAAGGCTGAGCCGGTAACATTTCACCTGACCAAAGGCGCTCCAATGGCTGGAACGTTAACAACTCAAAAGGTGGCTGAACAAGGAGAAGAAAATTTCACAGATGACGTGAATTTTTCAAGTTCTGATTTAGCAAGTGCTGCTAATTCAAAACATCGCCTATTGTACGTAACCCCAATTTTAAAAGAAGATTTACATCTTTCGGGACTTGCGAAAATCACCATTAAATTAGCGAGTAGTAAACCGGCGGCTAACTTATCGGTGTACTTAGTCTCTCTCCCTTGGAAGGAAAAAACAAGGGATTCAAAAATTACCGATAATATTATTACGCGAGGATGGGCAGATCCACAAAATTACAAATCGCTTCGCGAAAGTGAAAAACTAAAACCTGGTCAATTTTATGAATTATCATTTGACTTACAACCTGATGATCAAATTATCCCAAAAGGACAACAAATTGGATTGATGATTTTTTCAAGTGATAAAGAATTTACCCTGTGGCCAAAACCCGGTACCGTACTTTCGGTTAACCTAGATGCTACCTCAATTACGCTTCCTGTAGTTGGAGGAGCCGCTGCAGTAAAAGCCGCAATGGAATAAGTCTAGTAAAAAGAATTTACGCTTTTCACAACGTGATCATCGTGTACCTTGTGAGGTATCGATGATCACGTTTTAATTTATCACATTCCGGTAGATTAGTCGATTAGTAGTTTAACCGCCTGCTCAATTTGTAAAGTCGCCATATCACATATATTTGTAAAAGTGTCAGGTACAAACAATGACAACTCGGTACACGCTATTAACACCTTTTGACGTGTAGCATACATGGCAAGCAAGGCTTGAAATTGGTCAATATCTCGCGCTGTTTCACGACCCGCATAGACTTTTTTTCGAAACGCATCAAGCTGTATTTTATCCGCTCCTTTTGGTGCCAATAATTCAATTCCTGCCCCTGAAAATTGAGCTGTTAAATACGATGACCCCATGCTGTAAATTGACCCAAACACTACTACTTTATGCACGTTACTTCGCGTCAATTGTTCGATGGCTAAATGGACTGGATGCACGATATTTAGCCTTGGTTTCATGCGATCAATGGCTTCGTGTAAGGTGATATTGGGTACGAGTACGGTGGTGAGATTACATGACTCAAACCGCAAAAAAAGTAATTTTAACGGCCCTTCCAATTGATCAAATCTATTGGGTAAATGGGGATTTATCTCGTTAAAATCTGCATTGATTAGTATAAACGGACAGGTACTGTACCCGCCTTTTCGTTGCTGATAGATTGCATTGAGCTGTTGTATATAAAACAAGGTAGATCTCGAGCCTAATCCAAGTACACCTAAGCCACCGCCTTTATGATTCATGGCTCGCTTTTCTATGTAACACAAAATCAGCAAAATACCCTTGCGAATCGGTCAATTTATCGACAATTTCAAAGTCTGTACCAACCAGAATTTTCTGAATAATTTCATCATTATACTTTCTCGAAATCTCGGTATGAATTTGTTCTCCTTGTCTAAATTCAAATGTTTTATTCACTTTTTTAACCGTTACCCGTTGATCAATTTTACTTTCAATAAAACTTTTAGCAACCCCTTCTTCTTCTGAATACGCTGGGGCATGAATAAAATTTTCTACCTTAAAATCCGCATCCAACTCCCTGTTTATCCGCTCGAGCAAATTCAAATTAAATGCTTTGGTGATTCCGGCAGCATCATTATAGGCAGGTAAAATAATGTCTTTCGGTTTAATGAGGTCGACCCCTAAAAACACCTTATCCGAGGGGCGTAAATTCTCGCCTAACTGATAAATAAATTTTGAGGCCACCTCGTCTTTCATATTCCCTATGTTTGATCCTAAAAACAGAATTATTTTTTGAAACGGAGTTTCGCGTAAGCCTGACAACACTTTAAAATATTCTCCTTGTTGGGTTTGCACATTTAATAAGGGTATTTCTTGAGCCAGATTGTCTTTCAATTTCTCTAAGGCATTGGCTGAAATATCTACCGGAAAATAGGCGAAATCATACGTTTGCTGCACCAAAGCGTTTAATAACTCTTTGGTTTTTTTTCCGTTACCAGCTCCTAACTCTATCAATTCAAAATAGCGATCTTTTTGAAGGTCTAAGGCTTTAATAATATCATTCGTTTGCTGACTAAAAATCTCATACTCTGCACGAGTTAAATAATATTCGGGCATCTTCATAATCTCCACAAAAAGTGCATCTCCTTTTTCATCGTAAAAATACTTGGAAGAAATTGTTTTTGGGTCTTGTGAAAACCCTTCTTCAACATCGTTTTTAAATTGCTCTATCATGTTTATTTTGCTAAGCGTATTCCATTAAATTGCCATCGCGTATCTGCCGGAAAAAAATTCCGATACGTTATTCGCTCATGTCCTTTTGACGTGGCTACTGAACTTCCTCGTAAGACCATTTGGTCCATCATAAATTTCCCATTGTACTCCCCAACCGCTCCCTCATCAATTTTAAATCCGGGATAGGGTACATATGCCGAATAGGTCCATTCCCAACGTTTCCCCCAAGATAAGTTAGGCGCTGCAGCTTCCCATTCAAACTCCGTTGGTAAGCGCATCCCTTTCCAATTGGCATACGCATGTGCTTCGTAAAACGAAATATGCGACAATATTGCCTCAGGTCGTACGGGTACTAGCCCCGCTAAGGTATAGTGATGCCAAACCTCATCAATTTTATACCAATATAATGGTCTAGTAATCTCATGCGCATTGCACCATGTCCACCCCTTATCTAACCAATACTGAAAATTTTCATATCCTCCAGCCTCAATAAATTCAATAAATTCGCCATTAGTTACCAAGGTTGTTGCTAGCTCATAGGCAGGTAAAAATACTTGGTGCCGTCCCAACTCATTGTCAAAACAAAACCCATCTCCTTGATGGCCTATACTATACAGTCCCTCTTCCATCTTAAGCCAAGCTTGATTTTGCTCTATAGTGTCAACCAGGTTAAAATCTCTTCGATATTGCGGAAAGATCGGATTCAAGGAAAACGTGTGTTTTAAATCGGTCAGTACTAATTCTTGATGCTGTTGCTCATGATGCATGCCTAAGGTGACCAAATCCTTCACTGCTTGACTAGGTGAGGTGCTCAATAACTGCTGCATATGTTTATCTACATAGCGTCGGTATGCATATACTTCATCAACTCTTGGACGCGTAATTGCTCCGCGTTCTGCACGAACCGCACGGTCTCCTATACTGTGATAATACGAATTGAATAAAAAACTATAATTTGGATGAAAAATTTTATATCCCGTGAGAAATTTGGTTAAAATCATCTCCTCAAAAAACCAACTCGTATGCGCGAGATGCCATTTAGGTGGACTCGCAAAATCGCGGGGTTGCGGAATATAGTCTTCGGGGTGTAAGGGTGCACATAGCTCCTCTGTTCGTGCGCGTATGACTGCATAATCATCGACCAACGTTCCTTGTTTTTGTGATGTACTCATTCCTATTTTTATTGGGATTAGTATTACCTTGGACGAAGCTAATATACTAACATTTCAGTCGCCCGTAAAAGGAATTAATCCGTCATCATGGACCAAATCTACCAAGATAGGGGTAAAAGTATCTAACACCCATTAATATAATGTGCTCCAACCTACAAAATTTTACCTCAATTAATACTGGGCGTGTAACAAATTATTACCGTATGGCTGTATAAAGATTATAAGAAGTCTCTTGATCCTTACTAAAAATAGGCACATCACACCCTACGCGAGCTACGCCATGGTAACCCAAATCGCAGGTGACTTCTCGAAACGGTGGTTGTATTATACCTACACTGATCAAGTATAGGGTACATGTCGTATGCATGTCTTCGGGTGTACTTGCTTAATCGTCCTAGTTTTATTTTTTGACTTTCCATGTAGAACGCGGCAACTTAAAATAATCATTTTCGGCAGCATCTAAGTGCTGCTGAATCAAAAGAAAATTATCCGTCGTTGGAGCTAAATTGATCATTTTTGCGTGCACTCGGCTCCGTTTATACAGCAAAAAACTGTGTTTGTAATTGGGATCAATAGCAGTATGGTATACGCCCGATTCTTTATCCTTTAATGAAGGAACATACGTTAAGGCGAGCTGCGTTAACTGTAAACGTTGCCCTAAGTCAGCCAATTGCTCTTGGCGTTGTTTAACCGAATAATTATGTTCGTTTCCATAAATAAAATACACCTTTAAAAAGCCCTTTCTACGCACCGATTCTTCTTCTAAAAACCTAAGCCATTGTTCAATCTCATTCCAATCGGGATGATTTCCCACATAATATAATATGCCATTATACCAGCCATATTTGCAAATCGGGCAGGTTCTGGTACCGCTATCGGGCCCCCACGCATGCGTTGGTGTAAATGACATTATTTCTTCACCAAGCTTTATTCCGTCTGATCTGCCAGGCACCGCCTTTGGATAATCAGGCAGGTTTAATCCCAATAAAATATTGCGTTCACCCACCCGTTTGTCTCCTTCTTGTACAAAACGTATTATACCGCTTCCACCACGAGCTTCTAACTGTGCTCTCTTCTGGCTCGTTAACAAGGGGTCATCGTCAAAAACAAAACTATCAATATAATACGGATTGGCAAGATCTGGTTCCTTGACATAGACATGAATATGGGCAACCTCTGCACGACTGGGGTAGATTCCAGGAAGTATGGTTTTTATGGTATAGCGTCCCGCTTGATTGGTTTTTACCCAGCCTCTAATATATCCATGGGTTTGTCCCAAATCATTGGGGGGTAAACTTCGCGTAACCTCCGCACGATGTGTGTAGGTTCCATCGGTACCCGTTTGATAATAATATAAAATTACATCGGGTGCCACCGTTTTGCCGTCTGCTTGAAAAACGGTTCCGGTAAGTATAATCTGCTGCCCATCTTCGGTCCAGGCAGGACTCGTATCTACGTCACTTAGCGCATCAGGCATCCCTCTATAAAAGGGAATTTCATCACTGTAGTCTTTCGCAAAATAAGGATCCGATTTAGGGGGCTGACTACGACAATTACTCAAGGTCAATAACAGGGGTATAAACAATAGTACGGTAGATAATTTCATGATGTTTTTTAGGCTAAAACTAGCAACAAAGTCTAGAGAACACAACGATTTAGCCAACGTTTTGGCTTAGTGGAGTGAGGAATATGCTTATTGGAGTAAGCCTTGCCAGTTGGCTCTATAATGCCTACTTAAGCGTACGGTATCTCCATTTGATAGTTCAGCATCATAATCCCCATTTTTACGAGAACTAAATTGCACAATAGCAGAAGGATTTAACAACACGCTACGATGAACTCGCAGTAAAGAACTAGGTTTAAAGTGATCTTCATAATGTTTTAATGACTTGTGGAGTAAAAACTTTCCCGACGCACAATGTACAGCAACATACGGTCGATCAGCTGCCAAATAATAAATTTCATCTAAGGCAACACGCAGTACCTTTCCCCCTTTTTTTACACGCAGTGCCACTTCCGATGATGCCCCGGTAGTTTGGGGTGATTTTAGACGATATTTGAGGTAAAACCAAAAAATAGGTAATACGCTATAGATTAAAATACTTACGTATAATTCATTCGCAATAGCCGTATTTAACAAGGTTGTAAAGCGATGAGGAATCTCATATGACAGTGAGCTCACCAAGACAAAAAATCCAACAAAAAGAACGATATGCATCAAGGCAAATCCAAGGCCAATAGAAAAAATGATTAAACCTGTTCGCAAAGAAGGTTGCGTTTTCCACGGACGTACAACCCAACGAAATAAGCCCAGTAAGGGGATAAAAAAGAGCCAAAAACTTTGATAAAGCATTGATTCCGAAAGGTAAAATCCGGATGATTTTAAGGAAGCATAAATATAATCATGGAGCACAGATAATACGATCATCAACAGTACCAACGAAACCAAAATGATCCACCGTTTCTGCTTAAAGAAGTTTAAATCGGGAATTCTAGAGACAATTGATATGTAAGGAAAAGTATCTTTCAATGGTATTAGCTAGATTCGTACAGCGTTAATCGCGTGTGTAAATTAGTTAATTCTGCCTGCATTTGATCAATCTTATGTAACAGGTTTAAGACAACGTCAATCCCCTCAAAGTTAACATTGAGGTCTTGATGCATGCGAATTATTTTTTCAACCTCGCCTAAACGTTCTTCGGCTAAAAAAGAATCCTGATCAATCAAAGTAAGCTCTATAAGCCCTGCATTTTCTAATTCATCAAAAAAGCTTAGTTCTAATTCGTAGTGCTTACATAATTCTATTACGGAAATATACGTCTGTTCCATGTTATCTTAATTTTGCGAGTTGTTCAAACAATTTTTTTTCTTCAGCGGTGAGCTTTGTGGGGATTTTCACTTCATAGGTTACATATAAGTCTCCAAAGCTTCCTTCCTTTTTATAGACAGGAAAGCCTTTGCCTTTCAATTTCACCTTGGTGCCGTGTTGCGTCTCAGGGGCAACCTTTAATTTTACCTTACCGTCAAAGGTAGTAACTACAACATCTCCACCTAAAAGTGCTGTGTATAAATCCAATTCAACCGTGGTGTAAAGATCATTTAAATGACGCTTAAACGGCGTGTTATTAATAATTCTAAAGGTAATGTGAAGATCTCCTTTCGGGCCTCCATTTACCCCAGGGCCACCGTGCCCTTTTATTTTAATCGTTTGTCCGTCTTTAACCCCAGCCGGAATAGTCAATCTAATTTGCTTTCCATTAACTGTTAAGGTTTGTTTATGGGTGGTATAGGCATCGCGCAAACCAAGTTGTAGTTCTGCATTAAAATCTTGGCCTCTAAACTTCACCGAGCCTCCCCCACGCGCTCCTCGTGCTCCGCCAAACATGGAATTGAAAAAGTCAGAAAAATCGTCTTCACTAAAATCACCCGCTCCCCCTTGATTAGGCCTTGAATAACTCCTGCGTTGTTGCGACTGTTCGCGTTTCGCTTTTTCGTACGCCTCTGCATGCTGCCAATCTTTTCCGTATTGATCGTATTTCTTACGATTTTCTGGATGACTTAGCACTTCATTTGCTTCGTTAATTTCTTTAAATTTTTTCTCGGCAGTAGCATCATCTGGATTGACATCTGGATGATATTTTCGCGCTAATTTACGGTAGGCTTTTTTGATTTCAGCCTGACTCGCTTTTTTATCTACCCCTAAAATTTTATAGTAATCTTTATAGGTCATTTTTTAATTTATTTTTACACTACGTAGCATAATTTGTTTTTACAACCCCCTCTATCCATCCAACTTCCAGCAATGATTAAAATTCCTGCGCTTAGCCTAGTCACAGAAAAGAAGCGTGATCATATACCAAAAGAAGGTAACCAGCAGGGTGACTTTTAGACCCTATAAAGGTACGAATTATAACGCGTTTTTACCCCCCCTAAACCGTAAATAAATTAGAATAATTTTGGTCCTAGGCTATACATCAGTTCGACTTTCCTTCCCGAGGCTGACCCATTTTTTTATAGGTCCATTCAACCAAAAAGCAACTAAAAATAATCCCTACGGCAATTAAGATTCCCGTTAGGTTTGTTCTGTACTGTTCAGCCACCAAGGCAATGACAGCTAAAAAACAGCAAATTGCACCTATAAATGGCGTAATTTTATGCGCTTTAATAGTCGATGACAAGCGATAAGCAACCACGTTCACCACACCAAAAATCAACAAAAAACCTAAACTCCCAGCAGTAGAAATACTCTCTAACTTTAGGGTATTGGTTAACAGTAACGTTGCTATGGCGGTAATCATTAATCCTATGGGTTGATTCCACAATTGGCCGGTTAAGTCATGGGGTAACTCGTCGTCTTCGGCAAGTTCATAACTCACTCGACTCCCCCCGTATAACGAAGCATTGATCGCCGAAAAAGTAGAAATTAAGGCGGCTATGGTGATAATGGTAAAACCAATTTGTCCTACCAAGGGTTTAGCCGCTTCTGCCAAAACGTAATCTTCTGCCTTGGCAATTTGATCAAAAGGGAGTGACCCTACCGTCACTGTAGCGATAATGATATATAAAAAAATAACAAAAATGACTGAATAGTAGTAGGCTTTAGGAATGTTCTTTTGGGGATTAATAATAGACGGTGCTGCATTTGCAATGAGTTCAAATCCTTCATAGGCAACAAATATTACCATCCCACCTGCCATCAATTGCATTGGTTTTTCCCAATTTGTCACAGCCAACTGCGCGAGGTTCGGATTGCCAAACAACCCATAAACGCCCACAAATACAAAGGAAATTAAAATAATTAATTTAATAATAACTGCATACGATTCAATTTGCCCTACTACCTTTATACTGTAATAATTAATTGCAGTGGCAATCACTATAATCAGACTTGAATACAGGTGTGAATCAAGAACTTTATCACCTGTTATTTCAACTAAATTAGGCGCATAAGATCCAAACGCTGAAGCGTATAAGGCGAGCATAATAATATAACTTACCCAAAGTAAATTATTCAAACCTCCACTCCACACTGTTTTGCCAAAACCTTGATTAATAAACTTAACAGTGCCTCCACGATCGGGGAAAGTCAGGGATAACTTGGCATAACTATAGGCGGTTAACAGAGCTACAATT
>Ga0209344_10005278_pt1 | contig 11248 bp, 14 predicted proteins | sample Cruoilmetagenom6_FD_187293 | JGI IMG/M metagenome (GOLD analysis project Ga0209344, IMG submission 187293) | Oil polluted marine microbial communities from Coal Oil Point, Santa Barbara, California, USA - Santa Barbara Oil Seep Sample 6 (SPAdes)... | ecosystem: Environmental > Aquatic > Marine...
TTCGTTCGACATTGTAGGTGAAGGAGGTTTTTGCTGCGATATTTGTACAGTATCTATGTAATAGGTCTGCGGTGTGTGGCGGTCGGGGAAAGAGGGAAAAAATCTTCTTTGCTGGGACAGACGAGGTAGCGTGGTCGTGTGTTTTTTGCAGAAGAAGGCATCGATTCCAGTTTTGTTATTGAAGTAGTGCAGGGGCTTGTTGTTGCCTTGGGCGCTGCGTTTTTTCTTGGGAACTTAGTGGCCCTGCTGCATAGTCGGGCTGCGATGTCCCGTTATGACATCGAGCTGGCGAAATGGAAGAAGCTAAAGAAGCAGCACCGTAAGAAGGGCGAGAAACCTCCGGAGAAGCCAGAAGAACCACAGCAAGTTAATGGTTTTGTGGCAATTGTGCAGATGGCTATTGGTATCGGGATTGTCATAGTGGGAGTGGCCGGCCTCACGATGGACTGGCTCTGAGCTGACTGCTTCCTGAGACGAAAGGCCGGAACTCTGAGCATTATGTCTTTGGTGAAAAGCTCAGCACAGCATTTGCTTTGTCTGTTGTTCCACGCGTCCTGCAGTTTGCCTTCTGGCCTGCCCATAGGCAAGTGCCTGCGTGCGAAGTTCGCAGTTGGGGTGTTCTTGTCGAGTTCGATTCTGCTCCCCTGGGTTTTTCTTCTTCTGACGCCCGTGAGATTTTTCAGAGGAAACCCAATGATCTGCAAGCAGCAAACAGGGCTGTAAGCGAAGCTGAGGGCTGTTGCTCCCCGAGGGCTGTGCTGCGTGTTGTGCAGCGCAGAGAGATCGTGCCAGGACCCAAGGTTTTTTGTGTTGGGGTGCAGCCTCACGCCTGGAGTGTATCGAGCTGGGGGCGGCGGAATGAGGCGAACTGTGATATGCAGGAGAGACAGGTGTGCAGAGAAAGAAAAGATGGAGGGAGAGCGGGTGAAGGGAATCGAACCCTCATTCCAAGCTTGGGAAGCTTGTGTTCTGCCATTGAACTACACCCGCAGAGAAGCACGCGGCTTGCTGCTTTGCGTAGGGAGCAGGAATAGGCTAGCAGCAAAGTTTTCTCCCGCCCAGAATTAGTGGCAAGTATCTCCCTGGTTTTTGCATTTTGCTTGGGGTTTTTTCTTTGCGGCTGCTTCGAGATTTCTTGGGGGGGCGCGAAGAAAGCTCGAAGAGCGGCCTGTGCACAGGAGAGCGCGAGGAGTATCAGTGATTTTGTCTGACGGCACAATTCGGGCATTGCTGAAATCGGGGAAATTGCAGATTGCCCCATTGGAAGATGAGCAGGTCCAGTCTGCCAGTGTGGATATTCGATTGGCGCCTACTCTGCGAGTGTTCCGCAATCACACCTTGGAGTGTATCGATCCGTATGATATGCCGAAGGGGCTCACAGAAGAAGTCAAGGTAAAACAAGGCGAAGCGTTTGTGTTGCATCCAGGCGAGTTTGTGCTTGGCGCGACGATGGAACGATTCACGCTTGCGAATGACATTGTGGCGCGGGTTGATGGAAAATCATCACTTGGACGGATTGGGCTGCTTGTGCATGCGACTGCGGGGTTTGTGGACGCGGGCTTTGGGCCGGGGGATTTGACGTTGGAACTCTCAAATGTGGCGACTTTGCCGGTGAAGTTGTGGCCAGGCATGCGTGTTGGTCAGGTGTCTTTCATGGCATTGGACAAGCCGGCACTACGGCCCTACGGCCACCCTGATCTGGGTTCAAAGTATCAAGGGCAAAGTGGTCCGGTTCCTTCGCTCTACCACAAGAACACGCGGCAGAGTTGAGGGTACGCGATCGGATTTTTGGTAGAGGCGAGAGTGGGTCGCGAGAGTGAGAGGTTGGGTTGGTGTTTCGGCTTCTTGGGAAGCTCTGCGGATTGGCGTGGTGATTGATTGGGGTTGGGCTATTCGGGGGTTGGACGATCGCTTTGTCTGTGACTTTTTGCGTGATGGGCTAGAAAAAAAGGGAATGGGAACAATGCCAAGCGCAGAAGAGTTGATATTGACAGACTCACATTTATTGTGCTCTTGCACATCTTGCGGTAAACTTGTTCCTAAGTTTTCCGTAGTATGCAACAGTGCATTTCCGCACTCCTCTGCGGGACATGCCGGGGTGCGCGAAGGCTGGCGTGAGCAGCTGCGCGTAGGACCGACCCCGAGAACTGATACGGGGAATGTGAGGGGAGAAGCGGAAAACGAAGCCGGTGAAAACCGTGAGCCATGCCTTTTTCAGGCGAGCCGGTTCACGATTGGTCCGCTGTTGTAACACCTGGGCGGTAAAGATTCTGCGCTGTCGCGTTGTTCATGGTCGCCCGTGATGAGAAGGAGAAGAAGGAGTATGGGGAAGGCTGTCGGTATCGACCTTGGGACGACGAACTCTGTTGTGGCAGTGCTTGAAGGTGGAGAGCCTGTCGTTATTCCGAATGCAGAGGGTGACCGTACTACACCATCTATTGTTGGCTTTTTGCAGTCTGGTGAAGTTCTCGCCGGAGAGGTTGCAAAACGCCAGGCGATCACGAACCCGGATCACACGATCCGCTCCGTGAAACGTCATATGGGAACAGCCTGGTCTGTTGACATTAACGGCAAGCAATACACGCCGCAAGAGATCAGTGCCCGTATTTTGCAGAAGCTGAAGAGGGATGCCGAGAGCTATCTTGGCACTGAGGTTGGCCAGGCAGTGATTACTGTCCCTGCCTACTTCAGTGATGCACAGCGTCAAGCCACAAAAGAAGCAGGCCAGATCGCTGGGCTTGAGGTGATGCGCATCATCAACGAGCCTACTGCTGCTTCTCTCACCTATGGTCTTGAAAGAGAATCCGAGGACCAGACCATCCTTGTGTTTGACCTTGGTGGTGGAACTTTCGACGTGTCTCTCCTTGAGATTGGAGACGGCGTTTTCGAGGTGAAAGCGACCTCGGGTGATAACAAGCTCGGTGGTGATGACTGGGACGACGCCGTTATTCTCTGGCTTGTGGACCGCTTCAAGAACACCAATGGTGTGGACTTGTCGCAAGACAAAATGAGCATGCAGCGCCTCAAGGAAGCGGCAGAGAAGGCGAAGATTGAGCTTTCTCAGGTGACCGAAACCACCATTAACCTGCCTTTTATTACGGCGACGAGTGCTGGTCCCCTCCACCTCGAAGAGAAACTTAACCGTTCTGAGTTTGAGCGGATGACCGCTGACCTGATTGACCGCTGCCGCCGGCCTTTCCGGCAGGTTCTGGGCGATGCAAGTATCCGTATTGCGGACATTGACCATGTTGTCATGGTCGGAGGTTCGAGTCGGATGCCGATGGTGCAAGCTCTTGTGAAAGAGATCACTGGCAAAGAGCCGCACAAGGGCGTGAATCCGGATGAAGTTGTGGCCATTGGTGCCGCGCTTCAGGCCGGCGTGCTCAAGGGCGAAGTGAAAGACATCCTTTTGCTGGATGTCACTCCCCTGAGCTTGGGTATTGAGACCAAGGGTGGTGTCATGACCAAGCTGATTGAGCGCAACACCACCATCCCGACGAAGAAATCGGAGATCTTTACCACTGCCGAAGATGGCCAAACTTCTGTGGAAGTCCACGTTCTTCAAGGAGAGCGTGAGATGGCAATGAACAATAAGAGCCTGGGAAAGTTCCAGCTTATTGGGATCCCGCCGGCTCCGCGTGGTGTTCCTCAGGTCGAGGTCACCTTCGACATCGACGCCAACGGTATCGCGCATGTCTCGGCCAAAGACCTTGCCACCCAAAAAGAACAAGCGATGACGATTACTGGTCAGTCTGCGCTTGAGAACGATGACATTGACCGCATGGTGCGTGAAGCGGAAACTCACGCCGAAGAGGACCGCACGCGCCGTCAAGAAGCTGATGCCCGCAATGAGGCAGACTCGCTTGTGTACCAGGCTGAAAAGCTAGTGAGAGAGAACGCAGAACAGCTTGCCGGGCAGAAAGAACGCCTGGAAGCTGAGATTGCGAGCTTGAAAGAAGCGCTGGCTGGTTCGGATGTGAACCTTATCAATAAGCGTCGCGAATCTTTGATGACCGTGTTGCAAGAAGCCTCTACTGTCATGTACGAGAATGTCACGTCTGATCAAGGTGCAGGCGCCTCTTCCCCTGGGAACGGTTTTCCCGGAGGTGATGATGTGGTTGAAGCTGAGATCATTGATGACGGTCAGCAACACTGATGCGTCCACGGTCTTATAAAGAGGAATTTTTTACGATCTCCCCAGGAGTTTCGCACCTCTTGCAAGTGGTATCTGGTCAGGCTGTCGGAGCGTGGCAGCCTCCTCTTGACGTATATGAGACAAAAGATGTGTTTGTCATTGTGCTCGACGTTCCGGGGGTCTCAGGAGACAAGATCGACATCACTTTTGAAAGTGGTGTGCTCACTGTCCAAGGGGAACGAAAATTCCATTCTGGAGTATCAGAAGACTCTTTCCACCGTGTGGAGCGCCGTTTCGGGCGCTTCTCGCGGCGGATTGGGCTTCCCCCCGGTCAGCTTGACCCAGATGGTGTTACAGCACGAGTTGCCGACGGCGTCCTGACCGTGGAAGTGCCCAAGATCGTTGCAGCGCAGCCTCGGCGTATCAAGGTCATTGAGCAACAAACCATTGAGTCGGAGTGAGCGAATGGCTGAACAGAGCGAAAGCATTGTTCATAAGAAACCGGAGATAGTAACACAGGCCGCTGATGATTCCGACCTTGTTGATCTGAAAGATGAAATCGCACGAGACGATGCTGCTGAGGCTGAAGTTGAGGCGCAGGCTGAGGTTGTTGCAGCTGAGGTTGTTGCAGCTGAGATTGATGTTGAGCGTGCTGCGGCTGAAGTCACGCAGGATGATGCTGTTGATGTCGTCGTTGATGTCGTGCCGGCTGAGGTCATCGTCCTGGACGATGTTGCGATGGAGGTTGCTGCAGACGAAATTCTCGAGGCAGATGATGTTGGAACAGACGAAGCTGATCTCGAGGAGTTGTCTGGTCTTGATCTTGCCGCAGAGGCCGGCACAGAAACCTTGACCGAAATCAGCACGCAAGATGGAGCGGATTCGTCTGATTCGTCTGATTCGGATGGAGAAGCAGACGCTGACGAGGAGGAAGTTTCTTCTCTGGCAGAAGATGCAACAGAGGGCGAAAGCGATTCCGCGAGTGCGGAGACTGTGCTCTCAGAGGACTCCAAACCGGAGGACTCTCAAGATGTCGGTCGTAATACTGAAATCATCCCTGTGGTTGCTTCAGTTGAGGTTGAAGCGACTGGGGAAGTTTCGCAAGACCAGAGTGCTGATGCCGGCGAAAATGTTGACGCTGATTCCAATGAGGAAACCGGATCTGAGGAAACCGAGGAGGAGGAAACCGGATCTGAAGAAACCGGAGCTGATGCAGAGGCTGGTCAAGACACGGAAAAAGATGCAGATGATGCTGTTCTCATTGAGGAGTCTGCTGCCAATCTTGAAGCCGATATCGCCGATGTCGTTGATCTTTCGTCCGACATACAGTGGAACACCTTAGAGGACCTTGTCAAACTAAGGAACTTTGCTTCCAGTTTGCATCGTGAAGTGGAGAAAGTCGGCCGGGATCGCGATACACATATCGAAGATCTGCGGCGCATGAAAGCCGAGTTCGATAATTTTCGCAAGCGTATGCTGCGCGAAAAGTCCGATGTTGTTGAGCGGGCCAATATTTCTTTGGTTGAGGCATTACTCCCGGCAGTCGATTCGCTGGAGATGGCATTTCTCTCGTCTACGGCGGAGAACCCTTTGCATCCTGGTCTTGAGGCTGTGTGTGCCCAAGTCATTGACATCCTTTCGAAGGAAGGACTTGAACGGATTGAGCCAGTGAAAGGATGCGAGTTTGATCCGGCGCTCATGGAGCCGGTTGTGCACCGTCCTGCAAAAGACGGGAATGGTGGACAGCCGGTTGTGACGAAGATGCTGCGTTGCGGTTATCGGATGCGAGGCCGTTTGCTCCGGGCTGCAATGGTAGAAGTCGAGGGGTAATGAGGTCAGGAATACACGCTCAGGAGGGAAAGATCGGTTTTTCGCTGGAAATGTAAGGATAGGGTGAAGTTCGGCTGGCCTTCAGGATAGAGCCGAGAAGGCGTCATTCCGGAAGGTTGTGGCAGGTCGGGACGAGGATATGGCATCATGAGTTCTTTCAATTCTGAAGATAGCTTGTATGCCATACTCGGCGTTTCTGAAGTAGCGTCTCAATCAGATCTCAAGAAGGCCTACCGGAAGCTTGCCCAAGAGTTTCATCCTGATGCGAATCCGATGGATCCGCAGGCTGAAGAGCGATTTAAGCAGATGTCTGTAGCGTACGACCTCTTGAAAGACCCGGCAAAACGAAAAAAGTACGATCGTGATCGGATGACGGCTCGATCTGGTTGGGTACCTTCTTCTCGGGCTGGGCGCAAGGCCGGAAAGTCCTCTCGTTCTGATGGATTTCATGCAGACTACTTTCGGGATAAGCCTTTTTCTGATGGGTGGAGAGGCTCTTCCTCCCGAAGACGTGGCCCAAAACGTGGGGACGATATCTCTGTTGTGCTGCACCTCACCCTGGAGGATGCGCTGCGTGGTGTGACCTCGCAAGTGACCGTGCCTGCCGATGTTCCCTGTGATAGGTGTGAGGGGTCGGGTGCCGAACGTGGAACTACGATAAAGCCGTGTTCGCATTGTGGAGGAAAAGGCACGATCTCTGATCCGCACGAATATTTTGCGCTCAGCAGACCTTGTATGAGGTGTAATGGGACTGGTCAGCACATTGAGCGACCATGTCGAGTTTGTAGGACTGCTGGTGTTGTGCGTAAAACCCGTAGGATCAAGGTTGCGATTCCACTTGGCGTGAAGGATGCCACCAAGGTACGCGTGAAGGGGCGAGGTGAGCCCGGGTCTTATGGGGGAGCTGCCGGCGATCTTATTGTTGATGTGCAAATTGCGCCGCATGAGGTTTTTAATCGCACGGGTGATAATTTGCAGGTTGTTGTGCAGGTCCCTTTTGAGACAATGGTTCTTGGAGGGAGTATCGTGGCACCCATAATCGATGGAGTCGTGACTTTACGCGTACCTGCAGGGACGCCAAGTGGCCGAGTATTGAAAGTGCGTGGCTATGGGGCTCCTAGCGAGAATGGGAAGAACCGCGGGGATTTGCTCGTGACATTGGACATTGAAATCCCAAAAAATCTTTCGATGGAGGCAGTACAAGCCCTTCGGCGATATGTCGACTTAAGAGGAGCTACTCCGTCGGCAGGATCGCGTTTTCCTGCTGACGAAACGGTAGGCGGTACATCATGACACAGTCAGATGAGTCACTCTCTCGAGAACCAGTCTACGTGATCTCGGTTGCTGCTGAACTCTCTGGTATGCATCCGCAGACATTGCGGATGTACGAGAGGAAGGGGCTTGTGTGTCCCTCCCGCACCTCAGGGAATACGCGAAGGTATTCGGAACAAGATATCGAGTTGTTACGGGAGATCCAGCGTCTCACGCAAGAAGAAGGCATCAATCTGGCGGGCGTCGCTCAGCTTATGGACTTGCGTCTGGAGCTCTTGGCAGTGAAATGTCGTGTTGCCCGTCTTGAAGCGGAACTTGATGCCGTCATGCGGGACGCAAAGCGTAAGGTGCAAGAAGTGCACCGAAGCTACCGGCGAGATCTCGTGCTCTATAACCCGCCGGCTCAGCTCGTGCCACAACGCAAGCACAGGCGGCGGCCAAATTAAAGCAATAAAACGGGATGGAACGGACGGAGCCCAAGTGTTGCGTCGAGCGTTTTTCAGAGGTGTTGTACTCGCTTTTTTTCTTGCCGGGTGTGGCAGTGTTTCTACCGGCGCCTCAGATGAAGGGCGTCTCGGAGGCGAGACTCGACGAAGTGCTGCGGAATTGTCGAGCCTGTCTCCTCCGGGGGGCCCTCTCCCCGGTCCGCCCGAAGAGTATGGGCTTCCCGCTCTTGCCGACACCGAAAACGGGAATGGCATGGTGACTGCCGACGCCATTACCGATCTATTCTCCCGTGCCCGTACGCGTCCTTGGGCAGTCACATGGCTGATGTCCTCTTTCGACGGAGTCGACGCCGGAACAGTGACAATGTCACACCTCTCTCCTGCTGGTGGAAAAACAGAACAGCTCCACATAACGGGAGAAGTGGGCTTGGAAGAGATCGGTATTATCGATTTACACTTGCTGGATGCCGGTGAAGGGTCTCGTTTTTGCTTCAAAACAGACGAGAACCCTTACAATTGTGGCGTCGGAGACGCCCAGCTTTTATTGGAGTTTTTGAGTATAGAGGGCATGGACCGCCTGGGAGAGATACTGGCCGATCTTGTTTCCCGGACTTCCGTGGAAATAAAGTATCGATTTTTTGCCGAGACGCCTTCTATCTGTTTCAATCTTGCCCCTGCCGTCATGACAGGGGAGACGCTTGGTCTTGATTTTTCCCTGGGAGGGTCTTTCTGCCTGTCGAATGATGGGGCTTTGATGCTGGTTGATGTAGGCGAAGTTGCAATGCGGGCTGTTGCCTATGATATTTCGGTTGATCCTGGCGTGTTTCGTCTTCCTGTCTGAGAGTGTGTGCTTCTCTGAGGGTTCCTGAAAAATTGTCGGAGTGAAGGAGGGGTGCATTGTGCGAGGAAAGCCCGTGTCCCGCTATGTGATGACAGGAATTATCGTCCTGGGACTCCTTACCGCTGGGTGCGATAGTGGATCTGGCGAAGACTCTTCTGTGCAGGTTTCCCCGCCTTTACTGCTTCCTCGCCATGTTGATTTTGGTCCTCTTCCACAATCGCCAGAGAAATACGGATTGCCTCCTTTCGCTGTCTTGCAAGCAAACCCCGCTGGTGTGCTCGAAGGACTTTTCGACCGGATGTTGCGACGAGAATGGGCAATGACCTGGGATATCCGTATCGAGGGATTGCCGGGTGGTGTGGGAGAAGTGGTTATTGACCATATGCCCGTGCTGGAAGACATGCCAGAGATGCTCAAGATGTCAGGGGTCGTGGGTACACCGGATACCAGCGTGGTGAAGTTCGAGATACTCGACGACAGAAAACAGCTTCTTTTGTGCGGTCAAGAAGGCGACAACTTCCTTGTGTGTGACCCGACAGAAGAGCAAAAAGCGCAGCTCGGAGGAATTTCTGGTTTTACTTCCATCCTCGATCTGCTTTCTTTGGAAGGCTTGGAACGCCTTACGAACGAGCTTTCTGCCATCGTTGACGTGTCTGAAGAAGTCCCTGGGCTCAACAGCGGAGTCCTTCCGGGGATGGCTGTTCGATACGCTTCTGTGGGAACTGCTCCTTCCGCGTGTTTTCAATACCCTGCCTCGCCCACCCTTGGCGAAGTTGTGGGTGTGGACTTCTCGAAGGGCGGCGAATTCTGCGTTTCTACAGACGGTGTTCCTGTGCTTCTTCGGATTGGGGAACTAGAGATTATCGCCAAAACCTATAAGTCTGTTGCAGACCCGAACCGTTTTCGCATGTCGGTGAAAGTGTGAGTTGAGAAGATGCTCACCGGATGACTTCTTTGGTGTACCTGGCAGTGCGAAACTGTCTGTGGAAGTGTCGCGCGGCAGGCAGCCCTGCGAGTTTTTCGCGGTTTCAAGAAACCTGTCGCAGATTTTTCGGGTGTGTGTTGAGCCATGTCATGAGATAGGTGAGAGCAACCAGATGTCAAGGGCACTGTTTTCCGGCCGTTGACCGCAAACAGCGGGTGAGATGGCTATTGCGCGTATTTAACATCTGTCTCTGCATACTGTTTACTGGAAGTCTGGCTCTCGTCGCGCTGGGTGCAAGTGACACAACAGAGCATCGGCGGACCGAAGACTGCATTAAAGCTCGCAGGAAGGGATGCTGCCAAAGCTGTTGTTTGCGATACTTGTTTCCAATCTGGAGAGTGGGATTGCGAGTCCATAGCCGGTGGCGCGTTCAATGGCGTAAATGATTCCGATCACTTCTCCTGCCGCATTGAGAACGGGGCTGCCTGAGTTGCCGGGTTGGATAGAAGTATTTATGCGCATGACTGGACCAGTCTCGCCATACTCACTGTCTGTCTTGTAATCGACGAGCTTGCCTACTTCTACGGTGAGGGCATCCCCATTTGGAAAACCGACAATAGTGAGTCTGTCTTTAGGTAGAGGATCATTGTTGCCAAGAACTGCGATCTCAGATAGCACAGCATCGACTTCAAGAATAGCGAGATCCGAAAAAACAGCAGCTTTTGCTGTGATCACGGGCAGGGTTTTTCCGTTCCAAGTGGAGACTTCGAGTTCAGTTTTAGTTGCCCCCGCGATGACATGTTTGTTGGTGACGAGGTGATGTGCGTCGAGCGCCCACCCTGACCCGATTGCGATTCCCGTGCAGCTGCTATTACGGACGCGCAGCGAGATCTGCCTGGCACGGCGATTGGGCGCTTCGCTATGCAGGGTGGTGGGAGACTGAGGGGAAAGTTCATTGTCTGTGCGGCCAGGGTCACTTAGGCAGCTGACAGTGAGGACGGCTACAAAAAAGAATGATAGGAAGAGGTGCATGCGAGTGGGCAGGTTATTCAGCTAGTTCTACCTTTTCCATGATGCTCTCAAAGAGTTCGTCTGCTTTTTCGCAGCTCTCAATTGTCTCATCCAACGTCTTTTCGACAGCAGGCCCCGAAGGCAAATACGCCGACTCTCGGGACTCGAAAAGGATCGCAATCACTTTGTTGAGGTTGATGGAACACTCCTGCGAGGCGAACATGGCTTCTGCCAATACGCTGGCCAATATTTGGAGTTCTTTGCGCTCATCTTCAATGGAGGCCTTCTCGGCAGCGAGCTCTGTCTGACGCTTCTCGAGGTTTGATACGTCGACCTCGGAGTCTGTCAGGTTGTTTTGCAGCGTATTGTTTTGCTGTTCGAGTTCATTTGCTTCTTCCTCCCAGTCTTTTCCCTGCTGATAGGTGAAGAGCAAAGCGAAGAGGAGAACAAGCGCGATGCCGGCAAAGACAATTGCGGGAATTTTCCATACGGCTTCAGTACTTGATGCTGGTAAATGTTCTGGGGTCGGTATGCCTGGGGTGAGGTGACCAGGTAGTGTCGGGTTCGGTAGTGTCGGGCTGGGAGGAGTCGGGTTCGGTAGTGTCGGGTTCGGTAGTGTCGGGCTGGGAGGAGTCGGGTTCGGTAGTGTCGGGTTCGGTAGTGTCGGGCTCGGAGGAGTCGGGTTCGGTAGTGTCGGGCTCGGAGGAGTCGGGCTCGGTAGTGTCGGGCTCGGAGGAGAAATGAGGATTCTGGTGTTTTCGGCCTGTATCAAACTGTCGCGAGCTGGA
>Ga0209344_10005279_pt1 | contig 11240 bp, 10 predicted proteins | sample Cruoilmetagenom6_FD_187293 | JGI IMG/M metagenome (GOLD analysis project Ga0209344, IMG submission 187293) | Oil polluted marine microbial communities from Coal Oil Point, Santa Barbara, California, USA - Santa Barbara Oil Seep Sample 6 (SPAdes)... | ecosystem: Environmental > Aquatic > Marine...
ATTTATCGGTCGGGCACACCAGAACACCATCAACCCCAGATAGCTTATCAATAATCTCCTGACCACTCATCATTGTGTCATCTTGGTTCAAAGTAACATCAAAATCGGCTAACAATCGTGCCTCTACCGGTTCGGGAAGTTTTCTGGTTACTAAAATTTTAGGTTTGGGTGACATTTTTACGCCATTTTCTACAGGTGATGAGTTAGAGTACTGCAAATCAATGCCGCCACATTATCGCGTGTCTCCCGAAAGGGGAACCAGTTTTAAGGTAAAAGAGTCGCGTAAGCAAAGGGACGAAAATGACAATAAAGAATTTGCCGGAACGAGCAACCCGGTTGCGCGCAGTTGGACTGGTTACGGCTGTTTCGAAAATTGGATTTGCCTTCTCCATTCTTGTCGTATCACAGAACACCTCGTCATTTGCTGGTGTGAACCTGTCACCACATCGCGCCATATATGAGTTGAAACTTAAAGAAGCTCGCAAACGCAGCGGAATAAAAGATTTATCCGGTCGCATGGCAATAGAAATAACTGGCTCTAACTGCGAAGGCTGGAGTGTCAACTTCCGTATGGTCAATGATTTCACCCTGTCCCGGGGTAGGCAGAGACTGGTAGATTCGCGCTCTACTTCATGGGAGGCAGGTGATGGTGAGAAAATGTCTTTTTACGAGCACGAGTTCATTGACAACCGCGCGCAACCGTCCACCCGGTTAAAGGCCTCGACTAAAAATCACAACGTATCTCAAACATTACCGAAGAAGCTTGAATTCAAAATTCCTGAACAAGCCATATTTCCAGTTTCCCATCAAAAACGCTTAATCGAAAAAGCCCGTAATGGAAATCTGCGTGACAAAAGTGTTGTTTACGATGGCGCAGATCATGACAACATCTATCAAGCCATTACTTTTATTGGTAAGAAACATGTCGATGAACACAAATCACGAAACCTTAAAGGCAATGGTGAAGATGCGTTGCTGAAAGGTACCGTTTATTGGCCGGTCACTGTCAGCTATTATTCCATGAAAGGTAAGAAACAGCTGGATACACCGAGCCAACAAATCGGCTTTTCAATGTATGATAATGGCGTTGCTGGTGACCTGACCATCGATTATGGCGATTTTTCCATGAACGGCAAACTGATCCATCTCGACAAGCTAAAACAAAGCAAATGTGATAAATAAGCAGCTATTTTTTTTCAGCTTTGGGCGAGTCAAGGCCACGGCCTTTGCCAACAACGTCAGTGCCAAATTTTGAACGTAACTTGTCCATGGCCATTTCGGCTTTTGTCTGTTGGGCAACGTGCAGATCAAGGTCGGATAGATATTCGTCGGGATATGATGTCTCAAGATGTGAAATGCCAACTCCGATCAGACGGAATGCTGTTCCATTTGTTTCCTTTTTTAGCAATGGTCTGGCAGCAGAAAAAATACGTTCGGCCATAAAGTTTACATCATTAAGAGTAGTTGACCGGGTGCGGCTTTTAAACTGTGAGGTGGTCAGTTTTAGCGTCACGGTTCGTCCGGCAAGAGATTTGGCCTTGGCTCGGCGTGAAACATTTTCGCACAATTTCCATAAGGTCTTTTCCAACACTGTGAAATCAGCGATGTCATCGTTAAAGGTCGTTTCATTGGAGATACTTTTTGTTTCACTGACGGGATTGACCTTGCGATGATCTTCTCCTCGCGACAAATGATAAAGCCGCGCGCCCATAGTCCCGAAATTTCGCATTAGCTCTGATTTTTCATGCTGGCGTAACTGCTTTATGGTGGTAATGCCGTGCCCAGCCAGCGATTTTTGCATGGCTTTGCCAACACCCCAGATGAATCCGACAGACTTATCAGCTAAAAACGATAGGGTTTCTTCCTTACCTATGACGGAAAACCCTCGTGGTTTGTCAAAGTCAGAAGCGATTTTGGCAAGGAATTTGTTATGGGAAAGCCCGACTGAAACAGAAATGCCAATTTCCTTTTGGATGCGTTCTGTTAGCTTGGCCAACGATAGGGCAGGTGGATTATGCAACAGCCGCTCGGTGCCTGACAGGTCGAGAAAGGCTTCATCAATGGAAAGAGGTTCAACCAGCGGGGTTAATTCTCGCATCAATTGGCGAATTTCACCGCCTGCTTGGGAATACTTTTTCATATCACCGCTAATAACCACGGCATTCGGGCACAGTTTAAGGGCTTTGAACATCGGCATGGCAGACCTGACACCAAAGATTCGAGCCACATAGCAGGCGGTTGAAACCACCCCGCGCTTGCCGCCACCAATTATGACCGGTTTGTCTTTTAGTTCAGGATTGTCACGCTTTTCAACCGCAGCAAAAAACGCATCACAATCGATATGGGCAATGGACAGATCAAATAATTCTTGATGGTGTACAAGACGGGGACTCTTGCAATTTGGACAGCGGCTTTGTTTGCCATTCAACAATTGATAGCACTCGCGGCAAAACCCTTGCATCGGTAGGTTGGTATCTTCGAGCATGAGCCTAATCCCACAACCGGGCGGCACCACGCACCCCGGAGGCATCACCGTATATAGGGCGGCGGATATCTACACTAGCATCATCGGCAAAAACATAAGGGTTCATCAGCGCGGGCAATTGATCATATAGATGGTTCATATTGGATAATCCGCCACCAAGCACGATCACATCCGGGTCAATGATATTGCAAACCATTGCCAGTCCACGCGCCAGCCGGTCGCAATGCTTATCAAGCGCTTCACGGCAACTTTGATCCCCTGCCAATGAATGTGACTCAATTTCTTTAGCGCTCAAGATTGTTCCGCTGATTGCATTAAAATCCCGTTCCAACCCGCTGCCTGATACCCACAATTCAAGACAACCATGGCGATCGCACCAACATTGCGGGGCAGGGAACTCAGCGGCATTGGGCCAGGGCAGGGGTGTGTGACCCCATTCACCGGCAATAGCATGGTGTCCTTGAATAAGTTTTCCATCAACAACAATACCACCACCGCAACCAGTGCCAATTATGACTCCAAAAACTGTTTTGGCATCGCGGGCCGCACCGTCAAGGCTTTCTGACAACGTAAAACAATTCGCATCATTGGCCAGTTTGACCGGCTGTCCTAGCGCTTGAGTAATGTCATGGTGAAAATTCATCCCATTCATCCATGTCGAATTGGCGTTTTGGATAAGACCACTAACCCCGGCCTGCGAGCCGGGAATGCCAATGCCAATGGTTGGGGTAGTGTTGCAAAAGCCTTTGGCCTGAGCAACCAACTCGGTAATGGTCTTGATAACCTCGTAATAATCACCTTTCGGCGTTGCCGTTCTTTCTTCAAATAATACTTTTGATGAGTTAGCGTCCAAAACAATAACGGCGATCTTGGTGCCCCCCAAATCTATACCTATCTTGTCGCGCGATTTCATGATGGTGTTTTACTAAGTTTCAAGCGTATGTGAGCTTCAACATCAGTCCAGTTGTTGGTTCTGTAGTGATCAAAGGTCAAAACCTTGGCGTGCTTGGAAAATGGCCCGTCTTGTAAAAAGTGAACAAGATGAACATCTGGGCAATAGTCGTTGACCGATGAAAGGTAGTGACCGATGTCATCAATGAAAAAAACTGGAGCTTGATGTTTTTCCGTCAAAAGCCGGGCCGCGGGGCCTTTGGGACCACGATTGGATACCAGTGGAAAGTCCAGCCCATGACCCTTTAAGTTTTCCTGCCGGTCATTATAGGCTTCGTGCGGCACATTAGATAGCAACACAATATCGGTATTTTGAGCTAGTGACTGTAAAGCCACGATCGAACCATCAATAGGTTGAAGCTTTATTGTCTCTTCGCTGAAAAAAGCTGCTAATAAACTGCCGACTCGATCTCCTTCAACGGGAATGTTGTCAGTAATTGTTTTGATGTTTCCGTTCAGAGCAAAGCTGGCCGGATCAAGCCATAGATCATGTTTGGCTAGAAAGCTTTCCAAACCCTTGATGAAATGAACAATCACTTCATCAACATCGCAAATGATCAGGGGGCGTTCACTTGGAAATTGTAACCGCTCAATCTGTTGCCTGGTTTCAATTGAAGGCATCATGCCCACCCAATACCATATGTGCGGTGTTTACGATTTCAGGTTGCTGGTTGTTATTCTCACAAAAAGCCAATAACAGGCTTTCATCACTCAGCATATATTCCAGTACAGCTGTCAAAAACTCACGACTGCCTGCTATTTCTGCAATATCACTCAAGTCGATACCGGTTACACCAGCAAAGCGTGAAAAATATTCAGGCTCTCCTGCAAGGAAGGTAAAAGCGGCAATAGCAACGCCTTCAGACTGATCTATATCAACGCCGGGTTTAACGGGTTTTGTTTTCAAACGGTTAACCACTTTCAATACAGATAGTCCTTTTTAATCGCGGGTTAAGGGCTTGGTTACGGTTTACTGGCAAAGTGCATTATATAAGTTCTGTGCAAAAGTTGAACTTTCAGGAATATATCTGAATAGTCAACCAGACAAGGTGGAATTGAACAGTGCAACAAGGTAATTTGCAGACGATGGGATCATCCGACATACCAGATGCAGCATCATACACTCAAAAGAAAGTGTTGATCGTTGAGGATAACGAATTGAACATGAAATTGTTCAACGATTTATTAGAAGCTCAAGGTTATGCAGTTTTGCAAACCAGAGACGGTTTATCAGCTCTTGATATGACCCGGCAAAACATGCCGGACTTGATCCTTATGGATATTCAATTGCCAGAAGTCTCAGGCATCGAAGTCACAAAGTGGCTTAAGGAAGATGATGAGCTTAAGCACATACCTGTTATCGCAGTTACTGCTTTTGCCATGAAAGGCGATGAAGAGAAAATTCGCGAAGGAGGCTGTGAAGCCTATATTTCCAAACCGATTTCGGTCGTTGGGTTTTTGCAAACAATTGACGGATTTTTGAAAGCAGAAAAATGACAGCAAGAGTTTTAGTCGTCGATGATCTCCTTGCCAATGTTCGGCTGTTGGAGGCAAAGCTCACAGCAGAATACTTCGAGGTAAGTACTGCAATGAATGGTGTTGATGCACTTGATTCAATTCAACGTGCTCAGCCAGATATTGTTTTGCTCGATGTTATGATGCCAGGCATGGATGGAATTGAAGTTTGTCGCCGGATTAAATCAAATCCCGATACTCAGCATATTCCTGTAATTATGGTGACAGCCCTTGATCAGCCCGAAGATAGGGTACGTGGCCTGGAAGCTGGTGCCGATGACTTTTTGACAAAACCTGTTAATGATTTTTCGTTATTTTGCCGGGTTAAAAGCCTAGTCCGTTTGAAAATGTTGACCGACGAATTACGTTCACGCGCCTCGGATAAAGACAGCTTGCTTGAAATGCCTGTTGTTGGCAAGTTCAATGAAAAGCTTCCTTCTTGCAATGTGTTGGTTGTTGATGATTATGGCACATTGTTTGAAAGAATGTCTTCAGGTGATATCGGACATCACAATCTGACCAAAATTACTGACCCGCAGCAGGCTATATTTGCAGCTACCGAGCAGGAATTTGATCTGGCCATTATTGATTTGGATATGCAGAGCTTTGATGGCTTGCGTTTGTGTTCGCAATTACGAACGTTGGAACGCACGCGGCAAATTCCAATTCTGGTGGTTGTTGATCCAGATGACACCCGCAAAATGCTTAGAGCTCTTGAAATGGGCGTAAATGATTATCTGGCCCGCCCCATAGATCAGCAGGAACTTGCTGCTCGTATGGAAACTCAGTTACGACGCTGGCGATATACCCAGAGATTACGTTCTCATGTCAGTCAGACAATGGAAATGGCTGTCACCGATCCGCTGACCAATTTATTTAACCGTCGTTATATGGAAACCCAGACAGCGACACTTTTGGATAATGCAGCAAATCGTGGAAAAGATTTGTCAATTTTGGCCCTTGATGTCGATTTCTTTAAAAAAGTAAACGATACTTATGGGCATGATGCTGGCGATGCTGTTTTGAAAGAACTTGCTGAACGTTTTAAGCAGAACATTCGCAATATTGATTTGCCTTGTCGGGTTGGCGGAGAAGAGTTTGTTATCGTTCTTCCAGATACACCTATGGACATTGCCAACAAAGTTGCCGAACGCTTGCGTCGTTCTGTCAGTACCAAACCCTTTAATGTGCCAAATCAGGACAAAGGGCTGACTATTACCATTTCTGTTGGGCTGGCTTCATTGCAAAGTCCCGAAGATACACAAGACCAGATGCTTAAACGTGCTGATCAGGCTCTTTATGAAGCAAAAGAGCAGGGCCGTAATAAAGTGGTCGCACGGGCTGCCTAATTTATTTCACTAGGTTGGAAGTATGAAAACCGCCAAATTTGGCGGTTTTTTGCAACCTACCGTAGGTTGCGCCTAATTTTAAACAAATCTGTCGTCAATGAATATCGACTTGGCATCAATGTTGCATTGTTTCTAAGCAAATATGAACAGGTGTATGGCGGGACAATAAAAAGTTCTAAATACGGCAGTATTAAATCCATCACCCATCAAACTACCCCCGCGGTGCTTCAGGTCCGCCGCATCTCCTGATGCCCAAGGGGTTTGCCGATCCGGACAGTTCGAGAGGCCTCCTCGAAAAACTGCTCCGGATCGGTACCTAATTCCTCAAAAATAGAATTGTCTGATTAGCCCTGCATGATGCGGGGCAGGTTCTCGGTTGGTGAGATACCTTCTCGCATGACTTTGCTTCGCAAAGGAGCAATCCGATTGACTAAATTAAGTCCAAAGGCACGGGCATCATGAACAATGGGGAGTGAGGACAATAGCGACCGGTTCATTAAATCGATAATTTTCTGGCGTGGCCAGACATCGCGTCGCCGGGCAGTGTCATATTTAGTCAATAACTTATCAGCACCAATGTCATCACCAAAAGCATGGGCATCACCAATCAATTCTGCAGCCATAGCGCCGTCACGCAATGACATATTCAACCCTTGCGCACCAATGGGAGGCACAACATGAGCCGCTTCACCGATAAGAATAACCCGGTTTCGGGCATAACGCATGGCATTAAGTCCCTGCATGGGAAAGGATTTCCGGTTAATTACATCAGAAATAATTCCAAGCTCACCATGTAGTTCCAATTGCAACTCACCGGCAAATTCCTTGTCAGTAAGTGCCATAAGTTCCTTGCCGCGTTCAGGTCTCACCATCCAAACAAGACTGGAATGATTGTCTGGCATCGGTACCGTGGTTAGTGGTCCGTCCTGCTTGTGACACTCGGTAGAGGTATCATTATGAGGTCCAGAATGCGAAAATACTGCGCCAATGGCCACCTGGTCATAAAACCATTCGGCCATGCCAATACCGGCAGATTTACGAAGATTTGAAGCCCGACCATCAGCGGCAACAATGACCTTGGCTTTAAGACTGCCCAAATTGGCCATTTGCAGCTCGACACCATCGTTTTTCAAGGGAGCCCCAAGAGCTTCATCTTCATAAAAGTCAATTTTTGAGTTCCGGGCCAGCGCCAGCAATGCCTGTGACAAGTCAGGCAATGGCATATTCCAGCCAAAAGGCTGATCGCTTAATTCCTCACAATTGAAAAGCACTTCGGTGCCGTTAAACAAATTGCCGCTGTCATCAACCAGACGCAGATGATTTAGCGGGCTGGAGACATCTTTAAGCGCCTTGGGCCATAACCCCATATGTTCCATCAATCTAACTGATGGTTGCATCATGGCAATGGTCCGAGGGTCTCGCTTGCCTTGTGGCGCTTGTTTTGGATAAAACGGTGAGACAATGGCCGTTGACAGGTTCTGTTCAGCCAGCAGGCAGGCTGCAGATAAGCCGGCCGGTCCACCACCAACAACCACAACATCATATTCTTTCAGATCGCTCATACGCTTCATCCTGATAAATCAATCTGTCTTATTCTCTAGCAAGCTATAGACCAGATTGTCGTGCCGGTTTAGAGTTTTTTTTAACGACTAAATCTTAAGGGAGCTCAAATGTCATATCAAAATATCACTCTGCAATTTAACAACGATATCGCTATCCTCACTCTCAACCGTCCAGACAAGCTCAACAGTTTTACCCAGGCCATGCATGATGAATTGAAAACGGCTTTCGACGAGATTGAAAACAGCACTGCCCGCGCTCTGCTTCTGACCGGCGCCGGGCGTGGTTTTTGTGCAGGACAGGATCTGGCAGATGAAGCCTTTGAGATTACCGATGATTTTGACGCAGGCGATGCGCTTGAGAAAAACTATAGCCCGCTGATTAAACGCATTAGAGCATTGCCGTTACCGATCATTGCCGCTGTTAATGGTGTTGCGGCAGGAGCTGGGGTCAATGTAGCTCTGGCCTGTGACATCGTGTTAGCAGCCCGCTCAGCAAAATTCATCCAGGCTTTTGCCAAAATCGGCCTGATCCCCGATGCCGGCGGCACATGGACCTTGCCGCGCCAAATTGGCATGGCCCGTGCCAAGGGCTTGGCCATGCTTGCTGAACCCTTAAGTGCAGAAAAGGCTTGTGAGTGGGGTTTGATCTGGCAGGTGCTCGATGATGAAGACTTAATGCCAGCAGCCCTTAAACTTTCTCATCACCTTTCGACCCAACCAACCAAAGCCTTGGCCGCTATGAAGCAAGCTTTACATGCGGCAATGAGCAACGACATGGACAGCCAGTTGGAATTGGAAAAAGAGCTACAGTCAAAGGCGTCAAAAAGTTATGACTTTAGGGAAGGCGTCACAGCTTTTATTGAAAAACGGTTGCCTAAATTTAAGGGCAAATAAGGTTTAAGCTCTATTTGGCAAATTCTGGGTCCTGTAATGCTGATTTGTTCCCATCAAAAAAATGTACCGGGCGCAAGGTGAAACCAAACCACATGGTCGGCATCAGCAAAAAATCTTCCGGACGGGTGATGTGATGGAAGGCTGCGTTGTACCACAAGACGATGTCCTTATTTTGAATGTTCTCGCGATCACCGGCATAGATAGGCAAGCCTTTATCTGTTGGTGAGAGGTTGGGATAGTCGCCCGCTGCCCACAATTCACGCGGCTTATATTTTGTCATCCACAGGGCAGAAGAGGTAAATTGAGCCCGTGTCTGGGCCGGGTCATCAGGCGGCATCAAAGATGTCGTCGTGTGCCAGGGCATCAATTGATATGAGGGATGGTTTTTTAAAATCGGGGTTTTCTTGTTCTGATTTTCCACCCGCCATGCTTCACTATCATTGGCCGGTCTGCAGGCCGTAATCGGGCTTTCAGTTTCTTGAGTGAGGGTTTTTAAGGTCCAGATACCGCGTCGCTTGTTCTTTTTGGGCAAGGATTTGCGAGTGAAAAAGTCACGAACAAAATGATTGTTCTGTCCATCCACATCAAGATCAATACGATAATTGATATGGTGATCATGATAGGGCGCAAGAGTATGAGGTGCCACCAAGGCACCATAACGGGTATCTTTTTTAGCGCTTGGGGCTTCCATATCCTTTGATTTTACCGAGCGAATGGCGACAAAGCCTGAAGCACCAACCCGCACTTTAATATTGCCGCGTGACTGGAAAATATAGTCAGAGATATAGTCATAATTACCGACTGTTGTCATAAACCGGACCACCATTTCAATTTCCGGTACGCCCTGAACAGTTTGGCTGTTGACATCATAATGGCGAAAAGCTGGGTCACCGACGGAGCGCTCAAAGATACACAAGGCCTTGGGTGCCTTGAACATTCCGCCACGATCACTTGGATAGAGCAGATCAACAAAGAATGATTTTTTAGGGCAGTCCACCCCTGGTTTTAGCGAAGAAACAAGATAACCAAGTCCGAACTCACCGGCATCAAGATAGGTGCGGAAATTCCATGTTGGGTCAGGGTCCATATAAGGAACGAACATCTCCGAGATATTCATCTGATAGGCAATAAGGCGCTTTTTATTATTATCCTTGAATTTGACCAGCGACAAAATTGCACCGGCCCGCCGATCTGCCCGAACATGAAATGACCAGTTGCGCCATTCAACCTCAACCGCTCCCTTGATCTTGATATTGGTCCCAGCAGGTGAATCCATAACCACAGGCTTAAGCTTGGCTTCTAATGCCGGTGCTGTTTTGCCATAGCCTTGAGGGGCAGGAAGTGCCGGTACAATCTCACCGGTATCAATGATTTCAACGACCTTTTTGGCATTGGTATCAACAACCGCAATAACACCTTCAATTTCACGAGCGATAGATGGGTGCAATTTATCGCGATTGTCATAACAGGGAACTTTGAGCAATCGCCGTCCGGCATTTGGATCGTCTTCAAAAAACCCGGCAGACAGGGGTGTGCATAAAACATCCTTTTCAGATGTAATGCCACGTTTTTTCATTGCCGCTTTCCAGCGCGGATCAGCCACCGTAAGATCACGGGCCAGAGTCCATTCTCCTTGCAAAATGGCTGGTTCTGCCCCGGGAATATTTTTATGAGAAATAATTTTGCTACCGGTAAGATCAACAACCGCTTCAAAGGTCTTGCTGTTTTTCCTTGTAATAACAAAAGCCTTACGGGTAATAGGATCGCCGGATTCCCAGGCCAGAATTTCTTTTTTCGGGGCCTCATAAAGTGTAATCATCGGATAAAGCGTTTTATCATCGACATGACCAGCCGTTTTCAGCAACTGCACAGCCTGACTAACTTCATCCGGGGTAAGGGCATCCATCGGGTGAGTGACGTTAAAGCTTTGGGCCAAAGAAGCCGGGCTGAGTAATAAAACCAGGCCAAGAAAAAATGTTGCCAGTTTAGAATGCCTTACCGATTTCATCGAACGTTCTCCGTTGATTCCTTGTGACGTGCATGGTGGCCAAAACCCTGGGCAACGTAAAGGGCAGGGGACGAATCTTATTGCTCTGTTCACTGTTTTTCTGATAGATAAAGTGTTCGTTAAAAAGAACAGCAGGTTTGGAAAAGCTTATGTACAAAGGTGATGTTAGCCCCAAAGACGCATATGATGCGCTTGTAAAAAACACAAAAGCGGTGCTGATTGACGTGCGTACCCCGCAGGAGTGGACCTATGTTGGCATTCCCGATATGCCGGGCATGTTACAGGTGTCTTGGCCACCACTGCCGGAAACCCCGGATTTTGCCAAAGCAGTCAATCATTTAAATGTTCCATTTGATGCAGAGATTTATCTCATCTGTCGTTCCGGTTTCCGCTCTGCCCGTGGGGCAACTGAACTAACGGCGGCTGGGTATGAGAATTGTTACAATGTGGCGCAAGGTTTTGAAGGCGATAGAGAC
>Ga0209344_10005281_pt1 | contig 11238 bp, 7 predicted proteins | sample Cruoilmetagenom6_FD_187293 | JGI IMG/M metagenome (GOLD analysis project Ga0209344, IMG submission 187293) | Oil polluted marine microbial communities from Coal Oil Point, Santa Barbara, California, USA - Santa Barbara Oil Seep Sample 6 (SPAdes)... | ecosystem: Environmental > Aquatic > Marine >...
AGGGCGGAAGCTATAGCAAAAGCTATGCGCAGGGAAGAATTCCTAAAAATGGAAAAATTTCTAGACATATTCAGTTTGAGGCTAACCTTACATTAACTGGAGGTAAAGCAGATAAACGTGTTTTAGCGACTCCCTCACAACAAATACAAATTCTTAAAGCATTGACAGGCGGAAGTGCTTCAGGCTTACCGGAAAATATTGCCGATGCTGTAAACAAGGCAAAGGCACAACTTCAAAAAGCTGGTAGTAGGGCATTGTTGGTAACTAGTTTGCCAGATGTTGAATCACAAACCATGGCTTTGAATTTCAATGCTAATAGTGAAGCGATGGACGCTAACAAGCCATTACTTGTTAGACAGGGAAGTAATACCGAAGTAATGAGCGTTGTTAATGGCGTAGTTTCAGGAAGTATAAAAGGTCTTATTACGGTTGGTGTGAATCCTGTTTACTCATTGCCAAATAATTTAGAATTTGCTGAAGCATATAAAAAGCTTGAATTGAGTCTTGCTTTCGCAATGAAACAAGACGAAACAGCTTCATTGGCAAAAATGGTGGCCGCAACGCCACACTACTTAGAATCTTGGGGTGATGCACAAATAAAAAAAGGTACCTATAGCCTAATGCAGCCAACAATTCGTCCGTTATTCAACACACGTCAGTTTCAAGACTGTTTGATGCAATGGACAGGCAAAGCACCAAAATATTATGATTATATAAAGGAAAACTGGACTGCTTCTATTTTGGAAGGTGGCTCATGGAATAAAGCTTTGGAAGCTGGTGTTTTAGTGAGTAGTGCCGAAATGATAATGGAAGAAGTGAAGCCTACTGCTGAAGGAGTTGGTGTAATGGAGGAAAGTACTTCTAACGGTGCGCTCTCTGCACTTTCACAAGATGGCGCTTATGAACTTACTTTATATACTTCAACAGGTTTAGGAGATGGTCAACAAGCCAATAATCCTTGGTTACAAGAATTTCCAGATCCTATAACAAGAGCATCTTGGGACAATTACCTTACAATTTCAGCTGCCGATGCAGAAGCGTTGGGTCTTGAAAATTATCACGTTTCCAATGGCGCATTGAACGGAAGTTATGTGAATATAACAATGGGCAATGTAGTGCTTGAAAATGTTCCCGTTATCATCCAGCCTGGACAGGCTAAAGGCTCTGTCGGTATGGCTTTGGGTTATGGAAAAACAGCTGCTATTCAAGAAGAAATGCAGACGGGTGTGAATGCTTACCCGCTGTATCAAAACTTTTCTTCAGTTCAAAAAGTAAATATTGAAAAAGCTAGCGGAACACACGAATTTGCCTGCGTACAATTGCAGAGCACTATGGCGGGTCGAAGTGAAGATATTATAAAAGATACTACGCTTGAAATTTTCAACACAAAAGATAAAGAATACTTCAATGCTGTTCCAGTAACCGATTACGACCACAGTGCAATTTCAGTTCGTGATAAAAAGGCTGATATTTGGAGTCCTTTTGATGAAACCATTGGGCATCATTTCAATCTTTCCATAGATTTAAATGCTTGTACAGGTTGTGGAGCTTGTGTTATTGCTTGTCACGCTGAGAATAACGTTCCAGTTGTTGGTAAGGATGAAATTAGAAAATTCCGTGATATGCACTGGTTGCGTATTGATAGATATTATTCTGCAGGGGAAACTTTTAAAGAAGAAATTGAAAAACTTGAAAATCTTCCTGCTTTTGACAGTTATAAAGTGGTAGAAGTGCCAGCTTATGAAAATCCACAGGTTGCATTCCAACCAGTAATGTGCCAGCATTGTAACCATGCTCCTTGTGAAACTGTTTGCCCAGTTGCGGCAACATCACATGGTCGTCAAGGACAAAACCATATGGCTTACAACCGTTGTGTGGGTACACGTTACTGCGCAAACAACTGTCCATATAAAGTACGTCGTTTCAACTGGTTTTTATATAATGAAAACGATGAATTTGATTACAACATGAACAATGATCTAGGAAGAATGGTGCTTAACCCAGATGTGGTAGTGCGTTCTAGAGGGGTTATGGAAAAATGTTCTATGTGTATCCAAATGACACAAAAAACAATCCTTGATGCTAAGCGCGAAGGAAGAGCAATAAAAGATGGTGAATTCCATACTGCTTGTTCAAGTGCCTGCGAGACCGGAGCCATGGTGTTTGGGGATGTAAATGATAAAGATTCCGAAATAGTAAGGTTGAAAAATGATGACCGTATGTATCATCTTTTAGAAAATGTAGGTACCAAACCAAATGTTTTCTATCACATGATCGTAAAAAACACCTCGGAAGCATAAAAATATTAATCAAGAACCAATTATTTAAGAATTAAATATGTCGTCACACTACGAAGCACCTATAAGAGAGCCTTTGGTTCTGGGAGAGAAGTCCTATCATGACATCAGTGTAGATGTTGGGGCACCCGTTCTGGGAAAGGCCAATAAATCTTGGTGGATTGTTTTTACCATTGCCCTAATAGCATTTTTATGGGGTCTAGGTTGTATTATTTATACTGTTTCAACCGGTATTGGGGTTTGGGGATTGAACAAAACCATTGGATGGGCTTGGGATATCACAAACTTTGTATGGTGGGTAGGTATTGGTCATGCTGGAACACTGATTTCAGCAGTATTATTACTTTTCCGCCAAAAATGGAGAATGGCCGTTAACCGCTCTGCGGAAGCGATGACCATCTTCGCAGTTGTACAGGCAGGTTTATTTCCTATAATTCACATGGGTCGTCCATGGTTGGCATATTGGGTGCTCCCAATTCCAAACCAATTCGGTTCACTGTGGGTAAACTTTAACTCTCCATTACTTTGGGACGTTTTCGCTATTTCTACCTATCTATCTATATCATTGGTTTTCTGGTGGACAGGTTTGCTGCCAGATTTTGCAATGATCCGCGATAGAACCAAAAGCCCTTTTCAGAAAAAAATATACGGAATACTCAGTTTTGGATGGAGCGGTCGCGTAAAAGACTGGCAGCGTTTTGAAGAAGTATCACTAGTACTGGCAGGTTTAGCAACGCCTTTGGTGCTTTCGGTTCACACCATTGTATCTTTTGACTTTGCGACTTCAGTAGTTCCAGGATGGCACAGTACCATTTTCCCTCCATACTTTGTTGCTGGGGCAATCTTTTCAGGATTCGCTATGGTACAGACGCTACTTATCATAATGCGAAAAGTATCAAATCTTGAAAGCTATATTACAGTCCTTCACATAGAATATATGAACAAGGTAATCTTGTTGACAGGTGGTATTGTAACGGTAGCTTATATCACTGAATATTTTATTGGATGGTATTCAGGTGTGCCTTATGAAAACTATACATACCTGTCTTTTGGTGCAGCAACTGGCCCTTACTGGTGGGCGTTCTGGGCATTGATTATTTGTAACCTTATCGTGCCGCTTTCGCTTTGGGTGAAAAAATTAAGAAGAAACATTAGATGGACATTCTTTGTAGCGCTAGTTATTAATATTGGAATGTGGTTTGAGCGTTTTGACATCATTGTTGTGGATTTAAGTAAGGACAGATTAACATCCTCTTGGACAATGTTCCAGCCTACTTTTGTAGATATTGGAACCTTTATTGGAACCATTGGATTCTTCTTTGTGCTTTTCCTTCTGTATGCTCGTACTTTCCCTGTGATTGCACAGGCAGAGGTGAAAACAATATTGAAATCTTCTGGGGAATCTTTCAAAAGATTGCGTGCTGAACACGGTGATGACCACAGCCACATACAGACGGTAGAGGAATATCCCGCAGATGCTGGCCCAGCCGCCAACGTAGAAGGAAAACATTTTGATTCTGTTTTTGATGATTCAAATGAAGAGGATTCAGAAAACAATGAAGTGGATTTTGAGCTTCACAGAGGTAAGATTGATAACTTGCTTAGCAGTATTGGAACCTTTAATCCAGAAGTTGAAAAGCAGGATGACCTTAAAAAAATTAGTGGAGTTGGACCTGTTATGGAACAAAAACTTCATCAGTTGGGAATTTTTACCTTTGAACAGGTAAGTAGAATGACCGACCGCGAATACGATTTATTAGACGAGATAATTAGTGAATTCCCTGGTAGAGCCAAACGCGATGATTGGGCCGGACAGGCATTAACACTTAAAAACAATAACTAATTATGGCTGCAACTAAGATACATGCAATATATACTGACGATGACCTGTTGATGCAGGCTGTTAAACAGACGCGTTCAGCAAATTATCATATTTCAGAGGTATTTACACCATTTCCTGTACACGGATTGGATCATGCCGTGGGATTAGCACCAACAAGAATAGCGATTACATCATTCCTCTATGGTCTGGTTGGTTTAAGTGTTGCTGTAGCAATGATGAACTTTATGATGATTCAAGATTGGCCACAAAATATTGGAGGTAAACCCAGTTTTACCTTTTATCAAAACATGCCAGCCTTTATACCTATTATGTTTGAGCTTACTGTATTTTTTGCCGGACATTTAATGGTAATTACTTTTTATATGAGAAGTAAGCTTTGGCCTTTCAAAAAAGCTGAGAATCCAGATCTCCGCACTACAGATGACCATTTTTTAATGGAAGTTGATGCAGACAATCATGATGTAGCCAAGCTTACCAAATTTTTATACGATACGGGTGCATCAGAAATTAGTTTAATTGAAAATGAGCAAGACCACTAATATGAAGACATTAATAAACATAGGAATTACGATTATTGCTTCAGCAACCATGGTTTCTTGTTTTAACGATAAAAAACCAAATTATCAATATTTCCCAAATATGTATGAGCCAGTAGGCTATGATACTTATGGTGAATATGAAATTTTTCCAAACCAACAGGAAGCTATGACCCCGCCCGAAAATACGGTGCCGCGCGGTTTCACACCTTATGATTACGAAAACAGTACAGCCGGTTTGGAGTTGGCAAAAGCAGAGCTAAAAAACCCGTATGAAGTAACTGAAGAAAATCTCACTGTTGGAAATCAGTTATTCACCATTTATTGTGCCGTATGTCACGGAGATAAAGGAGATGGTAAAGGTATTTTAGCAACACGCGAGAAGTTTTTAGGAATTCCTAGCTTTGGTGATCCAGGGCGTAATATTGTGCCCGGAGGTATCTATCATGTAGAAACCTACGGATTGAATGCAATGGGTTCTTATGCCTCACAAACTAATGAAAAGGAACGTTGGCAAATTGCAATGCATGTTATGGATTTAAAAGCTGCGCTTAATGGAGAGCCAGGTATTTTAGAAACCTCAAAAGCTAGTGCTGCAGTAGATAGCACTGCGGTTGAAACAAACATGCCTGAAACAAACACAGCTTCCGAATAGGAACCTAAATAAAGATTTAAAAGAGAATAGCTAAAGATATGTACACGCTACCAAGAAATTTAAAACTGTTTTCTATTGTTCTGATAGTCCTAGGACTTGCTGGAATAATCTTCGGTTTTTTAACCACGCCGAAAACCATCGATGATGTTAAAAAAATAATGGCTGAGCAAGAAGGCCATCACGGTGAGAATCATGCTGTTGCAGAACACGAGGAAGGTGGAACAGCCAACTTTGTTGATGAAGCTCGTGGAGAAGAAGGCTACTCAGAAAATGCAATGAAACATGCCACTGATCTAAAACCAGAAGGTCATGGCGCTGCATCACACGAAGAGCATGTTTTGCATCAACTGCAAACCAGACCTTGGTCTGCAACTTTTGTTGCCGCTTTTTTCTTTATGATGCTTGCTTTGGGAGCATTGGTTTTTTATGCAATTCAATATGCTTCACAGGCAGGATGGTCTCCTGTTCTTTATAGAATAATGGAAGGTATTACAGCTTATTTATTACCTGGGTCCATAATCGTATTTTTGATAGTTGTTTTTGCTGGAACACATTTTTATCCTTGGCAGGATCATGAATTGGTTGCCGGAGACAAAATTCTTCAGGGTAAATCTGTATATTTAAATTTCCCCTTCTTTTTAATTAGAGCGGTTATATATCTTTTGGGCTGGAACCTATATCGCTATTTTTCTCGAAAAAATTCATTAGCACAAGCAAAAGCAAATAATTATGATCCATACAGAAAAAACTTTAAAGCTTCTGTATTATTCCTTGTGTTTTTCCTTCTTACCGAGGCTACTATGTCTTGGGATTGGTTTATGTCTATGACACCTCACTGGTATAGCACACTCTTTGCTTGGTATATTTTTGCAAGTATGTTCGTATCTGCAATTACAGTAATAGCTTTAGTTACAATTCACTTAAAAGGTCGAGGACTTATTCCATTTGTTAGTGATAAACATCTTCATGATCTTGCAAAATTTATGTTTGCCTTCAGTATCTTCTGGACTTATCTTTGGTTTGGACAGTTTATGTTGATTTGGTATGCGAACATTCCAGAGGAAGTAACCTATTTTATTATAAGAATACAAGAATATAAAGTATTGTTTTTTGGAATGCTTATCCTTAATTTTGTCTTCCCTATTCTAGTTTTGATGAATAGTGATTACAAAAGAATTCCTTGGTTTGTGGTTATAGCAGCTGTATTTATTTTGGTAGGGCACTATATAGACATTTTCCTATTGGTCATGCCTTCCACAGTAGGTCACAACTGGTATTTTGGAATTCCAGAAGTAGCAGCAATACTGTTCTTTTTGGGCCTTTTCATCTTAGTTGTTGGAACAGGTCTTGGCAAGGTTTCCTTAAGACCGGAAAACGATCCATTTATTAAGGAAAGTGAAAACTACCATTTTTAATCATTTAGTTTAAAGAAGAAATTGTAAAGATGACCGCATTTTTAGTTGTAATAGTAATCATTCTTTTTGGGATCTCTGTTTGGCAGATGAGCCGAATTTTTAAATTGGCACAAACAAAGCCAACCCTAAATTCCGAAATAGCTACGGATAAGGATAATAACACTCATGGTTATTTGATGATGGGCTTTTTGGCTTTCATCTATATTTTAACCATTGTTAGCTTCTGGTTATGGGGAGATGTTCTTTTACCTGAATCAGGTTCTGAACATGGATCCAAGATAGATACCCTAATGTTGATAACAATGATTCTCATTTTCTTTGTAGGAATCATTACCCAAGGCGTATTGCATTACTTCGCTTTTATTTATCGGGGTAATAAAGTGAAGAGAGCGACTTTTTATGCCGACAACGATAAATTGGAATTTATTTGGACAATAATCCCGGTTATTACTTTGGCAGGGCTTATAATTTATGGGCTATTTACTTGGACGGACATTATGAATGTTGATAAAGATGATGATCCGCTAATAGTCGAACTTTATGCACAGCAATTTAATTGGAAGGCGCGTTATGGCGGAAATGACAACACACTTGGTGATGCTAATGTTCGTTTAATACAAGGCATTAATCAGTTGGGTGTAGATCCTGCCGATCCAAATGGGCAAGATGATAAAATAGTTACGGAGTTACATTTGCCAGTAGGTAGAAAAGTATTGTTTAAAATGCGTTCGCAAGACGTACTTCACTCTGCATATATGCCCCATTTTAGAGCACAGATGAATTGTGTGCCTGGAATGGTTACCCAGTTTGCTTTTACGCCTACAGTCACTTCCGAGGAGATGAGACAAAATGATTATATTGTAGAAAAAGTGGCAAATATCAACAACTTAAGATCAGAGAAAAGCAAAGCCCTTACGGCGGCTGGGGAAGAAGCCTTGGAGCCATACGAATTTGACTACGTGCTTATTTGTAACAAGATTTGCGGAATTAGCCACTATAACATGCAAATGAAAATAATAGTTGAATCTGAAGAAGATTATAAAGCATGGTTAGCAAAACAGCCGTCATTGGCTGAACAACTTAGCAACGAAAATAAATAATATTAGTTTAAAATATATGTCAGCACACGCACAGGTCCACGCAGTAGAAGATCATCACGATGATCACGGGCATCATCATAAACAAACCTTTGTAACTAAATATATATTTAGTACTGATCATAAAATGATCTCAAAGCAATACATGATTACCGGTATATTTATGGGGGTCATCGGAATTTTGATGTCTTTATTGTTCAGATTGCAATTGGCTTGGCCAGACCACAAGTTTACTATTTTTGAAATATTACTTGGAAAATGGGGAACGGATGGAGTTATGGATCCGAGTGTTTACCTAGCTTTGGTAACAATTCACGGTACCATAATGGTGTTTTTTGTTTTGACAGCCGGATTGAGCGGAACTTTTAGTAACCTACTTATTCCACTTCAAATTGGTGCTAGAGATATGGCCTCTGGGTTCCTTAATATGGTTTCCTATTGGTTGTTCTTTATATCTAGTGTAATAATGTTAGGCTCATTATTTGTAGAAGCAGGACCTGCTTCTGCTGGATGGACCATTTACCCACCATTAAGTGCATTGCCACAAGCTATACCTGGCTCTGGTACAGGGATGACTTTATGGTTAATTTCCATGGCAATATTTATTGCAGCATCATTATTAGGTTCTCTAAACTTTATTGTTACGGTTTTGAATCTTAGAACTAAAGGAATGTCTATGACTAGACTTCCACTTACGGTTTGGTCTTTCTTTCTAACTGCAATTATTGGAGTTGTTTCTTTTCCGGTTCTTTTTTCAGCAGCTCTAATGTTGATTATGGATAGAAGTTTCGGCACATCTTTCTTTCTATCGGATATTTATATTGCCGGTGAAGTATTGCATCACCAAGGAGGTTCGCCAGTATTATTTGAACACCTTTTCTGGTTTCTTGGACACCCTGAGGTTTATATCGTAATACTTCCAGCAATGGGAATAGTTTCCGAAATTATGGCAACCAATTCACGTAAACCTATTTTTGGTTACCGTGCAATGGTAGCTTCTCTATTAACTATTGCTTTCCTTTCAACCATTGTTTGGGGTCACCACATGTTTATTTCAGGGATGAACCCATTCTTAGGATCGGTATTTACATTTACAACACTTTTGATTGCAATTCCTTCTGCAGTAAAATCTTTTAACTGGATAACTACTTTATGGCGAGGTAAGTTACAAATGAACGTAGCCATGCTTTGGTGTATTGCTTTTGTTTCTACCTTTATTACTGGTGGTTTAACAGGAATTATTATGGGTGATAGTGCTTTGGATATTAACATTCATGACACTTATTTCATTGTAGCTCACTTCCACTTGGTAATGGGTATTTCTGCAGCTTACGGATTTTTGGCTGGGGTTTATCATTGGTTCCCAAAAATGTTTGAGGGAAGAATGATGAACAAAAAACTTGGATATATACACTTCTGGGTAACCTCTATTGGTGCCTATGGAATATTTTTCCCAATGCACTTTGTTGGTTTGGCAGGACTTCCGCGTAGATACTATACAAATACCAACTTTCCTTATTTTGATGATTTGGCAGATATAAATGTTGTGATGACTATTTTCGCAATCATTACAATTGGTGTTCAAGTAGTATTTCTATACAACTTCATTCACTCTATGTTCTATGGAAAAATCGGTCCAAAAAATCCTTGGAATTCAACTACTTTAGAATGGACTGCTGAAGTAAAGCACATCCACGGCAACTGGGATGGCCCAATTCCACACGTGTACCGTTGGTCTTATGACTATAGCAAGTTGAATAAAGATGAAACCGACTTCGTGATTCCCGGACAAGACTTTATTCCTCAACACATCCCATTACAGGACAATGAAGATGAATTAGATCATTAATGGAACCGAAAAAAATATACAAGCCCTTTCAATTTTGAAAGGGCTTGTTGCTTATACGTAGTTTTTAAGTAGCACTACGTAGAAAGAATTTTAAGGCAATACATTATCTTTGATATGTTGAGTTTATAATAAGTAGGAAGTGAGGAACCTGCTAGTTATTTCACTAAGGTCGTTTAAATATTATTTGGGCGACCTTTTTTTATTTCTCAAATTTATAAACTTACTTTTCTATCTGGTTCAAAACTATAGAAGTGATACCAAGTGTTTTCCTATATTTGTGTTATGAACGAAAACCTCGATCCCACCGGAGAAAACCTCTCGCCACAGGAACTGGATATTGAAAAAAAACTCCGTCCTCTCAGTTTTGACGACTTTACTGGGCAAGATCAGGCTTTGGAAAACCTTCAAATATTTGTTCAGGCAGCAAACTTGCGTAGTGAAGCTTTAGATCATACGCTTTTTCACGGCCCTCCAGGCTTAGGAAAAACCACTCTTGCATATATTCTTGCTAATGAACTGAACGTAAATATTAGAGTTACTTCAGGACCAGTGTTAGACAAGCCTGGCGATCTTGCAGGATTACTGACAAATTTGGAAGAACGCGATGTCTTGTTTATTGATGAAATTCACCGTTTAAGCCCTATTGTTGAAGAATATCTGTATTCTGCAATGGAAGATTATAAAATTGATATTATGATTGAATCTGGACCCAATGCGCGCTCGGTTCAAATTAATCTAAATCCTTTTACTCTTATTGGCGCAACTACGCGTTCAGGTTTATTAACTGCGCCTATGCGTGCCCGGTTTGGAATTTCTTCAAGATTACAATATTATACTACGGAGCTTCTAACCACAATTTTACAAAGAAGTGCAGGAATTTTACAAGTTCCTATTTCTATGGAAGCTGCTATTGAAATTGCTGGCAGAAGCCGAGGAACACCGAGAATTGCAAACGCTCTTTTACGTAGAATTCGCGATTTTGCTCAGATAAAAGGAAACGGAAAAATTGACATCCAAATCGCAAAATTTGGATTGGAAGCTTTGCATGTAGATGCTCATGGTCTTGACGAAATGGATAATAGAATTCTTCGAACAATCATCGAAAAATTCAAAGGAGGTCCTGTTGGTATTACAACTATTGCTACCGCCGTATCCGAAAGTACTGAAACCATAGAAGAAGTTTATGAACCATTTTTAATTCAGCAAGGTTTCATTATGCGAACCCCACGTGGTCGTGAAGTTACCGAGGCAGCTTATAAACATCTCGGCAAATTGAAAGGCCCAACGCAGGGAGGACTTTTTTAAATGAAATTCCAAGCTGAACCGTTCATGAACACAGTTGAAGAGCAGCCTAGGCCCAGCGACTTTCAATGATAAATAACAAATCCAAAAATACAGCCGTAATTAAAGCCGAAGCCAAACGCCTCGGTTTTTTGTCCTGCGGAATTAGCAAAGCAGAATTTTTAGAGGAAGAAGCACCACGACTTGAAAGTTGGTTAAAAAAAAATATGCACGGCGAAATGGCTTATATGGAAAACCATTTCGA
>Ga0209344_10005282_pt1 | contig 11237 bp, 11 predicted proteins | sample Cruoilmetagenom6_FD_187293 | JGI IMG/M metagenome (GOLD analysis project Ga0209344, IMG submission 187293) | Oil polluted marine microbial communities from Coal Oil Point, Santa Barbara, California, USA - Santa Barbara Oil Seep Sample 6 (SPAdes)... | ecosystem: Environmental > Aquatic > Marine...
TCTGTTTCTGTGCAAGAAAACAACAAAATAACAAGTAAAGACATTACAATTACTGATTTTTTCATAGTTATTCTATTTTAATTATTAATACAAAACGTTAAGGTTTAGGTTTAATTGTTTGTAACGGTTTTGTGTATGATTAGTTACGGAAAAGGTCGTAAGTCATTTTCCGATTAGCAGCTAAGTTAATTAATTATTGTGAATTTCCGTTTGGGAAATTCCGCAGTAATTAATTATACACGTTGTTGGCAACTGGCTTTTTTATTCTATAATGTTCCAACCAAGCCAACGGTTCAGTTAGTTTATGTTTATTAAATTCTAAATGTATTACTCGTCTTTTCTTTCCGTTTGTTGTCCTATTCGAAGCGTGTAAAGTAAGAGGTTTCATTAACATTATTCCGCCTTTTTCCACTTCACAGATGAATTCATTTTCAATATTCCAATCTTTTGACTCAGCACGAATTATTCCTTTTGAGTGAGATTTAGGTATCACTTTTAACGCTCCATTATTTTTGTCCGTTTTGTCTAAATGAACTCTGATTGTAATTGTGTCTTGTAAAATTTTAATTGGTGGTTGAACTCCGTTTTGTCCTTTTTTAAAAGTCCAATTCACATAATTTTCCAATTCGGCTTTTTTGTCAACTGAAATGCTCAAATCTTGGTGGTAAGCAACAAACCAATTTGATTCGCTTGGTTTGTCAAAATAGATAGCTTTTGTTAGGAAATATTCGGATTCGGAAAAGTCAGCAATTAATTCAGTCAGTTTTCTGTTAAACAACAATTCGCTCAATTCAGGTACATTTTTGATTAATTGTCTAATCGCAAACAAATCCTTAGTTTTCATAAACGAATTTCCATCTTGTTCAGCATTTTCGATACAAGCTAAAATTCTGCTTATTTCGTTGTACGAATACAAGTCAGATAAAACGGAAAATCCATTTTCTTCAAGTTCTATTATGTTCCTTGCGTAGTTCATTTTTCAGCTTGTTGCCAACGTGTTTGTGTATGATTTCGTTGCGTGTTTAAGCACTAAAGTTAGCAAATAAATCACAGATAGAAAGTCCGCGAGGACTTTCGTAAGTAAGCTATAACTAGCAATAAATTATACACGTTGTTGTAACCAGTTATTGTTTCCTACTATATTTTTCCTTTTGAATTCCGTCATTCATTTTCATTTCCCATTCAAGTTTGTCTTTGGTCAATTTTAAAATCCGCCAACTTTGTTTTCCACCCCATAATTCAACATTGTCATATTCAATTGTTATTATTCCATCATTTCTTTTCCAATTCCCAGTTCCGCTTACGTCTTCATAATTTTCTCCAAATTTTGGAAGAGTTATTTTTATTCTATTGTCATCTGTGAATTTCAAACTTGTGTTTTCAGGTACTGGCGAACCTATTTCATTGAAAGTGCTTTGTTCAATAATCCAAGTTCCGATTATTGTTTCATTAGTGTTGCCCTTTATTCCGCTTTTTGTAGAACTACAACTAATCAATAAACTAATCAATAATATTTGAATGAATTTTGTCATTTTTTGAGGTAGCGTTTTAATTGGTTACAACGTGATTGTGTATGATTTGTGCGACTTAGAATCCGTAGGATTTTCAGTCGAGGCAAATCAGTTTGTTAAATATAGTATTTTAAATTGAAGTAGGAGGTGAGCATTGATCATACACGTTGTTAGCTAACGTTTATTTATTTGTTTAAATGTTAACTTAAGTAATAGTATTGTTAAAATTAAACATAAAATGACGCCAAAAAATGCGAGTATTCTAATTGATTTTGTTTCTTTTTTTTGTTCTTTAATTTTTTCTAAAACATCTATTTCTTTCAATAATTGATTATTTAAATTCGAATTATATTTTAAGTTGTTAGCTTCATGGCGATTGAACAATTCATCATAATGGCGTAGTTTCTTTTCAATTTCTTCAATTAGCTTTAAATAATCATCAGAATTATGTTTAGTTCTAGTAAATAAATCTCTTGTTGAATACCATAATTCGGATTCTTGTTTTAATAACTCAATTAGAGATTTGTTTAATTCATCACTTGAAAGATTTTTAAATGTAATTTCTTGTTGTGAATCAATAACTTTAATATCATCTATAACTTCATTAAGCTTAGTAAATGCTAGTTTAGAGAATTTGTTTTTATTAATTTGATTGAAGTCACTTATCAGCTTAATACTGGCTAAAGTTTTATTTAATTCGTTTAGCCTTAATCTAAATCTTTGGTGAATTATATTTACCTCATGGTAATAATTAGTTAGAAGTTTTAATTGTAATACTTGAGACTCATAATTATTATTATACTTTTTCGTTTGAGCTGTTATTTCAGTATTTGATTTATATAAAGTGCTTATTGAGATTACTAGCAAGCTAAAAAGACCACCAATTATAATATTTAAGGTTATTTTAGAAATTTCTATCTTAAATTCCTTTTTCATATTTTCTTAATTGTTAGTCAAATCTGTTGTTTTAGTTATTTCCACAACATCATTTGGTATTATAATTTTTGCTCCTCTTTTTAGCATTCGATTATAGAAACCCTCAACCATTTGAATTAAATACAGTTTATAGTTATGTTTTTGAACAATCTCAAAAATTTCATTGATTATTTTCTTTCCAAATCCATTATGTTTTAGTTCAAATGGAATCATAATATTTGGAATATCAATTCTTTTAGACATTCGATTAATCACAATTCTTATTAGAATAGAGCGGTCTTTTTTTTCATCTTTTGAGGTTCTGTAAAATTCGATGCACTCGTCATAATTACTATTGGAATAATCATAGTCATTCGTTAATTGAGAGTTACAGGTTATAAAATTATTCAAAACTCTGATAATCTGTCTGTCTATAAATAATTCATCATCTGCATCAATTCTCTGGACCACCTTTCCTTCAGGATTTATTTTATATTGATTTCCATTGTCAAATAAAACTGTCTTTGAGTCATCATTATTTTGACTTAAATAATATGCATTGAAACGTTGCATTCCATCAATTTCTTCTCCATAATGTCGGTCAAAATTAAATTGTTCTTCTATTGTCATATTCTAATTGGAAGTTTGTTTTAAATGTTAGCTAACGTGTTTGTATATGGTTTGTTGCGTGGTTAAGCAACTAAGTTAGTAAATAATTACGGACAAAGAAAGTCCGCGAGGACTTTCGTAAATAGGCGAGAAGCCAGCAATAAATTATATACGGTGTTAGCAACTGGCTTTTAATATCCGAATATTTTAATTTCATTCGGCTCTATAACTTGCTCTAATTCATTTATTTTTTCATTATCAATAATTGATATATCATTCATTATTTTTTTAGTAGATTCTTTTGATAACCAATCAACATTCCAGATTTTTAAATCATTATTTTTAACTTTTTTACAAAGAGTTTCTGTGTAATTATCTTCTCTATCTGTTTTTATTGTTAAACGTTGTAGCCATACTTGTAAATGTCCAACATTTGGTATTTTGTCAAATTTACTCTCTATAGTATCCAAAATTTTATTTACTGTTTCAGGATTAATTTCTAATGATAATATTTTACTAATAATAGCCATTATTACCGGATAAGTTCTTGGGTTTTTAAAAGCTATATCAATTAAAATACTAACTAAAACTTTTGAGTTTTCTTCTTTGAAAAGTTTAATTGGATAAACTCTTTCCTCTAAGAAATTTGTCAAGGCTGTTAACAAACTACCAGAGTTTGGGTGTTTTTCGGATAAACTATGAATTAGAAATAAATGTTTTTGTAATGATTTTGCTGTTTGCTTAGATTCGTTCCAATATAATTTATCAGGTTTGATTACATCTCTAACAATGTTGTCAGAGATATATGTTTTTTGTGAGTTAAGCTTAAAGTTTAATTCGAATAGAGTTTCTGTTAAAAGTTTAGCAATCTTTATTAGAGTCTGTTGATTTTTTGCAAAAATTCTATAATCATCACGATATCTTAGTATGTGATAATCTTCAATTTTGTTTTTAGTCTCTTTTCTATTGTAGTTTTGTATTTTACAAGTCAATTTTGCATCAGCATATTCTAAAATCATTTCTGCAATAAAGTCCATTATAGCACTTCCTTGTGGTATTCCATTTGTTTGAGAAAATTGCATTGACTGTATTCTCTTGTCAATGTCGTTTCCTAGGAATTTTTTCTTTGGTGAGCTTGGGTTTAAAAAGTCATCTTTTATAATTTTTTCACCGTGTAATGCCCAAGGAATTGTGTGCGTGTAAACCGAACTGTAGCACTCGGCTATGTCGGTATTCATTAAACAATCAAATTCTAAAGATAACTCTAATGATTTTTGCTCAATTTGTTGCCACCAATTAATAATATTTAAAGCTTTATTGTTCTGTTTGTTAACAGATACTAAGGGAATACTATAACATTCTATATTTGTGTTTTTTTGTATTCTTTTAAACCTTTTTATAATTAGATTCCAATTATATTCTTTTGTTATTAGGTTGATTAGATTAACATAAAGTACAGGATTAATTAATTGTAATGGTCTCCAAGCATATTTTCCGTCTTTATTTGTGTGTAATTTACAGTTTATATCATTTAATTTTTTTGCTTTATCAAATGGTAAATTATCAACATTACTATCTTGCGATAAAGCATCTAATAACGGTTGGAAATTAAAATATTTTGGAAGGTCAATATCTGAATATCTTTCTTTTTTAAGAAAATAATCTCTTGCTTCAGTATGTGTTAATTCTAATAAGGTTTTCAATATTATCTAGATTATTTCTTGGTGTACTTTTTTTTGCTTGTTGCTAACGGTTTCGTGTATGATTTGTGCGATTGAGAATCCGCAGGATTTTCCATCGTTGCAAATCATATTGTTAAAGGTATGAATTTTCTAATTAATTTTAATTTTAGCATGAATTATAAACATTGTTACACCCTTTTGCGACACATAAGAGTAATCACGTACCAAACAGAGCGTTGAAGTTCGAGAAATTAATTCCGCATTTGAGTAAGCACTATTTCCGCTTGAGTATAAAATTCCGCAAACAAGCTCAAAAATCCGTTCGATTAATAAATTCCGTTTGAGTAAGAATCCGTTTCCGATTCAAATTCAGAGTTCGAGTAAGGAAATCATTCAGAGTTTGAGTGATAAAAAATTCCGATGAATTTTGATTTTTTTGGTTTCAGCTTGTTTTGGAGTTAGGATTTCGGAGCAATTGGTTGTAACGGTTTTGTGTATGGCTAGTTGCGTTGGCTAGGACTAAGTTAGCAAAAGAAACCGAACCAATAGGGAATTCCGATAGGAATTTCCGAGTACACACAAACCAAGCAATTGGTTATACACGTTGTTGTAAATATGTTGCGAGACATTTGAGTAAGCACGTTCAGTTTTGTTTCCGTTTTTAAATATTTTCCGTTAAATAAAAGTCAATCGCAAAATGTAAAAGATAAATTATTGCAAACAGACTAATAATCCAATTATATTTTTTAATAAAAATCCGAGAAACATAATAAAGCGCAATAAAAAATATTCCAATTATTGGTGGAAACACTAAAGGAATAAATCCGCCGTGACCTGAACTTGGCGATAAATCAGTTGACATTGCGATAATCCACGAAATCAGCATACCAGTCAAAATTCCGATAATATTATTTTTCGGTTTGTTTATCAGTTCATTTAATTTTTCCATTCAGAGTTTTGCTTTTTTCAATCCGAAAACTGGCTTAAATTCCGATTCAATGGTCAGTTTTTAAAATCCGTTTTATTCTATTTAAAATTCAGTTTAATTGTAGTTCGGTTTTTTCCGAGCAATTATTTACAACGTGTTGTGTATGGTTAGTTGCGTGATTTAGCAACTAATTTAGTAAATAAAACACAGATAGAATATTCCGCAGGAATATTCGTAAGCAGGCTAGACCTAGCAATTAATTATACACGTTGTTATGCTTTCGCCTTTTTTAAAATTCAAATTGTTCAGCCACTTCTTTAATTCCTCGTCCGTAAAAAGAACATCCTGAACAAGTTTCAATACTTCCGTTTTTATTAGAAACGAATTCCACAATTTTTAGTTCTTCTTCAGTTAATTCAATTCCACAATTTTTTAATTGATATAAAGCATCAATAGCGTAAATCTGTTTTTCCGTAATCGTGGATTTTAGCCATTTTAAAATCTCGGATTTATCTTTTTTATCTATTAGTTTATTAATTTTTATACGTCCTTTAGGATCTAAGCCTCCAATTCCGCAGCTTTCTCCATAAACAAAATCGAATGTGAATAATTCATCGTCATTAATTTCTGTCAAAAAAATAGATTTAAAATCCGTTTTGAAATTATTGTAAGCTGCTTCGTTTTTGAAATTGTCAATTATTTCAAAATAAGGTTCCCAATTATTGTTAACCTTTTTATGCTTTCTATCACTTAATTCATAAAATATAATTTCTGTTTTCGTAGTAATAATATTTAATTTGTATGTGTAAAGAGAAGAATTTTCAGTATTAGATTTTATAGGCTTTGATGTCTCAAAAATTAAAATTCCTTCTTGGTAATTATGGGTTAAATCACGAATTGAAATTAAACGGGAACGTAAATTGGTTTTTTGTTTAGTTAAATTAAAATATAAATTTTCAAATTCAACAAAGTCCTTAGTTTTTAAAACTTCTATTATATCATTTTGTGCTTGGGCAAACAAATTACTTAACCAAAAGTTTGAAATTATTAAAAATGTTATTAGTTTGTTCATAGGTGAAGCATAACGTGTTGTATATGGTTAGTTGCGTTGGCAGGAACTAAGTTAACAAAATAAACCAAACCATTAGGAAAATCCGCAGGATTTTCCGATTAAACACAAGACCAGCAATTAATTATATACGTTGTTGCCATTAGTACTTTTACTTCCATTCCCAATTCAATTCGTTAATATATTCAGCTCCTAATTCAGTTATACGCTTTTTAAATTCCAATTCGTTTTCAATAGAATGTTTTGGAACAATCAGTGATAAATCAGTTCTCAATTTTATGAAGAAATGATTTTTCGTTTCAATCAATTCTTTAAGTTCAGTTCCTTTTATTTTGCTTTCTGAAGTAAAATCTTTGGCATTTACAGAATTTTCATCAAAGTCAATTTCTACAGGTTTGTTAATCCTATTTTTATAATTTTCTTCTACGTGTTTTTTAAAATGTCTTTTGTATCTCCATTTAGAATAAACTGGGTAAAATGCAAACCATCCAATTCCGATTCCACCAAACATGATTCCAATTCCGCTGTTCTCGTTCTTATTTGCTAAATAAAGTCCAAATAATAAATAGATTATTGGGATAATTATTCGTGAGCGAAATCGTCTTTTTTTATGCAATTCAGACTTTGAAGAAGTATAAAGCTGATACTCTAAAAAATCTGAATTCGTAAGTTGGTAGTTTACTTTCATCGTATTAATGGCAACGGTTTTGTATATGATACGTTGCGTGTGTTAGCAACTAATTTAGCAAATAAAAACCGAATAGAATATTCCGCAGGAATATTCGTAAGTAGGCTAGAACTAGCAATGGATTATATACTTTGTTGTGTGCAGTTTTTATATTCCGTTTATACTTTTCCATTCCGATATTTTTTTCGGATGTTCGTTGTCGTTAGGGAAATGCTTTTTAGCAAAATCAAACTGCTTAAATGTAAGCAAAACCATTTCTCCATCATTATCACACTTTATTGGATAAAATCTATTTTCGCTGTTCTGATTTTCCAATTCAGAATTGAGCATTTTTATAAAGTTCAGATATGCAATTCCCCAATCATAGTCAGTAAATTGTCCATCGAATGCAACATATTCAGTTCCGTTTAATTCAATCGTGTGTTTCCAATAATTATCTGTCTGCTGACTTTTTTCATTCGCATAATCAAGTCTTAATCCTAATTTATCGAACGATGATTTGACTTTATTTAAATATTCAGTTAATCCATCCGTTTCAAATAATGTTTCGCAATCGACAGCAAAAAATCGGTTGTCAGTATAATCTGTTGTTTCTCCACGCATTGTTCCAGAAAAGAAGTTCCATTTATCTTTTGATTCCGCAAATTCTTGCTTAACGGTTTCTATTTCCGATTCGTCAGTCAGATTGAAAAACTCAAGTTTATCCAATTCAGATACGATTTCTTTTCCCGATAATTTTTCTACAATTTTGGATTCAGTTTTTTTAGATTGAACATTTTGTTTTTGTTCTTTCTTTTGAGAAGTACAACTCAAAATTCCGATAAAAAGTAGAACTATTAATCTTTGCATAATGTTTTTCTCAAATTGCACACAACGTGTTTGTGTATGATTTCGTTGTGTGTTTCAGCACTAAAGTTAGCAAATAAATCACAGATAGAAAGTCCGCGAGGACTTTCGTAAGTAAGCTATAACTAGCAATGAATTATACACGTTGTTGTAAATAGTTTTTTTAAATTTCTTTATCTAAGATCCATTTATCTAGCACTATAGGAATTGTCTTTTCTGGATATTGAAAATCAAATTGATGATATAGTTTTCCAACTAAATCAGTTTGTAACGATTTTAGTGTTTTATCCTTTAGTAAAAGTACTGGCTTATTTAATGCCATCATATAACCAATTTCTAGAGATACATTAGGATTGAACTCTTCTGTGTTTATTCTGTCAAATAATGCAATACCGAATAAGCAACCTTGCATATATGTTTTAATATTTTCAAAAAGGTCATCTGCATACCATTTGTCATCTGCTCTCAATAATGTAATTCCATTTTCTAATAGATGAGATTTTAATACATCAATTATTTCTTTTTGGATTTTAGAATCCTCAAATTTCATCATTAAAAAACCACATTTCTCTGTGACTGGATAATCTTTTCTAAATCTTTTTAATGAAAGTGAAAGTTCATCGCTTATTACCAATTGATTATTTTTTAATAATTCTAAATCTTCTTTATACACTGAAATTTTTATAGAAGTTTCCTCCGTTAAATTTTCTTCATCACTTTCATTATCATTTACCTTTCGAAAGTATTCAGGCTCTATTGAAATTGAACCTTGCAAATATTCAACATCTTTTAAACAATCGAATTTATGTCTAAACTCTTGTAAATTGAATATCCATTCTCCAGTTAAGTTTTTAGCAGGACGTAAATAGGAAATATTATTCAACTGAAGAATTTTATAAAATCTCCTTAGTATTTCGTGTTTACTTAAATCGGAATTTTCTTTGTAAAAAATAAATACAGGACTATCATTTGGTATTCCTTCATAATTCGGATATTGAATATCAAGATTACCTACAAAGTTTTGAAAATGGAATGGAAACATTAATTTTTGTTCTTTTTTTAAATTATTTACAACGTGTTTGTGTTATGGCTAGTTGCGTTGGCAAGAACTAAGTTAACAAAATAAACCGAGCCATTAGGAAAATCCGCAGGATTTTCCTAATAAACACAACACTAGCAATTAGTTATACACGTTGTTGTAAAATGTTTTATTTATGTTTTTTTACAACTAGGTAATATATAGGTTTTTTAATTCCATTATCATATAAACTATCCATTTTGTATTCATTATAAATAGTTTCAGAACCTTTCAATTTAAGTTCATTTTTTATATAAGACAACCAATCAGACTTATCAACTTTAATTCTATTTAAGCTTTTTACATTTGAGAAATCGGCATTATTGATTATAGCATTTCTAAAATCGGCATTATCAATTATACTACCTGAAAATTTGGTATTAGTTAAATCTGATTCTTTAAATGAAGCGAAATTCAAAATTGAATTTATAAAATGAGAATTTGTTAAGTTACTATTATTAAAATTAACACTATTTAATTTACTGTTATTAAAACTTGTAAATATTAGTTGACTATTATTTAATTTTGAACTTGTCAAATCTGTGTCGTCAAAATTGACTGCCGTTGCTTTTGCATTAGTAATCTCAATATTTCTAGCATTTGAAGAAAAAATTTGCGTTTTATGTAAAATTGAACCATTAAATTTCGCAAATTCTAATTGTGAAAAACCAAGGTTTGATTCTGTTAGATTAGTATTATTTAAGTTACCGGTTCTTATATCAGAATATCTTAATTCTGAATTTTTGAGGTTTGCTTCATTAAGAATTACACCAAAAAGTTTTGCGCCACCAAGATTAATATTAGCTAAATTTGCATTACTTAAATAAGCTTTGTTTAAGTAAGCTTTAGAAAAATCGCTATTTTGTAAAATTCTTTTTTCAAAAAAAATACTATCTATCTTACTTTCTACCAAAGCAATCAGAAATTGTCCTCTTTCTGGACTGGAAGACTCTAAAATTATTTCATTGTTTTCTAAGTATTTATATGGTTTCATAGCTCTACTCAAACTAATTACTCTTCCTACTAGTGTATTGGACAGAGTGTCAGAAGAATTCTGTTCGGTTTTAAGTTCTTCATTAACTGCCGTTAAAACTTCACCCATTATGAACATTTGTGAAGATCTTCTTGCTGCTTCAGCTAAATAAGTTTGTTTAGAGAGACTTGTGTTTTGTGTTTCGAGAAGTGTATTTTGATTTTCAAAAAGATTAGTTTGTGCTGTTACTTTTTCATTTTGATAAGATAAAAGTTCATTTTGAGTTTCTAACAATAGTGTTTGCAAATCAATTTTTTGATTCTGATTTAGAAACAATAAATTTTGATTTTTGAAATACTCTGTTTGAGCTTTGATTTGACTATTTTGAAAATCAATTTTTGTGTTTTGACTTTCAAATAACTTGTTTTGTTGAGATAAAAGACTGTTTTGCAATGTTAACAAAATGAGAGGAATTAAAGCCACTATAAAAGTAAAAAAACTAATGCGAGTTAACCTTTTTATTAAGTTTGTTGACAAATTTACTATTGAATCTTCACTTATTTTTTTATTTTCATTAAATTCACTTATTGATTTTTGTATGCTTTTTTTTAAGTTTGGACCTACAAAAAACAATCCTAGTTTTCGTATAATCCAACTTCTTCTTTGAACTGCTTTTTCATTTGATAATTTTAGCTTTTTATTTTCCTTTTCGAGAATAGAGTTTTTATAAATCAATTGATTATTCTCATTTTCAAGCTGTTTGATTTTATCAATTTGATTCATTTGTACTGTAATTCAAAAAATGTTTTACAACGGTTTTGTGTATGATTAGTGGCGTGTTTAAGCACCTAATTTAGCAAATAAAAACCGAATAGAAAATCCGCGAGGATTTTCGTAAGTAGGCGAGAACCAGCCATTAATTATACACGTTGTTGCCA
>Ga0209344_10005283_pt1 | contig 11236 bp, 8 predicted proteins | sample Cruoilmetagenom6_FD_187293 | JGI IMG/M metagenome (GOLD analysis project Ga0209344, IMG submission 187293) | Oil polluted marine microbial communities from Coal Oil Point, Santa Barbara, California, USA - Santa Barbara Oil Seep Sample 6 (SPAdes)... | ecosystem: Environmental > Aquatic > Marine >...
CGGCGTCCGAACCTGATCCTGGTTCCGTCAGGCAATAGCTGGCGATGATTTCCATTGCGCAGAGTTTCGGCACCCAGTAGGCGCGCTGATCAGCCGACCCGAAACTATCGATCATCCAGGCGCACATATTATGGATGGAGAGAAAGGCGGCGATGCTCGGGCAGCCATAAGACAACCCCTCGAAGATGAGTGTGGCGTCGAGACGTGATAAGCCCGAACCCCCATGTTCTTCGCCTACATAAGCCCCGGCCATTCCAAGCTCGGCAGTAGAGCGCAGGACATCAGCGGGAAAAATTTCTGTCTGGTCCCATTCAATCGCGTGAGGTGCCAATTGTTCCACGGCAAAAGCGCGCGCCATATCGAAGATGGCGCCTTGCTCTTCAGTCAGCTCGAAGTCCATGGGATTTGCCTCGGTTTAGATCTTCAGTCCATCGTCGGTATAACAAAGCTTGCGCCGTCCTTGATTCCCGACGGCCAGCGTGTGGTCATCGTTTTGGTCTTTGTATAAAAACGGATCGAATCTGGGCCATGCTGGTTGAGATCACCGAATACCGAGCGTTTCCAGCCGCCAAAGGTGTGATAAGCGACGGGCACCGGAATAGGCACATTGATCCCTACCATGCCCACTTGGACGCGGTTTGCGAAATCGTTCGCGGCATCGCCGTCCTGGGTGAAGATAGCGACGCCGTTGCCATATTCATGATCGTTGGCGAGGCTCAGCCCTTCTTCATAGTTTTTGGCGCGAACAACGGCTAGAACCGGTCCGAAAATCTCTTCCCTATAGATTTTCATATCCTTGGTTACGCGGTCGAACAGGCAGCCGGCCATATAGTAGCCGTTCTCATATCCCTGCATTTTGAACTCGCGGCCATCGACCACCAGCTCGGCGCCTTCATCGATGCCGGCCTGCACATACCCTTTGACCTTCTTGAGCGCCTCGGCGCTCACCAGCGGACCGTAATCCGCAGTTTCGTCCGTCGAAGGTCCGATCTTGAGAGATTCAACGCGCGGGATGAGCTTTTCGATAAGCCTGTCGGCGGTCTCTTCCCCAACAGGAACGGCGACTGAAATCGCCATGCAGCGTTCACCGGCAGAGCCGTATCCAGCCCCGATGAGCGCATCCACGGCCTGGTCCATATTGGCGTCAGGCATGATGATCATGTGGTTTTTCGCGCCGCCAAAACACTGGACGCGTTTGCCGGCAGTGCAGCCACGCGAATAGATATATTCAGCGATTGCAGTCGACCCGACAAAGCCGATGGCCTGAATGTCGCGGTGATCAAGTAGAGCATCAACGGCTTCCTTGTCGCCGTTCACGACATTGAAAATACCTGCCGGAAGCCCGGCTTCCATAAACAGCTCGGCAAAGCGCATCGGTACGCCTGGATCGCGTTCAGAAGGCTTGAGAATAAAAGCATTGCCGCAGGCAATGGCGGGTCCCGCCTGCCACAACGGGATCATTGCCGGGAAATTGAAAGGCGTAATCCCGGCGACGACTCCGAGCGGCTGGCGCACGGAATGGACATTGATGCCGGGGCCCGCACTTTCGGTATATTCGCCCTTGAGGAGGTGAGGAATGCCCAGCGCGAATTCAATGACATCCAGACCCCGCTCGATGTCACCGCGCGCATCGGGGATCGTCTTGCCGTGCTCCCGGGCCAGAATTTCCGCCAGCTCCTCGTAGTCGCGATGAACCAGCTCGATAAATTTTCTCAAAACGCGCGCACGCCGTTGCGGGTTAATCGCCGCCCATGCCGGCTGCACTTCTTTCGCATTGGCAACGGCCGTATTCACTTCGTCAGCATTCGCCAGCGCAACCCTTGCCTGAACCTCGCCGGTCATCGGCATGAAAACATCACTCTCGTGCTTGCTCGTGCCTGCAACCACTTTGCCGTTTATGAAATGGCCAATCTGCTTCACGGGTCTGCTCCTCCAATTGCAATTTTTAAAATTTGCCTTGCTGAGCACTATAACCAGCAAAGCATGAGGACGCACTGGCTTGAATCACCCATTGATTGTGCGAAACTGCACATAACAGGGGTTTGATGTGTGGAAAAATGAGCTGGGACGGATATCGATTTTTTCTTGCTGTTGCGCGCACGGGGCAACTCAGTCTTGCCGGGCGCATGCTTGGTGTCGACCACACGACGGTGGCGCGCCGGGTCAAATCACTTGAGGGCATGCTCAACGCCAAGCTGTTTGACCGCTCGCCAAGGGGTTATGTCCTAACGCAGGCTGGCGCCGATCTCGTGCCCATCGCCGAGAGTCTGGAGAAGAATGCGGAACATGCGCAGGACAGCATTTGCGATCAGCGTGAGGATTTATCAGGGAGGGTGAGGATAGGCGTTCCTGATGGCGTCGGCACGTTCATCGTCTCACGGGCGGCGCAGGAGCTGTGTGAAAAATACCCAAAACTACATGTGGAACTTCTAGCGTTGCCGCAGAATTTTTCATTGTCCAAGCGCGAAGCCGATTTCGTCATTGCCGTTTCCACGCCCGAGTCGGGCCGGCTGAAAGTTCAGAAAATATCCGACTACAAGCTGCATTTGTATGGCACGAGAGATTATCTGGATCAGTTTCCGCCAATCAGGAAAATTGCCGATCTGAAGCGGTTGCGGGGCATCGCCTATGTGCCCGAACTTATATTCGATAAGGAGCTGGACTATATCCCGCTGATTGATCCCACCATGGAACCACGGCTAACCAGCACCAGCGTTCACGTCCAGCTACACGCGACCCTGAATGGAGCGGGGGTGTGCATCCTCCATGATTTCATGGCGGATGATCATGACAATCTGGTCAAAATACTGGAGCGAAAAATTTCCTTCACCAGGACCTTCTGGCTTATTGTGCATGAAGATTATGCATCCATCGAGCGCATACGGGTTTGCTCATCTCACATAGTAAAGCGGATGCGCGAGCTACTCAAATAGTGCCGTTTGGCACGCCTTTCGGGCTGATTATGAGAGTTGGGAGATCAGGCCGCTTTCATGGCTTCGAGGATGGACACGTAATTCGCGACAGCCACGCCGCCCATATTGAATATTCCGGCCCGGTCAGCCTTTGAGAGTTGCATGTCGCCAGCCTCTCCCGTTAGCTGCATGGCGCAAAGAACGTGCATGGAGACGCCGGTTGCGCCAATCGGGTGCCCTTTCGATTTCAGCCCGCCGGATACATTGACGGGCAGTTTGCCGTCCATTTGCGTCCAGCCTTCTTCCAGAACCTTTGCTCCTTCGCCTGGCTTTGCCAGTCCCATCGCTTCATATTCGATAAGCTCGGCGATGGTGAAACAGTCATGAGTCTCGATGAGGGAGAGGTCATCCAGCGTGATGCCCGCCTGATTGAGTGCCCGGTTCCAGGCTTCCCCGCAGCCTTCGAATTTCAGCACATCACGTTTTGACATGGGCAGAAAATCCTGGGCGTGGGCGGCGGCGCGAAACGCGACCGCCTTGCGGTGGCCGAGCGCGGAGCGATAATCGGTCAGTACAAGCGCCGCTGCGCCATCGGATACGAGTGAGCAGTCGGTTCGCTTCAGCGGTCCAGCGACGAACGGATTCTTCTCGCTTGTCTCGCGGCAAAACTCATAGCCCAGGTCTTTTCGTATCTGCGCATAGGGGTTTTTGACGCCGTTGCGGTGATTCTTGGCGGCAATTCTAGCCAGCGCATCGGATTGATCGCCATAGGCCTGAAAGTAGGACTGCGCGATATTACCGAAAACCCCGGCGAACCCGGCGGGCGTATTCCCATCTTCGGGCAGATAGGACGCTTTGAGAAGATTTTCACCGATTTCGGGACCCGGCGTTTTGGTCATTTGCTCGACGCCAACCACCAGCACAATGCGAGCGGAGCGCGCGGCGATGGAATTGAGACCCTGATGAATCGCCGCCGATCCCGTAGCGCAGGCATTTTCGACGCGCGTAGCAGGCTTGAAGCGCAGATCATCGGATGCCTGAAGGACAAGCGATGCGGTAAAATCCTGCGGCGAGAACCCGGCATTGAAATGCCCCAGCACGATTTCATCAACGTCTTTAGGGTCGATACCCGCATCAGCAATGGCATCTTGCGCAACGCCTGTAATCAGGCTCTCAACGCTCTCCTCCGGCGCTTTACCGAACTTTGAGTGCGCCCATCCAACGATCGCCGCTGTCATAAAAAACTCCTTCAGTCATCATCCCAAGTTGCTCCCGTCAGAGCGAAGTAACAGCAGTAGCGCGCCATTTTCAACCTGATCACCAGCTGCGACCATCACCTCGGCAATGGTGCCGTCGCGCGGAGCTTTTAAGGCATACTCCATCTTCATCGCTTCAAGGACGATGAGGACATCGCCTTCGGCAACCTGACCGCCCGCCATGATATTCACGAGTTTGACAAGCCCCGGCATGGGCGCGGAGATTGAATCGCCGCCTGTCACATCATCGGTCTGCGCCTCGCTGCTATAGCGTTTGAAACGCGCGGTTTCCCCTTCGATAAAGAGCGTGATGGTGTCTGCATCAGCAGCAAACCCGATCTCAAAAAAACTGCCATCTATGGTCACTCTGGCCCGGTTTTCATTCCGGCTCAAGATGACAAGCGATAGCGCATCTTCTTCGATATCAACCTCGAAACATCCGCCGCCGCAATCGACAATGCTTACATCAAGCCGCCCATCTTCATTGATGAAACGGGCGCTCTGTCCGGCCCGGCCCCAGGCGCGGAACCCGCGCAGGCGCTTCCACGGGTCCAGAGGATATTTATCCTCGCGTCCAAAATGGCCCAGTGACACCATTGCAGCCAATGCAATCATCTCGGGCTGCATGTCCTCAAGCTCCGCCAGTATTCTGGAAGAGCGCTCGATAAGGCCGGTATCGACATTGCCAATTGTGAACTCCGAGTGCGCGGCAAGCCGAAATAAAAACGCGGTATTAGCAACAGTGCCGGCGATCTCAATGCTCTTAAGAGAGGTTTGAAGTTTTGCCAGCGCATGTGACCGGTCCGCGCCATGGACGATCAGCTTGGCGATCATCGGATCGTAATAGGGCGTGATCTCATCGCCCTCACGAACACCTGAGTCGATTCTGACCCCATCATGTGCCTCGGGAAACCGCAAATGTGTGATGCGCCCGGTTGCAGGCAGGAAGCCACTTGCAACATCCTCGGCATAGATGCGCGCCTCGATGGCATGGCCACAAATTTTAAGATCACTTTGCGTGAAATGCAGAGCTTCGCCGGATGCCACGCGGAGCTGGAGTTCAACCAGGTCAAGGCCGGTGATGGCTTCGGTAACCGGGTGTTCGACCTGGAGGCGGGTGTTCATCTCCATGAAATAAAACCGGTCGGGCCGCAAACCCTCAGATACATCGGCGATGAATTCAACTGTGCCGGCTCCTGAATAGTGAACCGCCCGCGCGGCCTTGACCGCCGCTTCGCCCATGGCGGTGCGCATCTCCTCGCTCATGCCGGGTGCGGGAGCTTCTTCGATCACTTTTTGGTGGCGGCGCTGAAGAGAACAATCGCGCTCAAACAGATGTACCACGTTCCCTTGTGTGTCCCCAAAAATCTGGATTTCGATATGGCGGGATTTTTCGAGATATTTCTCGATCAGACAATGTGGGTCAGCAAAAGAGGAAGCAGCTTCTCGCCGGGCTGCATCCAGGGCCGACGAAAAATCCTCCGCGCGCTCGACAAGACGCATGCCCTTGCCGCCGCCGCCCGCTCGCGCCTTGATCAGAACGGGGTAACCAATTTTTTGTGCTTCTTCGCCAAGAAATACAGGGTCCTGATTATCCCCGTGGAAACCCGGTACAACCGGGACACCGGCTTGCTGCATCAGCGCCTTGGCGGCGTCCTTCAGCCCCATAGATGAAATGGCAAATACGGGCGGACCGATGAAGGTTAATCCTGCTGTTTTGACGGCTTCAGCGAATTGCGCATTTTCGGACAAAAATCCATATCCGGGATGGATGGCTTGGGCATCTGCGCCGAGAGCCGCTTTGATGATCGCGTCGGCGCGTAAATAAGATTCAAGCGCCGGAGCGGGTCCGATATGCACGGCCTCGTCCGCCATGCTCACATGCAGCGCGTCTTTGTCGGCATCGGAGAAAACAGCAACTGTGCGGATGCTAAGACGCTGCGCCGTCCTGATGACGCGGACAGCGATTTCGCCGCGGTTGGCGATAAGAATTTTCTTAAATAACGTCACGGGGGTTACATCCGGAATAGCCCGAAACGCGTCTCGGCTATGGGGGCATTGAGGGTGGCGGAGAGAGACAGGGAAAGGATTTCACGGCTGTTGCGTGGGTCGACAATGCCATCATCCCACAGCCTTGCGGATGCATAAAGCGGATGGCTTTGTTGCTCGAACATCTCAATCGTAGGGCGCTTGAACGCGGCCTCATCCTCAGCAGACCAGGTCTCACCCTTGCGCTCAATCCCGGCACGCCTGACGCTAGCAAGCACGCCCGCCGCCTGCTCGCCGCCCATGACGGCTATGCGGGAATTCGGCCAGCTCCACAAGAAACGCGGGCCATAACTGCGCCCGCACATGCCGTAATTTCCCGCGCCATAGGAGCCGCCGATCAGCATGGTGATTTTTGGCACCGCGCTTGTGGCGACGGCAGTCACCAGTTTGGCGCCATGCTTGGCGATGCCATCAGCTTCATATTGCCGGCCGACCATGAAGCCGGTGATGTTCTGCAGGAAAATCAGCGGCACTCTGCGCTGCGAGCACAGCTCGACGAAGTGCGCACCCTTCACGGCGCTTTCGCTAAAAAGCACGCCATTGTTGGCGATAAAACCGACCAGCATGCCGTGGATATGGGCAAAACCACAAACCAGCGTTTCGCCATAGCGCGCCTTGAATTCATCGAACCTTGAGCCGTCAACAATCCGGGCGATCACCTCACGCACGTCATAGGGCGTTTTGCTGTCGGCAGGTACGATCCCGAGGATTTCTTCGGGGTCGAAATGCGGATCCTCAATGGTTTCGAGGCGGCTGTGAAAAGCCTTCTCGCGATTGAGATTGGCAACCACGCCGCGCGCGAGCTCCAGCGCGTGCAGATCATCATTCGCCAGGTGATCGGCAACGCCAGAGAGCCGGGTGTGAACATCGCCGCCGCCCAAATCTTCGGCCGTGACCACTTCGCCCGTCGCGGCTTTCACCAGCGGGGGTCCGGCGAGAAATATCGTTCCTTGATCCTTCACGATGATGGTTTCATCGCTCATGGCCGGAACATAGGCGCCCCCGGCCGTGCAGGAGCCCATAACGACGGCGATTTGGGCGATACCCTTCGCCGACATCTGAGCCTGATTGTAGAAGATGCGCCCAAAATGATCGCGGTCGGGAAACACTTCATCCTGGTTCGGGAGATTGGCCCCGCCCGAATCCACGAGATAAATGCATGGCAACTCGTTGGCCTGAGCAATCTCCTGGGCCCGCAGATGCTTCTTCACTGAGAGCGGAAAATAAGTCCCCCCCTTCACCGTCGCATCATTGGCAAGAACCATCACGTCCTGGCCGCTGACGCGCCCGACACCGGCGATGATGCCGGCCGCCGGTACTTCACTCTCGTAGAGCCCATTTGCCGCGAACAGGCCGATCTCCAGAAATGGGGAGCCCGGATCGAGCAGGTTTTGTACTCTTTCGCGGGGCAGCATTTTTCCGCGATCGACATGGCGCTTGCGCGCAGCCTCGCCGCCGCCTTCGATGGCCCGGGCAGCGGAGTGCTCTATGCCATCAATCTGGCTTATCATGGCGGCGCGATTGGCCGCGAAACTTTCTGATCGCGGAGAAATGGAAGAGGTCAGGACCGCCACTTTACATTGTCTCCTTGAAGAGTTCCCGGCCGATCAGCATGCGGCGAATTTCGGACGTGCCCGCACCAATCTCATACAGCTTTGCATCACGCAGGAGCCTGCCCGTTGGATAGTCATTGATATAGCCGTTCCCGCCAAGCACCTGAATGGCTTCGAGCGCCATCTGCGTCGCTTTTTCTGCCGCATAGAGAATGCACCCGGCGGCATCCTTGCGGCTGGTTTCGCTGCGCTCGCAGGCGCTCGCAACCGCGTAAACATAAGCGCGGGAGGCATTCATGGTGACATACATATCTGCGATCTTGCCCTGCATGAGCTGGAACTCGCCAATCGGCTGGCCGAATTGTTCACGCTCGTGGATATAGGGCACCACAACATCCATGCAGGCGGCCATGATGCCGAGCGGCCCCGCCGCCAGCACGACGCGCTCATAATCAAGGCCACTCATCAGGACGGAAATCCCGCCGCCTTCTACGCCGAGAATATTCTCATATGGTACTTCGCAGTTTTCAAAGACAAGTTCACAGGTGTTGGAACCACGCATGCCGAGCTTGTCGAGTTTTTGCGCTGTCGAAAACCCGGCCATGTCTTTTTCGATCACGAAAGCGGTAATACCGTGCGCTCCGGCATCGGGGTCGCTTTTGGCGTATACAATGAGCGTGTCGGCGTCGGGACCGTTGGTGATCCACATCTTGGACCCGTTGAGAACGAAGCAGTCGTTTCTCTTTTCTGCTTTTAATTTCATCGAGACGACATCGGAACCCGCCCCGCTCTCGGACATTGCGAGAGAGCCGACGTTCTCGCCCGAGATAAGTTTTGGGAGATATTTTAGCTTCTGCTCATCGCGTCCATTGCGCTGAATTTGGTTCACGCAAAGGTTTGAATGGGCACCATAGGACAGCCCTACCGATGCGGATGCCCGCGAGATTTCCTCCATGGCGACGCAATGGGCGAGATATCCCAGCCCGGCTCCGCCATATTGCTCATCGCTGGTAATGCCGAGGAGGCCGAGTTCGCCAAATTCGCGCCACAACTCGTTTGGGAATTCATTGCTGGCGTCGATCTGCGCGGCCATCGGCGCAATCCGCTCCTGAGCGAAGCGGTGCACCATATCGCGCAGGGCCTCGATATCCTCACCCAGAGAGAAATTCATTACCCTGTTGAACATTCCCATCCCTTATGCGCAAACAGACGATACAATTACGGATCGCGGGCGCTCAATTTGCATCCACGAACTGCATTGCATCTAAATTTGACACCTCTTTTTGCGGATGTCGTAATTTAATTTTGCGATCAGTGATAACTTTTTTCAAAACATACCTAAAACCGCGCCGAAAAGGGCAAAGAAAACCTAACTGTGGCGAGGGATGAGGGGAATCTGGCGGAGGAAGGCAATATAGAGGGGGTCACTACGCAACAGAACGCGCCTGCCTCCACCAGATTTGCACCAGCAACGCAACACCTGTGAGCCGGTACGTTCAAGTAAATAGCAAGCTTCTTGCCAACTTTGATTTTTGGAAAAATTAACAATATGTAGCGGGTAAGGATTGGATTTACGCAATATATAGCGTTTTGATGGATTTACTGATGATGTCGAACCTGCCCAGTTAGGCAAAGATGTCCATCATCCCGGCAGAAGTTTCCCATAAAGCTGGTTCAGTGCGGGAGTTGATTTTTTATCCGAGGGCCAAGTCCGGTATTGCCCTAATGGATCGCGACCCTGACCCATTTTGACAGAAAATCACCGAGCCAGTGGCGCTGGCGTGGACCATAATGAAGATGATCGCGGCGATGCATGGGGCCGGGCCGGGCTCCGGGCATGACCAGCCGGTAACCGGAACGGGTGACCCAGCGATTCAACACCATCTGAGTGATTTCAGGGTGGAATTGCAGCGCGAACGCCTCGCCCTGCCGGAAAGCCTGATGCGGGAAAAACGCACTCTCTGCCAGCAGCGTGCTAGTCTCAGGAGCCGTGAACCCCTCCCGGTGCCATTGATAAACATTATCCGGCCAACTCAAGATTTCAGCGCCCTGCGGCGTCGGTTTGATCGGGTAATAGCCATGCTCAACACATCCTAGAGCGTGGGCGCGCACTTGTCCGCCCAGATGTAAGGCAAGCATCTGTGCGCCTAGGCATATCCCCAGGAAGGGTTTTTCTTCCCTTAAGGAAACGCCAATCCAGTCTATTTCACGGCGGATAAAATCATCGGTATCGTTGGCGCTCTGCGGACCGCCGAATATGACCGCCCCCGAATGCTGCTCAAGAGTATCGGGAAGCGGGTCGCCAAATCGTGGCCGCCGGATATCGAGTTTGAAACCGTTGGCCAGAAACCAGTTGCCAACGTGACCTGGAGAAGATTGCATCTGATGTACGATCATGAGCACCGGGAGCCGGCGGAAATTTTCCAGTTCCGCAGAGCTGCCTCCGCCCCAGAGTGCGGCCCTGGGGTCAATATGCAGATCATCTATTCTTCTATGCATTTGGGCACGCGCCTTCGATCATGCGGGCATTCATACGGTAAAGCGATTAAAGAGCCAACATTATTGGGCGGTCTTTATAATTTCAAACGCTTGAGCTATTTCAACTGCTCCGGTTTTCCACCGTCTTTCTGAGGCGAATGCGGTCACGGGAGGTGACACCAAGCAACTCAGCTGTGCGCCAGACAAGATTGGCCTCAAGCTCATGAATGATGCCATCCGCCACGACGATCTCCCAGAGCATCTCGACGACCTTCAGCCGGTCCTCGCGATTAAGACGCCGGGTCAGAACGCTGGTGAACCCGTATAGATCGACGGCATCTTTTTCCTGTTCAATCGCCTGTGTAATGAGGCGTCCGGCCTGGCCGTGATCGAGATCGTATCCCCGCTCCAGGACTGCGCGCAGAGCTTTTGTTTCGGAGCGGCGCACTTCGCCATCAACAACCGTGGCATGGACCAGAAGCGCTGCAGCCGCAAGGCGCACTTCCTCGAGAGCCAGATCCTCAGTTTCACCTTCCGAATCCGTGACCCGGTCGGCCATATCCTTGAGTGTGTCCCAGAAAGACATCCGATGCCTGCCTTTGATATTTGTTGTGCTAGCATTGATAACATACGAAGAATGTTTGATTTACGCGACCCCCACTTCAGGAAATTGTCAAAAGAGATGACCGGAACACTCCGTATCGCAAAAGTCTCACTCCAGGTATCTCTAGCATCCGCCGTAATGCTCACTGCCCTTTTACTGACGGGTGCTTTCTCGCCTTCGGTTGCGTCGCCGCAGAACGCTTTCCTTCAGGAGCTCAAGGCCCAGAACGCGCATCACGTCACAAAACCGATTGCCCTCCCGAAAACAACCAAGCCACCTTCAATAGAGCGGGATTGGAAAAACAAGGTCTCACGCAAGCTCTGGACACTAAGTAAGGGTCCGCTCGCCATTGAAGTGACGTTCAAGAAGGACGGACCGCCTGAC
>Ga0209344_10005284_pt1 | contig 11236 bp, 7 predicted proteins | sample Cruoilmetagenom6_FD_187293 | JGI IMG/M metagenome (GOLD analysis project Ga0209344, IMG submission 187293) | Oil polluted marine microbial communities from Coal Oil Point, Santa Barbara, California, USA - Santa Barbara Oil Seep Sample 6 (SPAdes)... | ecosystem: Environmental > Aquatic > Marine >...
ACGGAGCACAAGTAAGTGCAAAAGTCTTAAAGCACCTTAAAGGTGACAAAGTAATAGTCTTCAAAAAGAAAAGAAGAAAAGGTTACCGTGTTAAAAATGGACACAGACAATCTTTATCTGAAATCGTAATTGAAAATATTGTTACTTCTGGAGCAAAACCAGCTAAGAAAGCTGAAAAAGCAACTCCTAAAAAAGAAGAATCTAAAGTAGAAGCAAAAGCTGCAGCTCCAAAAACTGAAGCTAAGAAAGCTGCTCCTAAGAAAGCAACTGGAAAAGCTGACGATTTAAAGAAAATCGAAGGTGCTGGACCAAAAGCTGCTGAAGCATTAGTGAATGCAGGAATCGATACTTTTGCTAAAGTTGCAAAAACTGATGCTGCTAAATTAAGTGAAATTTTATCTGAAGCAAGTTCTAGATTAGCACATATTGTTACAGAAACTTGGCCTAAACAAGCGCAATTAGCTGCAGACGGAAAGTGGGATGAACTTAAAGAATTACAAGATAAACTAGATGGTGGAATTGAGAAATAACACTCAATACACTTAATATTAACAATATAAAACCTTAAGACAATGGCTCATAAAAAAGGAGTAGGTAGTTCTAAAAATGGTAGAGAATCAGAATCGAAACGCTTAGGTGTTAAGATTTTTGGTGGACAAGCTGCAATAGCTGGTAATATTATCGTTAGACAAAGAGGTAATACACATCATCCAGGTGAAAATGTGTATGGAGGAAAAGATCACACTTTACATGCTAAAGTTGATGGTTTAGTAAAATTCACAAAGAAGAAAGATGGTAAATCTTTTGTTTCTATTGATCCTTTTGAGGCTTAATCGAATAAATTCTTAGGAGTTTTATCTCTCAATATTAAAAAAAACCACTCTATTTTTAGAGTGGTTTTTTTGTTTATATAATCTCCATTTTCTTTAATAAAAAACTCGCATTCATATTTTGGCAAATTCCTTTTTTAAATTTATAATCAAAATAGAGTTCGTCATTTACAATTTCAGCATCAAAATAATAGTTTTTTACCTCGTCGAGTTCTTCAGAAATTTCACAAAGACTTAAATCGTGTGTGGCAATTATTCCTGTAGCATTTCCAGCTACTAATTTTTCGACAAACTTTCTTGAGCCAATGGCTTTATCAGTACTGTTGGTGCCTTTTAAAATTTCATCTAAAATGATAAAATAAGATTCTTTTTCAATAGCATCAACAATGAATTTTAATCGTGTTAATTCTGAAAAGAAATAACTACTATCATCAGTTAACGAATCACTTGTGCGCATACTAGTAATAAGTTTTATGGGAGAATATGAGCTAGATGAAGCACAAACAGGTAAACCAACATTAGCCATCATAATGTGTAAAGAAATCGTTCGTAAAAACGTGCTTTTTCCAGCCATATTTGCACCAGTAACAATAAAGAATTGCTGATTATCAATAATCACATCACTACTAACACGTTTAGTTTTATTAAGTAATGGATGACCTAAATCTTTAGCATTTATAGTTGTTTGATTTCTTGTAATTTTTGGAAACACGTGTTCTTGATGATTGAACACATAATTTCCTAAACTATTATAAGCATCAAAAAAGGAAACGACTTCAAACCAATCTTCAATTTTATGTCCATATTTAGAGATCCATTGCTCTACTTTATAGGTGTTTTTAATGTCTGAAAGCAGATAACCGTTTCCGAAAATAGCTCCAATAAGATTGTTTCGATTGTCTAAAGCATCTAAACATTTTGAAAACTCATAGAAAATAGCTGATGCTTTTTTACCTTCAGATTGAATTTGTTTTTGCTTCTCTTGAAGTAGTTTTGATGTAAAGATTTCATTTTCTATTTGAAGCAATAAAGATGCGTATTGTTTAAACGTGTCTTTGACTTTATCTGAATTTGCAGCTAGAACATTGATTTTTTTTAAATACAAACCAGTTAAGCCTAATCCTGCAAACAACCAATAACCAAAAAATGAAATATCTAAAACATTAAATATAGCTAAGGTTAATAATGTTAATGAGATTATTGTAAATAACCATGGCAGCCATTTCATTTGTTTTGGAATGAAATTTTTATAATTTTTTAACCAATGGATGATTTTTAGTGCTGGAGTTTCAGTTTTTATTAAACTTCCTATTGCTGCATAAAGCTGAATCCATTCTGCTTTTTCAGATAATTCTTTTATAGCGTCTTGTCGTTCTTCAATGTTAGACGTATTATTTGCTTTTAGGGTGTTTGAAAGTTCATGCTGACCTTCCTTAGAAATCGTTCTATTTATAAATTGAAAAAAAGAACCCTTTCCGAAGAGATCAATATCTAAACTATAAAAGTGTTTCGGATCTTGAAATTGTGATCCAGTATTTCTGTGATGAAAGTCGCCAGATGCTAATTTTAATTCTTCAGTATTAATATTTGCTAATGCTCTATGGAGTTCCCGTTTTGCTTTTATTTCAGTGTATTTTGAAAGTAAGTAAATAAATATTGTTAAACCTATCGCTCCAATTGTTAAGGCTAATTGCCATCTAGAAAAGGTAAAGTAGATTGCTATTACTGTAATAGCAAAGATTAATAAGCGCAAAGCACTAAGGAGTAAAAGTCGTTTTCTGTGCGAAGAGACTTCTGTTGTATGTTTTTCTAATTCTTGATTATAGAATTTTATAGGATCAATCATAATTAAATTTAGGTAGTAAAGAAACAAAAAATCTCAAGATTGCTCTTGAGATTTTGTTTTATAATAGATTTTTTGATTTGCACTTTGACTGCGCTCAGTATGACACTCTGAATGACATTATCCCTTAAGACTTGCTTTTAAGTATTCTCTATTCATACGAGCAATGTTTTCTAGAGAAATGCCTTTAGGACATTCTACTTCACATGCTCCAGTATTTGTACAGTTACCAAAACCTTCTTCATCCATTTGCTTAACCATGTTTAACACACGATCTGTAGCTTCAACCTGTCCTTGTGGTAATAAAGCAAATTGAGATACTTTAGCACCAACAAATAACATTGCTGATGAGTTTTTACAACTCGCAACACAAGCACCACAACCAATACATGTAGCAGAATCAAAAGCTGTATCTGCATCGTGCTTATTTATTGGAATCGTGTTTGCATCAATTGTATTTCCAGAGGTATTTACAGAAATAAATCCTCCAGCATGTTGAATACGATCAAAAGAAGTTCTGTCTACAATTAAATCTTTTATCACAGGAAATGCAGTTGCTCTAAACGGCTCGATAGTTATGGTATCACCATCTTTAAACATACGCATGTGTAATTGACATGTTGTGATGCCGCGATCTGGACCATGCGCTTCACCATTTATATATAATGAACACATTCCGCAGATGCCTTCACGACAATCATGATCAAAAGCAATAGGTTCTTCATCTTTATTTACAAGTTGCTCATTAAGTACGTCTAACATTTCAAGGAAAGACATATCTGGTGAAATATCACTGACTTTATAATCAACCATACTTCCTTTATCACTTGCGTTTTTTTGACGCCAAATCTTAAGTGTTAAATTCATATTCATAGCTTTCCTTATTTATAACTTCTTTGTTTTAATTCTATATCTTTAAACTCTAACTGCTCTTTGTGCAACACAGCATCACTAGGTTCGCCTTTGTATTCCCAAGCAGAAACATATGCAAAGTTTTCATCGTCTCGTTTTGCTTCTCCTTTTTGCTCACCATCTAATTCTACAGCATCCTCTCTAAAGTGTCCACCACAAGATTCTTCTCTATTTAAAGCATCTTTTGCGAATAATTCTCCTAATTCTAAGAAATCTGCAACACGACCAGCTTTTGCTAATTCTTCGTTGTATTCTTCGTTAGTTCCAGGAACTTTAACATCTTTCCAGAATGCTGTACGAAGTGCTTTAATTTCAGAAATGGCTTCCGTTAATCCTTTTACGTTACGAGCCATTCCGACCTTATTCCACATGATTTTTCCTAATTTCTTATGGAAATAATCTACAGAGTGTTTTCCTTTATTCGTAACAAAGAAATTTAATTTCTCTTTCACTTCGTTTTCAGCTTCTTCAAATTCTTTTGAATCTGTTGGAATGGTACCAGTACGAATATCATCAGATAAATAATCTCCAATAGTATAAGGCAATACAAAATAACCATCTGCTAAACCTTGCATTAAAGCTGAAGCTCCAAGTCTGTTTGCACCATGATCAGAAAAATTAGCTTCACCAATACAGTATAAACCAGGAACGGTTGTCATTAAATTATAATCGACCCAAATTCCACCCATTGTATAGTGAACTGCAGGATAAATCATCATTGGTGTATTGTATGGATCTTGATCGACGATCTTCTCATACATTTGGAATAAGTTTCCATATTTATTTTTGATAACTTCTTGTCCTAATTTTTTAACAAGAGCAGCATCATTTTCATCTAAACCTTTAACGTGAGCAGCTTCTTTTCCGTAGCGCTGAATTGCCGAAGCAAAGTCTAAAAATACAGCTTCACCAGTTGCATTCACTCCAAAACCAGCATCACAACGTTCTTTCGCTGCACGAGAAGCAACATCACGAGGCACTAAGTTTCCGAAGGCTGGATAACGACGCTCTAAATAGTAATCACGATCGTCTTCAGCTAAATCTTTAGGCATTAATGTTCTGTTACGAATGGCCTCAACATCTTTCATGTGTTTAGGCACCCAAATTCGTCCATCATTTCTTAAAGACTCAGACATCAATGTTAGTTTAGACTGATGATCTCCTGAAACAGGAATACACGTTGGGTGAATTTGAGTGTAACAAGGGTTTGCAAAGTAAGCACCACGTTTGTGAGCTTTCCAAGCAGCAGTTACGTTAGAACCCATTGCGTTTGTTGATAAGAAAAATACGTTTCCATAACCACCAGTTCCTAAAACTACAGCGTGTGCCGAATGTCTTTCAATTTCTCCAGTAATTAAGTTACGTGTTATAATACCTCGAGCTTTTCCATCAACTTTAACAACGTCTAACATTTCGTGACGGTTGTACATTTTGATTTTTCCACGACCAATCTGACGATTCATGGCAGAATAAGCGCCTAATAATAATTGTTGACCAGTTTGTCCTGCAGCATAAAATGTTCTTGATACAAGAACACCTCCAAACGAACGGTTGTCTAGTAATCCACCATATTCACGAGCAAAAGGAACACCTTGTGCAACGCATTGGTCAATGATATTTGCTGAAACTTCAGCTAAACGATATACGTTAGCTTCACGAGAACGATAATCACCACCTTTTACAGTGTCATAAAATAATCTATATGTTGAATCACCATCACCTTGGTAATTTTTTGCTGCGTTAATTCCACCTTGAGCTGCAATTGAATGTGCACGTCTTGGCGAATCTTGAAAGCAAAACGCTTTTACGTTGTATCCTAACTCTGCAAGAGTAGCAGCAGCAGAACCACCAGCTAATCCTGTTCCAACAACAATAACATCAATGTTACGCTTGTTTGCAGGATTTACTAAGTCGATGTGATTTTTATAATTTGTCCATTTGTCTGCAATTGGACCTTGTGGTATTTTAGAATCTAAAGCCATACAAGCTATTTTTTAGTGTCCTGTTAAATGATGAAATAATGCAATGAAAATGAATCCTAACGGAATACCAATTGCATATATTTTACTGAAAGTTATCAATCCTTTTGTGTACTTATTGTTTGCTCCAACCGATTGAAATGCCGAATTGAAACCATGTAATAAATGTAAAGCCAAGAATACAAATGCAACAACATAAGCTCCTACACGAAGTGGACTGTGGAATTTTTCAACCAGTTCATGAAAATATCTGTATTCGCCATTATGCAAACCAGACATATCACCAACGATGTATTTTGTATTTATTTCTGGAATCCAAAAATCTATAAAGTGAAGCACCATAAAGGCTAAAATTGCTAAACCACTCCAAATCATATTTCTACTCATCCAAGAGGAGTTTGCAGCACCATTATTTTTAGCATAGCTAATTTGTCTTGCTTTGTTGTTTTTAATTTCGAGTACAAAACCCATTACAAAGTGAAAAATCACTCCAAAAATCAATACAGGTTGAAGGACATACTGAATAGCCCAAAACGTTCCCATAAAGTGAGATACCTCATTAAAAGCATCTGCACTAAATACAGAAAGGATATTGATTGCAAAGTGTTGAAGTAAGAAAAACATAAGGAAGAGTGCCGAAAGTGCCATGGCAAATTTTCTTCCAATCGACGAATTTAAAATTCCGCTCATTATAATTGTAGTTAATTATTTGTCTAACAAAGATAAGATTCATTGTGCTGTACAACAAATTTTAGCTACAATTTTGATAATTTAGAATGGGTTTAATTAGAAACCATTGGAATTAAACCACGAAGTCCCATGTCTACAACTTGTTCTCCTGCTTCTGGTTCATATTTTCCATCTGCATTCACTTCGGTCCATTCAAAACTATTATTGATTGAAAATGATAATGTTACAGTAACATCTTGTGTTTCATTTCCAGTGATAGCTAATCCGTTTTCAAATTCACCAGTTACAACACACGATCCTGCTGGTACAGGAGAGGTGTTAGATAATGGATTTGGAACTGTAGTAGCACCTTCAGGAGCTTGTCCTTGTGTCGTAAACCCTAAAGCTTCAAAAGCCCAAAACCCTTGTAATTTATTTTCATCAACGTTGATTGTACTTCCGTTGAGATCAAAAGAAGTGATATAAGAATTATAGCCTACAAAACTAGCTAAGGTTCCTGTTATATCTTGACCACTTACTAATACATCAATATCACCTTCTTGATAGGCTAAAGAGACTCTTACCCATTCGTAGTTTCCTGTAGCAATTTCACTTAATGGAATCGTTAGAAATGTTTCATTATCTCCTGCAAAAACAGCGTTTTGAAAATCGATAGCCTGATCACCTCCTAAGGTTGTTTCATCACCTTCAAAAATAATTTCACCAGCACCTAAAGCCGTTGTTGAAGATGGAGTAAACTCAATATAATTAGCACTCATACGATTAATGCTAGGTGATTGTGCGGCATTTCCAGGAGCGACAGAAACAGGTTGACCAAGATTACCTAAACGCTCTTGATTTGGATTAAATTTTAGTTTAATAACTAAGTTAGGCTCTGTTGGATCTAATCTCAGGTTGTCATCATTATCTTCACTACAAGACATTATTATTCCACAGATTAACAAGATACTAAGTTTGATATATTTCATTGATTAGAGTTTTAAGTATAACTTTAAAAATAGATTATTTATTTTATTTCAAAGTTGGTTTTTTCATTGTTGATTTGAAATGTATATATACCTTTAGGTAAATAATACACATCATTCTTAGCTTTTTCTATTTCTATAGATGTATTTTCTTTAAGTAAAGCTTTTCGACCTTTTTCTGTTAGTGTTAAATCATATGTTGCGTAATTAAACCCTTTGTCAGTAGTTGTTTTCAATTCATTGAGAAGTGTTCCTTTTTCAGATAAGATTTTTATCGTTTTTTCTTCGGAAACATTAGCATAAAACGCCAATTTAATCTCAGGTTCAAAAGCATCATACCATTTTCCCCAAGAACTTCCCCATCGAGAAGAATGTCTTACATCATCAACTTTAAAAAGTGTAATATCATTATTTGATTGGATATTGGCATTCATCAATTGAAGTTTTGAAATATCAGTTTTATAAATACTTCTTCCGTGAGTTCCTAGTAAAAGATCTTTAGCTTCAGGTTGAATAACAATATCATGAATGGCAACATTTGGTAATCCGTTACTAAATGCTTCCCAATGTTGTCCTTGATTAAAAGTGATGTAAGCACCATTATCTGTTCCTAAATAAAGAATGTTTTCGTTTTCAGAATCTTCTTTAATCACATTTACAGGAGATGAAGGAATATTTGCACTAATGTCTTTCCACGTTTGGCCATAATCATTACTCATATACGTGTAAACTTTAAAATCGTCCCAACGATAACCGTTTAAAGTTGCATAAACACGTTCTTTTTTATGCTGTGAAGCGATAACACGACTTACCCAAAGGTCTTTTGGTAGCGTGTTAGAAATGTTAGTCCAATTGCCTCCAGAGTTTTTAGTAACTTGAATTAATCCGTCATCACTACCTGTGTAAATTAGTCCAAATTGAAAAGGTGATTCACTTATAGATGTTAATGTTCCGTAAGCTACATTTCCCCTTTTTCCACCATTGGTTAAATCTTCACTAATAGCTGTCCAATCATCTCCTTGATTCATAGAACGCATTAATTTATTTCCACCTAAATATAAAATATCCTGGTTGTGAGATGATAATAAAATAGGTGTTTGCCAGTTAAAGCGATATGGATTCTCACCTAATTCGTGCTTAGGTTGAATGTATGCGTCTTCTTCAGTTTCGAGATTAAGTCTGTAATAATTTCCAAATTGATAACCTGTATAAACAATATTATGGTTTCTACTATCAATTTGAATTTGCATACCATCGCCTCCCATGATACTTTTCCAAGGATATTGTCCGCTTTGATGCCAACGTTTATCTTCTCTAGAATTGTGAGCACCAAACCAAACTCCGTTGTCTTGTAAGCCTCCATATACATTATACGGTTTTTCATTGTCAACGTTAATTGAATAAAACTGACCAACAGCGTTAACGTTTAGTTTTTCCCAGTTTTCGCCATCGTCATAACTCATGTTTAAACCACCATCATTGCCATTTATTAAATGTCCAGGTTTTTTAGGATTTACCCAAAGGGCTTGATGATCTGCATGCACATTTTCGGCACTAATAGATGTGAATGTTTTTCCGCCATCTTTAGACTTTAAAATAGGAACTCCTAAAATATAAATACCGTTTCTATCTTGAGGATCAACACGTATTTCACCAAAATAGTAACCATAACTATAGTATAAATCATCAATATAATCCTTGTGTGTTTTTTGCCAAGTTGCTCCACCATCGCTGCTTTTATAAACTTCAGCGCCAATAACAGGAGTGTCAAATAACATGGAGTTGGCATCTTCAAGGTATTTTGCAAGATCAATAGGTTTTACTTTGCCACTTCGCACCATTTGTTTCACATTATTGGCTCTGTACTTTTCTTGAAAGCCATTCATTTTTAAAAAGCCATTCAGTTTTTTATCATCTAATGCTAAGAATGTTTCAGTAGTCATGCTTTTAAAATCCTCTTTTGTTAAAGTGTTTGAGGTTTCTTTATTTTTTTCGGAAGGTCTTCGGAATTGACTATCATGAAGCGCATAAATAATATCGTCATTGTAAACAGCTAAGCCAATTCGTCCAACACCATTTCCAGTAGGAAATCCACTTTTTTCTGTTGAAACTTTAGTCCACGTATCTCCAGCATCTGTGCTTTTATATATGGCAGAATTATTTCCGCTACCATCAAAATTCCAAGCTTTTCGATCTTTAGTCCACGACGATGCAAACATGAGATTGAAATTATATGGACTCGTTTGCACGTCAATAATACCACTCATATTATCTATAAATAATTTTTGCGACCATGTTTGTCCACCATCCATTGTTTTGTAAATACCACGTTCTTGGTTTGGAGAATATAAGTGTCCAGTAACACCAATCACGACTTCATCAGGATTGTTTGGGTTTATGAGAATTCGACCAATATGATGCGAATCTGTTAAACCCATATTTTGCCAAGTTTTCCCGTTATTAGTAGATTTTAAAATTCCAATTCCAGCATAACTTGATCTTGAACTGTTGTTTTCACCTGTGCCAACCCAAATAGTTCTGTTTTTCCAATCGACAGCAATGTCGCCAACATTTTGTGTGCTTGACGTATCAAGAATTGGTGTGAATGTAGTTCCGTTATTTACTGTGTGCCAAACACCACCTGAAGCATAGCCAACATAAAACTCTGTTGGATTTTCGGGATTAACTGATATGTCAGTGACACGACCACTCATAACAGTTGGGCCAATATTTTCAAAAGCGACATTTTTAACTAATGATGTTTCTGCGAGCTCCTTTTTTTGTGATAATGCTTGAGTAATTGTTTTAGATGAAGTAGCTGGTTGCTGAGCAACTGTAATAATAGTACTTAGAACAAAAACAATTGAGAGAAATCTTGTATATAACATGTTGGTTTGAATTTTTGTGCTATGAAATTAATCAATTCATAAACAACCTTCAAAAAAGTATGCTAAAGTTTTACAGATTATATGGTTTCGCTTTTGCTTGCGGTTTTGTTTGTTTATTTTTGATACTCATAATTTGTTCAATAAAATTCTCGATTTCTCGGGAATTAAAATATATTTTTTCTAATGAAATACGACAAAATAAACAGTTCACTTTTTATAAAAAACCGAAACAACTTTGCTGCGAAAATGAAACCTAGCAGTTTAGCCGTTTTTAACTCTAATGACATTTATCCAATTAGTGCAGATAGCACAATGCCATTTGAACAACATCGTGATATTTTTTATTTGAGTGGAGTTGATCAAGAGGAAAGTATTTTAGTTGTATTTCCTGATTGCCCTAAAGAAAATCATCGTGAAATCTTATTTCTAAAAGAAACGAATGAGCATATTGCAGTTTGGGAAGGTGAAAAACTAACGAAAGAAGCAGCACTTCAAACGAGTGGAATTAAAACAGTTTATTGGCTTCAAGATATGGAGAAAATCATGTTTGAACTCATGACACAATGTGATACAGTTTACATTAACACAAATGAACATTATAGAGCTAATGTAGAAACAGAGACACGTGAAGACCGTTTTACCAAATGGCTAAAAGATAAATATCCAGCGCATGCTGTAGCTAAGAGTAATCCGATTTTACAACGTTTACGTTCTGTGAAAGATCCTATAGAAATAGACCTGATGCAGAAAGCCTGTGATATCACTGAAAAAGGATTCCGTCGTGTTTTAAACTTTGTAAAGCCTGATGTTTGGGAGTTTAATATTGAAGCTGAATTCATGCATGAATTTTTAAATAATCGCTCTAAAGGATTTTCATATACACCAATTATAGCTTCAGGAAACAATGCTAATGTGTTGCATTATATTGAAAACAATCAGCAATGTAAGGCGGGTGATTTAATTTTAATTGATGCAGGAGCTGAGTATGCGAATTACTCGAGTGATATGACGAGAACGATTCCTGTTTCTGGGCAATTTACAGAGAGACAAAAACAAGTTTACAATGCTGTAAATCGTGTTAAGAATGAGGCTACAAAAATGCTTATACCAGGAACTATTTGGGCAGATT
>Ga0209344_10005285_pt1 | contig 11233 bp, 8 predicted proteins | sample Cruoilmetagenom6_FD_187293 | JGI IMG/M metagenome (GOLD analysis project Ga0209344, IMG submission 187293) | Oil polluted marine microbial communities from Coal Oil Point, Santa Barbara, California, USA - Santa Barbara Oil Seep Sample 6 (SPAdes)... | ecosystem: Environmental > Aquatic > Marine >...
GTCTTGGCGATCTCAGCCTCATCGAAGTCCTGGGCATCAACCGGGAAACCGAAATCGAGACAGAGGCTTTCATCCCGGTCCCAGGCCGCATCGGAGGCATTGAGAAATTCGAGAGCAGGACCGGCAAACCGGTCACGATTTTCAAGGCCGGATTCTGCGCCGAGATTGTCATAAAAATACTGCACCGCCAGCGACGGATCACCGGCAAAGGCCGGGGCTGCGGGAAGCGCAAACACTGACACCAAAACAAGACACTTCAGCATCGAACGACTCCGGTTAAATTACGGATTCTCAGTACCATGCGTCAGCAAGTTTGGCTTTGGTCCGATCGACGAATTCGACAAGCGCCTCGTCTGTTGCGACATCCATCACTGGCGCCTGATACTCGGCAAGCGTTTGCTTCCAACGCCCGTTGGCCCGCATGGCGGCGTCAGTTCGACCAGCCACATCCCATTTCTCGAAAGGCTCGTTGTCTGCGACTGCGGAATCCCAGAACGCTGTCTGATAGTTGTCCATCGTGTGAGCGCATCCGAGAAAGTGCTTTCCGACCCCCACCTCCCGAAACGCGTCGAGCGCCAGTGAATTGTCATCGACCACAACGCCGGCCAGATAGGAGTGCAGCGCGCCGCAGAAATCAGCGTCCATGACGAACTTCTCGTAAGACATCGACAACAGCCCATCGAGAAAACCGGCGGAATGCAGGATGAAGTTTGCGCCGCAATGCACCGCCGACAGCATCGACATGGTGCCTTCGTTCATTGCCTGCGCATCAGGAAGCTTCGAGTTGGAGAAATTTCCGGCGCAGCGCAGTGGCAGATTGAGTCTGCGCGCCAGTTGCCCGATGACCATCGAACCGATGGCAGGTTCGGGTGTTCCAAAGGTCGGCGAGCCTGATCTGAGCGACATTGACGAGAGGAAATTACCAAAGATCACCGGTGCGCCCTTGCGCTCCAGCTGAGTCAGCGCACAGCCGGCCATGGTTTCGGCCAGCGATTGCGCAATGGCGCCAGCATTGGTGACGGGCCCCATGGCGCCACCAAGAATGAACGGCACAATCACGGCTGCCTGGTTGGCACGGGCATAAGCCCTGAGCACATTGGTCATGGTGCCATCCCAGACCAGCGGCGAGTTGACGTTGACATTGCCGAGGATGACGCAATTCCGGTCGACAAAATCCCGACCGAAGACGATCCGGGCCATTTCGATGTTGTCCTCGGCGCGGCTTTCCGCCGTCACCGAGCCCATGAAACAGCGGTCGGAATATTTCAGATGCGAATAGACCATATCGAGATGGCGCTTGTTGACAGGAACATCGACCGGTTCGCAGATGGTGCCACCGGAATGATGCAGCCAGGGGCATGACTGTGCCAGCTTGATGAAATTGCGAAAGTCCTCGATCGTGCCGTAGCGGCGGCCCTTGTCGAGATCCATCACAAAAGGCGAACCGTACGCTGGTGCAAAGACCACGCTCTTGCCGCCAATCTCGACGCTGTTGGCCGGATTGCGGGCGTGTTGGGTGAAACTTGCCGGTGCCGATTTCAGGATCTCGCGCAGCATTCCCGGTTCGAACTTCACCAGAAGACCGTCAACATCGGCACCCGCGGACTTCCAGTGCTGCAGTGCAACGGGGTCATCCCGGAACTCGATACCGATTTCAGCCAGGATCCGGTCGGCGGCAGCTTCTATCCTGAGCAGACTTTCCTCGCCCAGAATGTCATAGGTCGGGATATTGCGGATGATATAGGGCGCGGCCCGGTGCGGGGGCTCTGCACTCTGACCAGATCGCCGGCCCTCGCGCCCACCGGCCCGCTCGCGCCCGCGCCCCTTTGAAGTCGTTGGTGAAGTCGTTGGTTCCGCAATCTCGACAGCTTCCATGAGGTGTCCTCCAAAACAGAAGTCTAGGAGCATAGGCAGCTGATGTAATGCTGGAAAATTCCATTGTGTTGGATAAGGTGGACTTATGGATAACCTGCGTCACCTGCTGCCTTCTGCCGGCAACCTCATCGTCTTTGAGGCCGCAGGGCGACAGCTCAGCTTCACCAGGGCCGCACACGAATTGGGCATGACGCAGGCAGCTGTGAGCTACGCAATCCGTTCGCTTGAAAGCCAGCTTGGCGCCGCGCTGTTTCATCGTGCTCACCGGGCTGTGTCACTGACGGAAGCCGGACGGCGTTTCCACTCGGACGTCACTCTTGGCCTGAGCCATATACGAAGGTCTGCGGAGGATATAAGGGGACGCGGCCGGGCGAACACCGTGACGCTAGCTGCCTCGACCGCGTTTGCCTCCTTGTGGATGCTGCCACGGCTACACCGGCTGCGCGATGAGTTGCCGGACATTGACCTTCGCATTCAAACAGCTGATCGCGATCTCGATATTCGCAATGAGAACATCGAACTTGGTGTCCGCGGCGGACGGCCGGAGGACTGGCCCGATTATGAAAGCGCGTTGATCGCACCGGAAACCATAGTCGCGGTAGCGAGTGCCGCCTACCTCGAAAAACACGGCACGCCTGAAAGCGTCGCCCATCTTTCCGGGCACCAGCTCATTCACCTCGAAGAGCCGTTCCGCCGTGCTTGTGACTGGAAGCATTGGTTCAAAAGTGCTGGTCTTGAGACCGTGGCAGCCACCCGTGGGCTAGCTATCAATGACTATGTGCTCGTCATACAGGCTGTGATGGAAGGTCAGGGCGTGGCGCTTGGATGGCAACACCTCACCGAACGGCTTGTGACATCGGGCTTGTTAAAGAAGGTCACCAGTCACCGGCTGACAACCGGTGCCGCATTTCACGTCATCTGGCCAAAAGGCCGTGCGCTTTCGTCTCAAACCGAGCTTGTTCTGAACTGGCTGACCAAAGAAGGGCGTGATGTCAGCGGATGAGGAGGCTGGATCTTGATGCGCTTGCGCAAGCAAGTTCCTCGGCTTCAATCAGCGCAAACGTCGCGGCAGCATCGACCGCCTTGCCATACAGCCATCCCTGCCCCGACTTGCAGCCCAGTTCCCTGAGTTTGGCAGCCTGCTCTTCAGTTTCGATGCCTTCGGCTATGACTTTCAGGTTCAGCCCTTCGCACATTGCCAGGATGGCTCTCACGATATGCTCGGCGGATTTGTCGACCGTGATCTCGCTGACAAAACTTCGATCGATCTTGACCTTGTTGAAGGTGAAGTCCCGCAAGCGCCCCAGACTGGACTGGCCGGTACCAAAGTCATCAAGCGACACCCGGATGCCGACGCTGTGCAGCTCGTCAACCACCTTGGCGGCAACCTCGGGGTCACTCATCATCGCGGTTTCGGTGATTTCAAGCTCAAGACGGCGCGGGTCGAGCCCAACCCGGTTTATGACGGCGAGCACGTTGAAAGCCGTTGCCGGGTCGATCAATTGCGCCGATGACAGATTGAATGACAAGAACAGATCGCTAGGCCAATGCTTGGCGGTTTCCGCGGCCTTCTTGAGCAGGGTCTCGGTCAGGGAATCGATAAAGCCGCGTTCTTCTGCGAGCGGTATGAAGAGGGCGGGTGAGACGAAGCCCAGCTCCTTGTCGGTCCAGCGTGCCAGTGCTTCAAAGCCCTGGATGGAGCCATCGGACAGATCGACAATCGGCTGGAAGTGGACCGCCACCTCGTCGGCGATGATGGCTCTGCGAAGCGCCTGTTCGACCTGCGTGCCGCGACGCATCTCTTCAGCGATTTCCTCGGAATAGACTGTAATCTGGCCGCGGCCACGACGCTTGGACCGATAAAGCGCAGTATCAGCACTCTTGAGCAATTCGGCAAACTGCTCACCCGCAAACGGGTAGACGGCGAAGCCGAAGGAGGCCGACAGACGGACGTTGCGGTCACCAAGGTCGTAGGGTGCCGACAATACATCCTTGAACATCCGGCCAATCTTCTCGGCGCCCTTCTTTTCGAAGACCAACGGAAGGATAAAGGCAAACTCATCGCTTTCAATGCGGGCGACAAATCCCCCGTCAGGCAAACATGCCCGCAGCCGATGTGCGACCTGACACAGGATTTCATCACCCGCGGCGTGACCGAACAGGTCGTTGATGGGTTTGAACCCGTCAATATTGGCAATGCCGATGGTGAAAGGAGCGGGATCGTCGGCCCGTTCTGAAGCCAGTTTTCGAATCTTGTCCATCAGTCGACGACGATTTCCCAACCCCGTCAGAGGGTCAGTGTAGGCGACAGCATTCGGGTTCGGGGACAAAGCGTCCTCATTCGCATCTTCAGGGGTCATCAACTAAAATTGATCCACACAAATGAAATTAGTTCTCAAAAAATAAAATGCGTCAGATGTCTTAACATTGTCCTATTGCGAGACGAACCAGATAACTTTCAAATTTTCCGGCTACCGAATGCTTATCCGGCGGCTTGCAATCGCTCGGAATTGTCGACCCATTTCTGAATAATCGCCTCCAGCTTTTCCGGGCTGACCGGTTTGGACAGATAGTCGTCCATTCCCGCAGCCAGGCAGCGCTCACGATCGCCGCTCATCGCATGAGCTGTCACGGCAATGACCGGTACGCGTACCGTCTTTTGAGTTTCGTTTGCTTCTGCATCCCGAATGGCCTGAACAGCCTGGAGGCCGTTCATCACCGGCATGGAAACATCCATCAGAATGAGATCCGGCGCTGCTGCACGCCAGGCAGCGACCGCTTCCTGGCCATTATTGACGATCCGGTAGTCTGCACCAATCCCCTCAAGAATTTGCTCGAATACAATCTGGTTGACATCACTGTCTTCTGCAACGAGCACACGGACCCGATCGCGGACCTGTCCGGTTTTGATGATCTTCGCCGTGGGTGCTGAAGGTGCCGGGCTGACGGGTTCAGCTCGGGAAGCAACTTTCGCCACAGGTGCAGGTGGCGGCGGCGGTGGCGGTGGAGAAGCGGCTCCGACCACCGACAGAACCGGTGATTTTGCAGCCCGCGCCGGTCTTGAAACAGGTGCAGCTTCTGGCCGACCCATTGCTTCGCCGGTGAGTTTCTTTTCGATGGCCTGCCTGAGCAGGACGTGCCGGCCGGCCTTCGCCTCACTGGACATAGCCCTTGCCATATGAGCGGATAATTCGACCTCGTGGACGGTTAGATCCATTGCTTTTGCCGCATCCAGGAATGCCAGGGCTTCAGTCGTGTTGGCGGTCGCAACTGCCTCGAATCCAGCCGTTTTCAAGGCAACCACATGATCCATGGAGCGCTGAAGATTCTCATCAACAATCAGAACCCGGCCTTTTGACACCAATTCTCCGGCCACCGAGGTCGTTTGAATTCCGGGTCCGGACGCAGTGGGGCTCGCGGTTTGTTGCTGATCTGAAACTGAATTGTAAACGGGCCACAATTTGCTGAGGTCGTCGAAGGTGATTGTTACAGTATAGGCACCGGGTGTTCCGGTGCGCCTTATGCGGGTAATGACCTTCATCACCGCGCCGTCCGCACTGTGAATGTCTTCCATTGCATCGTACGGATTGCCGGTTTCAAGCACACTGGTCTCAAGTCTCTCAAATCGCGCGGCAAGTTCGGGACCCACGAAATCAGCGGCTTTTCTTTCCAGAATGTATTTGCGCGGCAATCCCAAGACTTGGCAAAAAGCATCATTGACCATGACATAGCGAAGCTCGGAATCTTTCACTAACACCTGGATGCTCAGATCGTCGAGAATGACGTTGACGAGGTCAGCCTTCCTGAGAAGTTCCGCCGCCTCTCCCTGATTGATCTTTTGATCCGTAATGTCCTCGAAAGTGGCTATCAGAAGGCCATCAGGCATTCGCCGCTTGCGCAACCGTATCCAACGCCCATCGCTGAGCTTTTCAATGCTTTCATAGCGTTCGCGCCAGTGAATGGCGATCCGCTCGGCAACCCAGTCCTCACGCGAGATCTGGCGTATCTCTCCATTGAATGAACCCAGCACGCGGGCATCCGTGTCATACGTCGCATGGAACAGATCACGCAGCCGTGCCCCCGGCTTGAGCAAGGCCGGATCAACATCAAAAAATCGCAGGAAATGCGCACTCGCAGCAATCAGCGTATCATTGCGATCATAGATCATGATGCCGACATCAAGCGCAGAGGCGAGGGCTTCGATCCTTTTGGCTTCATCAACAGGTCTTCGGGTATCGGTTTGGTTCAACGCCATCTTACTTCAATCCGATGCCCGAACGGAGGAACGGGATCACGCTAAAGACCGCACCGCGCGACCCTTTTCACTGTCTTTGAGCAAACCTCCAGCGAGGGAGCGAAAGCCGTCGTCAACTTCCGGTAATTATCACTCCGGAGGGTTAAGCCCCGCTTAACCACAAATGCAAATTTGTGGAAGTTGATGCCGATTGGAAACGGGACTGATGAACAGAATTTGCCACGAAGAACCTTTTTCCCGCTTCAATTGCCTGACACACATTGCGCTTGAGCCCGAATCCCTGAACATGAGATCATGCGCGTCCATCAACTGCCAGAAACCCTGATCAACCAGATCGCCGCCGGTGAAGTCATCGAGCGGCCCGCGAGTGTTGTGAAGGAACTTGTCGAGAATGCGATAGATGCCGGCGCACGGCGGATCGAGATAGCTACGGCCGCAGGCGGCAAGGCGCTGATCCGGGTCATCGATGATGGTCTTGGAATGGACGCCGAGGATCTGACGCTGGCAGTTCGACGCCACTGCACCTCGAAACTCGATCAACGCCTTGATGACATATCAACGCTGGGATTTCGCGGTGAGGCCTTGCCCTCCATCGGCTCGGTGGCGCGATTGACCATCAGGTCCCGACCGAAAGACATGCCGCACGCCAATGAAGTGTCTTTGGCCGGCGGAGTACCGGCCCCGCTTCGCCCGGCAGCAGCCAATCAGGGAACAACAGTCGAAGTCCGCGATCTGTTCTTTGCTACTCCGGCGCGTCTGAAATTCCTCAAATCGGATCGCGCCGAAACGGCAGCGATTACCGAGATCGTAAGGCGAATAGCCATCGCCTTCCCTGCCGTGCGCTTCACGCTTTCCGGTCCGGACCGCTCGACCCTGGATCTTCCCGCGACCGGCGAGGACCGGCTGGCACGAATTGCGCAGGTGCTGGGTGATGAATTTGCCGCCAATACAATTGCGCTTGACGCCACTCGCGAAGAGGTCGGCCTTGCCGGTCACATCGGGCTGCCGACGTGGAACAAGGCGAATTCGCTGTCGCAATATGCCTTCGTCAATGGCCGCCCGGTCCAGGACAAACAGATCCTGACCGCCATTCGCGCGGCCTATTCCGATACGCTGCCGCGCGGACGCTATCCGGTGGCCGTGTTGTGGATCACGCTTGATCCGGCACTGGTGGATGTCAATGTGCATCCTGCCAAATCCGATGTCAGGTTTCGCGATCCGGGTCTTGTGCGCGGGCTTATCATCGGTGCGATCCGCCAGTCGCTGATATCGGGTGGAGACCGTGCTTCACCGTCTGCCAGCACCGGGCTTGCACAAGCCTTCAGGTCACCCGAGACTTTCCGGGAGGCGTCGCCGGCCACCCGGTTCGGCTATGGTCAGTCGGGTGGTCTCGCAGCAGCACTCACCGGAAGCTGGCACGCCACCACATCGCCATCACGGCCCCTGAATGGTTTTGGCACAGGTTTCTCGGAACCATCGCAGCCAGAAATTGCCGAAACGGCTATGCCCTCGGCACGGTCGGACGACAGCTCGGCTGATCTCTCCACTGTCGAGAACCCGCTTGGTGCAGCACGTACCCAAATCCATGAAAACTACATCGTGGCGCAGACCCGCGATGGATTGGTGATTGTCGATCAGCATGCCGCCCATGAGCGGCTGGTCTTCGAGCGATTCAAAACAGCGCTCAAGGCGGGAAAGGTTGCGTCCCAAATTCTGCTGCTGCCCGAAATCATTGACTTGCCGGAGGACGATTGCGACCGGTTGGCAGAGCGCGCGGAAGACCTGGCCGAGTTCGGCCTGGTGCTGGAGCGTTTTGGGCCTGGAGCTATTGCTGTGAGGGAAACCCCCTCCATGCTGGGCGAGGCAGATGTTGCCGGCCTGGTGCGGGACATGGCTGATGAAATTGCCGAGTGGGACAGCTCTACCGGCTTGCGCGACCGGCTTGAGGCGGTGGCCTCGACGATGGCCTGCCACGGCTCGGTCAGATCAGGCCGACGGCTGGTCACCGAAGAAATGAATGCATTGTTGCGCGAAATGGAACGCACACCCGGTTCCGGCCAGTGCAATCATGGCCGACCGACCTATATCGAGCTGAAGCTGACTGACATTGAAAAACTGTTCTCGCGCCGCTGATCCGCAATGCGCCACCCTGATCGCTGAATCTTGCAATTCGGCCGCCGAGACGGCATAGAACAGCCACCATGAAAACCGGAGCAGTCCTCATGAACCGTTTTGAAGGCCCGGGCGAACGTCCGGCAAAAATTCGCTACCTCGACGGCGATTTTCAGATCTTGATGCCAGGCAATCATGTGGTCTGCGCGGTTACCAGCGAGATCATCCCGATCGAGGAGTTGAAATACTGGAGCGTGGAACGGCAGGAGCCCTATGTCGACGTCAACGCCTCCGTGAAAGCCGATCAACGCGCGGGACTGCTGCCTGAAAAGTGAAATACGGAATTGCTTGCTAGGCGCGACGCCGTTGGAATGCTGTCAAGGCGTTTTCAATAATCACATTCGGAACATCCGGGCTGTCAAAGGCCAGATCAATCTCCAGAACAGAGGTTTTTTCCACCAGCTCGAGCGCCTTGCCATGTCCCGCTTGCAAACGGACATAGTCCTTGGAAGTGGTGATCAGATCGAGACCATATAGTTCAGCTTCCGCTAACAGCTCTTTGGCCTCGTCTTCCGTGAAGGGGTGATGATCGGGAAAGCTCTTGCGTTGCGCCAACCGGACATGAGCGTCCTCCAGTGTCTTGAAGAACTTCTCCGGGTCACCGATAGCTGCGAACGCCAGACAATTCCGGTTTCTGAATTGCGCGCCATTTCGAGGCTGAAACCGCGCCAGATGGATCGGCTTTCCAGCGCGTGCAGCCAGCCTGATCATCGGATCAGCACCGTCTCCCTCGCCCACTACAATCAGCGCATCGGCGTGGCGAACCTGATCAATCACCGGCGCGCGCACCGGACCGGCAGGAAACACGCAGCCGTTGCCAACGCCGCGGCGTGCATCCACCACCAGAAGAGCCTGATCGAAGACCAGCCGAGCGCTTTGAAAGCCGTCATCCATGATGATCAGATCAACGCCCTCGCCCAGAAGCAGATCCGCGCCTTCCGCCCGGTTGGGCGAAACGACAGTTGTTGCCTTGGCGGCGAGCAACATCGGTTCGTCACCCACAAGCCGGGCTGTGTCTTTCGCAAGATCCACGATCGTGGCGTGATGGACACCGCCGCCATAACCGCGGGACAAAAAACCTGGTTTCAAGCCCCGGGCAATCGCTGCATTGGCGAGCGCCAGTGCCGTAGGGGTTTTGCCGGAACCACCCACTGTGAAATTACCTACGCATATGACCGGAACGGCCACAGCCTTGCGAACCCGGCGATCCATGATACGGCGCGCAACGCGCCCGTAGATCCAGCCGAAGGGAGAGAGTATCGCGGACTGTATGCCGGAAGATTGCCACCAGAACGGCGGGGCTTCGCTCACCATTGCCCACCTCCGCGGCTCTCCGTATTCTCATTGTCGCGCGGCAAAAGCCGAGCTTTGACGGTCAAGGGATTGATGTAGGGTTCAAGTGCCCGAATGGTGGATTTCAAGGCTCCGCGCATGTCACGAAGGGTCTTGTCGCCACCTTCCGCCATGGTCTGCCGGGCCTCCGGATTGGACATGAGAAAATGCACGGCCTTTGCCAGCATCTCGCCATCACGCACATAGCGCGCGCCGCCGTTCTTGAGCAGGCGCGCATAGCTTTCCCTGAAGTTCTCAACATTGCTGCCCGACAATACGGCGCAACCGAGCATGGCGGGTTCAAGCGGGTTCTGTCCGCCACCGCCCTTCAGGGATTTCCCGACGAAGGCGATTTCGGTGAGATTGAGATAGAGCCCCATCTCGCCGATTGTGTCACCGAGATAGACATCCGTCGACGGCTCGATCACGTCACCCCTGGACCGGCGTGCAACCTTAAGGCCTCTCTCGTTCAGCATGGCTTCGATCGCATCTGCGCGATCAGGGTGACGCGGAACCAGGATTGTCAGTTGCTTGTGGCGCGGCGACAATGTTCTGTGCACCGCTGCGGCAATCTCGTCCTCTCCCTCGAATGTCGAAATTGCCGCCCAGGTCGGTCGATCCCGAATCTGCCCCTTGAGCTTGGCAAGTTCCTTTGCATCCCAGGGCGGGGCGGTCGTGTCCACCTTGAGGTTGCCCGACACAGACACAGGACGTGCTCCCAACGCCAGAAAGCGCTCCGCATCGAGATCCGATTGGGCGACCACATGGGAGAGGTTTTCAAACAAGGCGTCGGCAAGGCTGGGGCGCTTGTTCCAGCGCGCAAAAGAACGGTCAGACAGGCGGCCATTGACCAGGACCTGCGGCGTGCGCCGGGAACCCAGTTCAAGGATCGTCATCGGCCAGATTTCGGATTCGGCGATAATCGCAAGATCGGGTTTCCAGTGATCCAGGAACCTGGACACAGACGGCTTCAGGTCCAGCGGCACATATTGATGGATGACATTGTCGCCAAGCCGTTCGCGCGCGACGCCGGCCGACGTGACCGTCCCGGTGGTCAGCACCACGGCAATGCCACGACGGCGCACTTCACGGATCAAAGGAACCACAGCCGTGGTTTCACCGACGCTGGCGGCATGAAACCAGACCAGAGGCCCGTCCGGGCGGTCGATCTTTGAGCGACCGTAACGTTCACTACGACGGGCACGTTCTTCCTTGCCCTTGGCCGCGCGAATGGCGAGATAAGGCCCAAGCAACGGATAGATACCCGCACCGAACCAGCGGTAACCGATAAGCGCCGCTCGTGCCCAGCCGCGACTCATGAGCGTTCCTCGACGGCGCGCATCGCTTCGTCCGTGACGCGATTGAGTTCCGCAGTCACCTTCAAACGAGCATCCGCCATTTCCTGTTCATTCGCCTTCGACCCAACATAAATGGGCGGGGCGAGCTGCACGCTACGAGTGCCGAACGGCAAGTTGATGGTTGTCTTGTCCCAGGAATTTTCAAGCACCCGGCGGCGGCTGGTTGCCAGAGCCACCGGCACGATCGGGCGGCCGGAGATTTTTGCCAGTGTGACAATCCCCTCGCCCGCCTGGCGTGGCT
>Ga0209344_10005286_pt1 | contig 11232 bp, 6 predicted proteins | sample Cruoilmetagenom6_FD_187293 | JGI IMG/M metagenome (GOLD analysis project Ga0209344, IMG submission 187293) | Oil polluted marine microbial communities from Coal Oil Point, Santa Barbara, California, USA - Santa Barbara Oil Seep Sample 6 (SPAdes)... | ecosystem: Environmental > Aquatic > Marine >...
ACCAATATTATTTAAAATCAAACAAATTAGAAGATTCTATTTCTTTAGATAAAGCTATATAGCCTTGTTTAAAGAAATCTTCAGTATTTAAATTCAAAATCATTAAATCTAAATTTGAAACTAATTTAGCGTAAAAGTTTTCGTGTCCTGTTATTCTGTGCCAAAATTCTTTTCCAATTATAACAGGAAATTGAGTATCAATTTTTTTATAATGTTGGCTAAGTTGGTCATCTTCTCCATATAAAACGCCTAAAACTAAATCAGAATTGTTCATATTCATAGAATTGGTTCTTGCTAAATTAGTTACTGTAGTGAACTTTTTTAATAATGGATTTACATCTTCAGAATTTATAGTATTTGGACCAGATTTTAGTTGACACCATTTTTTACGATTGTCGATTTTATCAATAAATTCTATATCCATTCCTTTTATTAAAGAACCATTTGCCAGACCGAGTTCGACAAACATATTTTGTATTCTAGTTCCAAAAGAAGTATTTATTGATGTTCCTAATATTCTCGGGTAATATAATGCTCTAGCAATTCCCAATGGAGTGAAGTCATCTTCAAGAATCTTAGATAGATATTTTACTATTATCGGATTTATCTTGTAAGATTTAAGTTTAGAATGTGTTTTTAAAGCATTGATTTTGTGATTTTCAAAAATCTTATCTTTAAAGTATTCTGTAATAATTAATAAAAGTTCTTGTTCTGTCATATATCAAATATATTATTTTTTCCTTATAAGCATTTAACTAATTCAAATCGTCATTAACTCGACATTTAGAAGTGTTCGCCATTTCGGATTTAAACAAGGTTTCATTACTTTTAAAAAAAGAAATAAAAGAATGTCAAAACTCCTTAATAATTTACCTGTTGAAGACTTAACTGAAGAAAATGATTATCTAGGAATCATAGATAAAGGTCAAATCATCAAAACTTTTCTCGAAAGTAATACTGACGAGTTTAAAGACATAAAAATGTTTTCTCTTTATGGAGAATGGGGAAGCGGTAAAAGTACTTTAATGAAGTATCTTCAAAAAGAATTAAAGGGGAATTTTAATACATTCTTTTTTGAGGCATGGCAGTTTGAAAGTGATAATAATCTATCCTTGTCCTTATTGGAGTATTTAAGCTATGAAAGCTCGGATACTACTGATGAGGCTTTAGGGGAAATAGTAGAGTTAGCAGCTAAGTTGTTTAGGGGATTTTCTAAATCGGTAAGAATATCGATTCCAGGATTTAGTATTGATGGGAATAAAATAGTTGACTCTTTAGAGGAAGAACTAGAAGAAAGCTTTTATCAATTAAAACAAAAGTTTGAAAAGGAATTTAAAAAATGGGAAGGTCATGTAACCAGAGGAGAAAATCCTAAGTTTAATATTGTTTTTATTGACGATTTAGATAGATGCGAGCCTGAGAATGTTTTGAATTTATTATCTGCCTTGAAATTGTTTTTTACTTATGGAGAGAAAACTATTTTCTTTTGTGGAATAGATGAAAAAGCAATTAATGAGGCAGTTAGAACTAAATATGGAAAAGTTGTAAAAGCTAATGAATATTTAGAAAAAGTATTTGATATTTCGTTTAGTATGCCAGAGCATGATGATTTATTAAAATTATCAAGTCAGTACTTTGTTTCCAAACAAGTAGAGTCTTTTGATGGTAATTTGAATGAGAATATTTCTGATTTTTTCAAGCAAATAAATTTTACTAATCCAAGAAGAGTTAAAAAGATTTTAAATAAATATCAAATTTTAAGTAATTTGAAAGAGAATTGTACTGATGACAGTTTTTATAAAAGTTTAATTCCTAATATTATTGTAAATGAAGAAGGGGATTTTTTTGAAACGATTTTCACGTTGTATTTTTTGATACTCCATGGGTTTTACCAAGATATTTTTAATGATTTTTATAATATTGAGAAGAAGAAATCTAATTATATGAATTTGGAAAGTAAAGATAATGATGGTAGGATTTATGACTTTGATATGAAGTTTCTCGAATATACATTCACTGCAATTCAAGCTAAGTTAAAAACTAATCATAATGATTCTTCTGAGATTACTTTTGTGTCCTTAATTAGGTCTTTTGCTCCAATTAATCCCAGTCATATTGGTACATATATTGTTTTTCGTGAAAGACAGTATTTTGAACGTGAATTTTTAGTTCCAAAAAAGAGAATAGACTATTTTTTTACTCTCTACATTATGACCAGATTGGATTTTATGAAACAATCCTCTAAGTTGTCTAACTTTAATTTCAATAATTTTAAGCTCATGATTAATAAATTGTTATAAATCAATGCGCCTCCAACCAATTCAAACCAGTATCCACTTCAACATCCAATGGCACTTCCAATTTAAAGGCACTTTCCATTTCGGTTTTAATTAAGGTAGTGAGTTCTTCGAGTTCTGGTTTGTAGATATCAAAGACCAATTCATCATGCACTTGTAAGAGCATCTTCGATTTATAGTGTCCAGCTTCAAGCTTGTTATAAATATTAATCATCGCGATTTTAATGATATCGGCAGCACTTCCTTGTATGGGTGCGTTTACGGCATTTCGTTCTGCAGCACCTCTCACCACAGCGTTACGTGAGTTTATGTCTTTTAAATAACGACGACGACCCAAAACGGTTTGCACATAGCCATGATCTCTAGCAAAATCGACTTGCTTACTCATGTAAGCTTTTAATTTTGGATAGGTTTCGTAATAGGTGTCAATAAGTTCTTTGGCTTCACCACGCGATAAATCGGTTTGGTTACTTAACCCAAAGGCAGACACACCATAGATAATTCCGAAATTAACGGTTTTAGCGTTGCTACGTTGCTCTCTGGTGACTTCAGCCAATGGGACATTAAAGACTTTGGATGCGGTTGAGGCATGAATATCTTCACCGTTTTTAAAGGCTTCAATCATGGTTTCTTCTTCACTTAATGCAGCAATGATTCGTAGTTCTATTTGCGAATAATCGGCAGCTAGTAAGATGTAGTCTTCGTTTCTTGGTACAAAGGCTTTACGTACTTGACGACCACGTTCGGTACGAATTGGGATATTCTGTAAATTCGGATTGTTACTACTTAAACGCCCTGTTGCTGCAACAGTTTGCATATAATCCGTATGCACACGACCTGTGGATGATTCTACTTGTAACGGTAAAGCATCTACATAGGTGCTCTTTAATTTTGAAAGGCCTCTAAAATCTAATATTTTCTGAATGATATCATGGTCTTTTGCTAAATAGGATAAGATATCTTCGCCAGTCGCATATTGCCCTGTTTTGGTTTTCTTAGGTTTATCGACCAATTTCATTTTTTCAAATAACACAATACCCAACTGCTTTGGAGAGGCAATATTGAATTCCTCGCCTGCTGTGGCATAGATTTCTTGTTCGAGTGTTGCGATGTCGTTATTCAAATCTTCAGATAAGGAGTCTAGAAAGTCTTTATCAAGGTTAATGCCTTCTAATTCCATAGCTGCTAAGACACGTAGTAGCGGAATTTCAATCTCATCGAATAATTTTTGGGTATTGGCTTCGCCTAATTCCGTGGTGAAATGTTCTTTTAATTGTAAGGTGATATCAGCATCTTCTACAGCGTATTCGGTTAGTTTTTCTAACGGTACATCGCGCATAGACAATTGATTCTTTCCTTTTTTACCAATAAGGTCTGTAATAGAAATTGGTGTATAGTTTAAATAGGTTTCTGCTAAGACGTCCATATTGTGACGCATATCGGCATTAATTAAATAATGCGCTAACATAGTATCGAAGAGTTTGCCTTTAACGGTAATGTTATATTTGGCTAATACTTTGATGTCGTATTTTAAATTCTGACCTATTTTTTCGATGGTTTCACTTTCGAAAAATGGTCTTAGTATTTCAATCAGTTCTTGTGCTTCATTTCTATCTTCTGGAAAAGGTACATAAAAGCCTTTGCCCACTTCCCACGAAAATGCAATCCCGACTAATTCTGCGGCTAATGCATTTAAGCCTGTGGTTTCGGTATCGAAACACACCGACGTTTGATTCATTAGGTTCTTAACAAACAATTTGGTTGCCATTCCCGATGCCACACTTTGGTAAAAATGTGAGGTAGTTTCGGCTGTTTTACGCGTAAACTCAGATACAGCTTCCGTTGTTGATGGTTCTGCGCCACCAAATAAGGAGAATTGACCAGCACCTGCAGATTTTTCTTCTGTAGGTGTTGTTTTGGGAGCTTCCTTTTTATCTGCTGTTGGAGTTGAAGTTCCAGCAGATTGCATAGCTTCCGCTGAAAACGTTTTATTAAAATTATCAATGAGACGTCTAAATTCTAGTTCTTGGAAAATTTCAGTCACCTTTGGAATATCAGGTTCTGACATTTCAAAATCTTCTGCATTAAACTCTACAGGGACGTCGAGCATAATGGTAGCCAATTGTTTTGATAATAAGCCGAGTTCTTGGTTGGCTTCAATCTTTTCTTTCATCTTGCCTTTTAGCTCGTGTGAATTTGCAAAAAGGTTTTCCATACTGCCATAGGCCTTTAAAAATTTCTTTGCTGTTTTTTCACCAACACCAGGTAGTCCAGGAATATTATCAGAAGCATCTCCCATCATTCCTAAAAAGTCAATGACTTGTAGAGGATCGGTAACTTCAAATTTCTTTTGTACTTCTGGAATTCCCCAAGTTTCGTAACCACCACCAAAAACTGGTCGATACATAAAAATGTTTTCTGAAACGAGTTGTGCAAAATCCTTATCTGGAGTCACCATAAAGGTTTTATAACCTTCTTTTTCGGCTTTTTTAGCTAAGGTACCAATGACATCATCAGCCTCGTAACCTTCTTTTACCATGATTGGAATATGCATGGCTTTAAGAATTTCCATAATATAAGGCACAGCGGTTTTGATGCCTTCGGGAGTTTCATCTCTGTTGGCTTTGTAAGCTTCGAACATTTCTACACGGTCTGCACTACCTCCTTTATCAAAACAAACGGCTAAATGATCTGGTCGCTCACGTTTAATGACATCTAAAAGGGAATTCATAAAGCCCATAATGGCAGAGGTATCTTCTCCTTTAGAATTGATTCTTGGGTTTTTTATAAAAGCGTAGTAGCCACGGAAAATTAGAGCGTAGGCATCGACGAGAAAGAGACGTTTTTGGTCTGACATGTTATATCATATTTTATTTAAGTGAGCTTCAAAAAACACCCTTTTTTCATTTCTGCTTCAAAATAAAAATGAAACGTAGCTATGGCTATGTTTAATTTTTCTTTCTCGCATCATCTAAAAAAATCATCATTTTTTGTGTCAGCTAACCTAAACAAAACATGATATTGCGTTAATTTGAAAATGAATGTCACATTGAGCGCAGTCGAAATGCTTAAGTACTATAGCTTTTGACATTTCTCAAATGTGTTTAAAACTAATAGTGTAAAATGTTTTTGATTGTGCTAATGAGAACAGCCTGCAAATTACAAAAACTAAAGCGTTTATTTAAAAAGCAATTCGTAATTTTCCAAACTTAAATGATACTCATGAAAACATTCTCAATAGCCATTCACGGAGGAGCAGGAACTTTAGTAAAAGGCATGATGACACCAAAATTAGAAGCGCAATATAAAGCGGCATTACAATTAGCCTTAGATGCTGGTTACAACGTTTTGGAAGCCGGAAAAACGGCTGTTGAAGCTGTAGAGGTTGCCGTTAAGTTACTCGAAGATTCCCACTTGTTTAATGCCGGAAAAGGCTCAGTCTTTACAGCTACCGAATCTCACGAAATGGATGCGAGTATTATGGATGGTAAAACCTTGAATGCAGGAGCAGTGAGTTTAATTACAGGAATTAAAAACCCGGTGTCTTTGGCTCGTGATGTCATGGAAAAAAGCGAGCATGTGTTTTTAGCAGGTGATGGAGCCATGCAATTTGCCAAAGAACGTGATTATAAGTTGGAAGATGCGTCTTATTTTTATGATGAGTTTAGGCACAAACAATGGTTAGAGATTAAAGATACTGACCGTTTTCAGTTAGATCATGCTAAGAAGAAAGATTCAAAATTCGGAACTGTTGGAGCGGTTGCTTGCGATAAAGATGGAAACATTGCAGCAGCAACATCAACAGGTGGTATGACCAATAAAAAATGGGGACGCGTAGGAGATTCACCAATGATTGGAGCAGGAAATTACGCCAACAATAAAACTTGTGCGATTAGTTGTACAGGTAGTGGTGAGTTTTTTATTAGAGGTGTTGTGGCTTACGATGTAGCGTGTTTAATGGAGCACAAAGGCATGTCTGTAAAAGAAGCTTCAGAAGAAGTCATCAATAAAAGAATCTTAGAGATTGGAGGAGATGGTGGATTAATCGCAGTAGATGCAAAAGGAAACATAGCGATGCCTTTTAATACCGAAGGGATGTATCGTGGTCAGAAATCTTCGAATGGGATTGATGAAGTATCTATTTATGGGTAATAGTATTAAATAGATAAAATGTACTTTAGAATACGGAATAATTTATTCCTAAGCTTATAAATATTTTTAAGTAGTGTGAGTTTGAGATACTATTGCCATCCATTTAAAAACTATACTATTTTAAACTCATTATTTTCACAAACCTTTTCAGATTCCAGAAAAGGTTTGTGAAATTTAACAATACCAATCTTTTAAAATTTAATAGATAGTGACCACTACATTAGGTCCTGCCGCACTCCACATAATATTAAATGGCGAATCACCATTGCAGGCATGATTATTTGCGCTTGTATTGGTAAAAAGACCATACTCGGTAACATGAGTCGCATCAGAACCAAGTGCTACTTTTACAACGTGAAAGTCGCCATCTGCTGGTGTTCCATTTCCTATATCATAAGGAGATGCATAGTGTGCATTTCCAGAAGGGGCAATAGTAAATCACCCACCATCCGTATATATGGTATATGTGCATCCAGTTGTATTAATTACCGTTAAGCTATTTGCATAAACTATGACTGTAGTCATTACAAATACTAATGTTAAAGTAAGTTTTTTCATAAGGTTTGTTGTATAATTTTTATAAATTTTAAAAAAAAAATGATAAAAAATGAAATATTTTACCGCATTATTTTCTTTTTTTCTTTCTTCAGCTTTGTTTGGGCAGGCTTCGCTAGAATGGCTCACTTATTACGGCATACAAAACGATAGTTACACTTACAGTCGTACACATCCATCTCAAGTAGTGTTTGACAGCATAAACAATTATATATACGTAGCGGGTGTTACTAGCGATACTTTAGGGATTGCGACATCAGGAGCACATCAAGAACAACTTTATGACTATGATAATAACCCAAATTTTGCTCTGCATGGAGATATGTTCCTTTCCAAATGGGATACTGCGGGGAATCTGGTTTGGAGCACCTATTATGGAGGGGCTTTTACAGATAGATTGAATAATATGGCTCTTGATGCTGATGGCAATATTATCCTCACAGGATCTAATCAGGGTCATGCCAATATCACAACTCCAGGAGCTTTTCAAGAGTTTACCGTCTGGGAGTCAGGAGATCCTAACCCAAACATTTTTTTGGCAAAATTTTCGCAAAATGGTACATTGTTATGGAGTACTTATTTTGGTTTAGGAGGTAATGATTTATACTCAGGGGTGACCATAGATACTGCCAACAATGATATTTATATTACTGGAACCTCTACCTATGAAGGGTTGGGCACTTCCGGAACATTTCAATCTGAATATTTTGGAGGACACTCAGATGGGTTTATTGCAAAGTTTAACAGTGCTGGCAATAGAATTTGGTGCACGTATCTTGGTGGAGAAGACTCAGATCAAATTCATAACATTACGCTAAGCAAGGAAGGTTATCTTTATATCTGTGGAAGCACCAAAAGTGCAACCAACATTGCATCACCAGGAGCGGAAATCGATACCAGAGAAGCGAACACCAACAATTCTATAGGGTTTTTAGCAAAATTTGACACTTTAGGTAATAGAATATGGAGTACGTTTTTAGGCGGTGATGGCAGTTTTGATAGGTATTTTGATATAAAAACTACAAGCAACGAATTAACAGGTCAGGAAAATGTATTTGTTTACGGCTTGGTAGGTAGTACTGACCTTGGTACTACAGGTACCTATGGTTTTGATTACGGTGGAGGACAGTGGGATATGATTTTGTTGAAGTACAATGAGTTAGGGCAAAAACAATGGGGATCGTATATTGGTGGTAATGGTAATGAGACTAATTATTTGAGCGGAGTGGGAACTTTATTGGGCTTTACTAACTCTATGGTTGTTGAAGGCACTTATGGCAATGAAGAACTTCAAATAGCGGGAGGTACTCAAAGTACAGATTTTTATTTCGACACAGAATGCAGTTATGTGCCGCATACAGGTAATTATAAAGGGTTTATTGCGTCTTTGGACACTACTGGGAATCTTAACTGGAGTAAGCCATTTGATGAGGGTATCAATAGCATAAGTTCAATAGGGCATGACAGTTTTTACGCAACAGGAGTTACAGATATTGATGGTTTGGCCACAAGTGGTGCTCATAAAGAAACCAAAGTACAGGGAAGCTTTTCAGGGTTTATTACAAAACTTGATTTTAACCATTGTCTGCGTGATGAATTTTTGATTACAGAAGTTGATAATGTTCTGTATGCTCCCTTCAATTTCTTTGACTATCAGTGGACAAAAAATGGCACAGACATCTTAGATGCCAATAATGAATATTTGGAACTTAATGATTCTGAATCTGCAATATATACCGTAAAGTTTTGGGATGATTGCAATTGTATGTACATATCTTCTGAATATAACACCGATACAATGTCTGTTCAAGATCCTGTCTATGATAATGCAATTCGGGTATATCCTAATCCTGCCGATGATTTTATTGAAATCGTTAATTTAAAAAACAGTATGACGATAACTATTTACAATCTCATAGGGCAACAGGTGTTTTCTAAATTATCTAATGAAAATCATGAAACAATATCAGTCTCTTACCTAGCCTCTGGAGTGTATATTTTAGGTCTGTCGTCAGTTGATGAAGAAAACAAAACATTAATAAAATTCACCAAAACATAAACTTATTAATAGATGTGAATAAAGTATTCTCGGGATGTATCGTGGTCAGAAATCTTTGAAAGGAGTTGCTGATGTTTTTATTTATGGGTAATGAGAAGTCGGTAAATTGTTTCTTGTTTAGATTTTTCTCTCTGAGCATTACCGCGAAAACTCTAGGCATCTCTGTGTTAAGATTTACCTAAAACAGAAAAATCCAGTAAAAAGTAATGAGATTCCTGCCTTCGCAGGAATTTAGATAAAAGGAGCTTCAATAGGTAATACCTTCACTTTTCGGGTTTTAATATTGTATTCATCACCATTAGAAAGGACATGAATCGTAAGGTTAGCAATAGTCATTGGTGTGCCTTCTTCTAATATTGTTTCGTTGTTATGCGTTAATGTACTTCCATCAAAAACAATGACCATTCCTGATCCAATTACGGTACAGTCATTTCCGTTTTTAATAATCATACCTGTATCTTCAGCGAGTCCAAATCCAATTAAATTAGGGAATTTAGCAACGGCTTCAGATTGTCTTCCAAAACGACCACGACGAACAAAATGGGTGTCTATAATCAATTCAGGAATTAATCCTAAACCTTTATACATATTTACGGCACCTTTAATAAAGGATTCCGAAGCGCTTCCACCTGCAATCATTTCATTAGCCATTACCATAGCGCCAGCACTGGTGCCAGCGATAACAAAACCTTCGTCGTTTTTATAACGTTCCATTAAAATGGAATGAATCGTTGTGCCTCCAATTTTGTCTGTAATTTTAGATTGGTCACCACCAGAAAGCATCACGCAATCCGCATTTTTGATTAGCTCAATAGCGTGTTCGGTTTCAGAATCTTCTTTAGAACGAATGTCTAAGACTTCAACATGTTTACAACCTAAAGTAGAAAATGCAGTTAAGTAATTTTCACCAACTTCAACCGGAATACTTGATGCTGTGGGTATTACTACAATGTTAGCCTCAATGCCACCAGCGGCTTCTACCACGTGGAACAAAATACCATCATCAATAAATTCTAAAGTGTAAATTTCACTTTCCTCAATACCTTTATCTTCATTTCCGCCAATTGGTATTAAGGTTCCTTTAATCTTCTGCATAATTTTTATCTAAAAATATTGCGCAAAAATAAGCCAATTTTTTTAGTGAAAAATACTATATTTAGAATCTTTCAATAACTAAAACAAACCAACTAACATGAAAATACGCGAAATTAATGCGATGAGAGGACCTAATTACTGGTCAGTAAGGCGACATAAATTAATTGTAATGGTTCTCGATCTTGAAGAGATGGAAGAATTGCCCTCTAACAAGATTGAAGGCTTTCCGGAGCGCTTAAAAGCCATGTTTCCGAGTATGTATTCGCATCGTTGTTCCGAAGGTTGTGCAGGTGGTTTTTTTATGCGTGTTGATGAAGGTACATGGATGGGGCATATTATTGAGCATATTGCTTTAGAGATTCAAACCCTTGCGGGAATGGATACGGGCTTTGGACGTACACGTGGTTATGGAGAAAAAGGGGTGTATAGTGTAGTTTTTTCATATATGGAAGAATCCGTTGGCCGTTTTGCTGCAAAATCAGCCGTTAGAATCTGTGAAGCCTTAATTGCAGGTGAAGCTTATGATTTGACTGATGATATTCAGGAGATGAGAGAATTGCGTGAAGCCGATCGTTTAGGGCCAAGTACAGGTTCTATTGTTGAAGAAGCCGAAGCGCGTGGTATTCCTTGGATTCGTCTTAATAAGTATTCGCTTTGTCAGTTGGGTTATGGTGCGAATCAAAAACGCATTCAGGCTACAGTGACCAGTGAAACGAGTAGTATTGGAGTAGAGTTGGCCTGTGATAAAGAAGATACTAAGTATTTATTAGAACAAGCTGAGGTTGAAGTGCCAAAAGGAGACATTATTCGTCGCGAGCGCAGTTTAAAAGAGGCTTGCCGTTATGTTGGATTTCCTTTAGTTATTAAACCCATTGATGGCAATCACGGTCGTGGTATCACTGTAGATATTCAAAATTATGAGGATGCTTTAGCGGCGTTTCATCATGCTAAAGAAAGTTCTAAAAGTGGAGCGATTATCGTTGAGAAATTTATCGTAGGTCAGGATTATAGGTTGTTGGTTATTAATAATAAGTTAGTGGCTGGAGCGATTAGAACTCCTGCTCATGTTATTGG
>Ga0209344_10005289_pt1 | contig 11221 bp, 11 predicted proteins | sample Cruoilmetagenom6_FD_187293 | JGI IMG/M metagenome (GOLD analysis project Ga0209344, IMG submission 187293) | Oil polluted marine microbial communities from Coal Oil Point, Santa Barbara, California, USA - Santa Barbara Oil Seep Sample 6 (SPAdes)... | ecosystem: Environmental > Aquatic > Marine...
TTTTTGCGAATTTAACGATAAAGATGAATTATTTGTAATCAACATGCAAATAGATGAGTATTCGCACGCATCACATTTTAATCATAAACCAAAAGCTGAACGCAAATTATTATTACAAAGAAAAGAGCTTAAAAAACTGAGCAAAGAGGTCAAAACTTCTGGTCTTACCATTGTACCGCTTCGTGTGTTTATAAATGAACGTGGACTTGCAAAAATGCAAATTGCACTGGCAAAAGGCAAAAAACTTTACGACAAAAGAGAAACTATTAAGGATCGAGATAACAAAAGAGACCTTGATAGAATAAAAAAGAGTTTCAATAATTAGTTTTTATTTTCCAACAACGGCACAAATCTGAAAGAACCGTATTCGGTCTTTGAGAACTCCTTTTCGGTTGTTCTTATAAATAAGGTCATTATTTGTTCTTCAAAGCCAATTGGTATAACCAACCTACCTCCTACTTTTAATTGAGACAATAATGCTTTTGGTACTGCTGGTGCTCCGGCTGTTACAATGATACGATCAAATGGTGCTTCTTTAGGCAAACCTTTGTAGCCATCTCCAAAGATTATCTGCTTAGGTCTGTAACCCATTTTCTTGAAAAAAATATTCGTTTTTTTAAACAGCTCCAACTGCCTTTCTATAGTATAGACCTTTACCTTTAATTTTAAAAGTATTGCTGTTTGGTAACCGCTACCGGTACCAATTTCTAAAACTTTATGTCCTTGTTCTATCTCTAATAATTCCGTTTGAAAAGCAACGGTATATGGATGAGAAATTGTTTGGTTTGCAGCAATGGGAAATGCTTTGTTTTGATAGGCATGCCCTTCAAAACTACTGTCCATAAATAAATGTCTCGGTATTTCCCTAACGGCGGCTAACACTTTCTTATCAGCTATTCCTTTGTCTATCAGTACTTGCGCTAAATGGTTGCGCATTCCTCTGTGTTTTAAGGTATCTCTCAATGGTAGTCGGGTTTGTACTTCAAAGTTAATAAAGTTCTTTAAACGGTCGAAGATCCTATTAAAAGTTATCCCTATTTTTTATAAAATTGAAATACTGCATAGGATAAAAGTACCTAACTATGCGTATTTTTGAAGAAAACGAAACAAATGCTAAGAGTTGGTGTTTTAGGAGCAGGGCATCTGGGTAAAATTCACCTTAGACTTCTAAACGAATCTAAAAGATATGAACTTATCGGCTTCCACGATGCAGATGGTTCTAATGGAAAAAAAGTAAGTGAAGAATTTGGTTATACTTATTTTAAAAATCTCGATGATTTGATTGGTGCAGTAGATGTTGTGGATATTGTCACTCCTACCCTTTCACATTATGAATGTGCAAAAAAATCAATCGAAAAAGGAAAACATATTTTTATAGAAAAACCTATTACGCATACCTTAGAAGAAGCTAATTCATTACTGGCCTTAGAAAAAGAACATGGTATAAAAGGTCAAGTAGGCCATGTAGAGCGTTTTAATCCTGCCTTTACCTCTGTAAAACATGCCATTATAAAACCGATGTTCATAGAAACCCATAGATTGGCAGAATTTAACCCAAGAGGTACAGATGTTCCCGTTGTTTTAGATTTGATGATACATGATATCGATGCAATTTTAAGTGTTGTAAATTCTGATGTAAAACAAGTATACGCCAGTGGAGTATCTGTAATAAGTCAATCTCCTGATATTGCCAATGCTAGGCTAGAATTTGAAAATGGTTGCGTAGCCAACTTAACCGCAAGTAGAATATCATTAAAGAATATGAGAAAATCTCGTTTCTTTCAAAAGGATGCCTACATTTCTGTTGATTTTTTAGAAAAGAAAGTTGAGGTCGTAAAAATGAAAGATGCCCCAAAAGAACCTGGAGATTTTGATATGATTTTACAAAATGCGGAAGGCATCAAAAAACAAATTTATTTTGAAAACCCTTCAATTGAGACCAATAATGCCATATTGGATGAATTGGAATCTTTCGCCGAAGCCATTAAAAATAATACTATGCCTATCGTAAGTTTAAAACAGGGCACACAAGCATTGAAAGTCGCCTTACAAATAATAGCAGCATTTAATCCAAAGAAAATATGAATAAAATAGCAGTTATAGGCGCAGGTACAATGGGCAACGGAATAGCTCATGTATTTGCTCAAAACGGATTTCAAGTACATCTTATTGATGTTTCAAAAGAAGCTCTTGACAAAGGGCTAGCTACTATTGCCAAGAATTTAGACCGAATGGTAGCCAAAGAAAAAATAAATGCTTCCGATAGAGAACATACACTTGCCAATATTACCTTGTATACAGAGTTAAAAGCCGGAGTTTATGAGGTTGATCTTGCCATTGAAGCTGCAACAGAAAATGTTACTATCAAACTGAACATTTTTAAAGAACTAGAAACCGTTTGTAATGCAAATACCATTTTAGCTTCAAATACATCTTCGATCTCAATAACACAAATAGCAGCAGCTACCAGTAGACCTGAAAAAGTCATTGGCATGCATTTCATGAACCCTGTTCCAATAATGAAATTAGTTGAAATCATAAGAGGTTACAGAACTTCTGACGAGACAGCTTCGTCAATTATGGAGCTATCAAAAAAATTAGGCAAGACTCCTACAGAAGTCAACGATTACCCGGGTTTTGTAGCGAATAGAATTTTAATGCCAATGATTAACGAAGCAATTGAAACATTACATCATGGTGTTGCGGGTGTAGAAGAAATAGATATCGTTATGAAATTAGGTATGGCTCACCCGATGGGACCCTTGCAATTGGCAGATTTTATCGGGTTGGATGTCTGCCTTTCCATTCTAAATGTAATGCATGATGGATTTAAAAACCCAAAATACGCACCATCGCCATTATTGGTAAATATGGTTATGGCAGGAAGAAAGGGCTTAAAATCTGGAGAAGGATTTTATGATTACTCAGAAAACAGAAAGGCCGAAGTTATTTCGAGTCAATTCAAAAAATAACACACCCTAGAATTAAAAAGAGATATGTCTATTAAAGAGAATCTTTTAGCTATTAGAAAAACCCTTCCTGCTACGGTCACCTTAGTGGCGGTAACAAAAACAAAACCCATATCATATATTCAAGAAGCTTATGATGAGGGGCAACGTATTTTTGGCGAGAACAGGGTACAGGAAATGACCGAAAAATGGGATAAAATGCCTAAAGATATTGAGTGGCATATGATTGGTCACCTACAACGTAACAAGGTCAAATATATGGCTGAATACGTTTCTTTGGTACACGGTGTCGACAGCCCTAGACTATTAGCTGAAATTAACAAACAAGCTCAAAAACACAATAGAATTATTTCTTGTCTGTTACAAGTTCATATAGCCGAAGAGGATACTAAATTCGGATTCGATGAAAGGGAGCTAATTGAACTAGTGAACAACGATAATTTTAAAGATTATAAAAACGTAAAAATTGTAGGATTAATGGGTATGGCAACATTTACTGAAAATAAGAATCAAGTAAGACGAGAATTTAAAAGTCTAAATTCTCTCTATTCAAAACTTAATAATAACTATCCAGATTTTACAACGTTATCAATGGGAATGAGCGGCGACTACCACATTGCCGTTGAAGAGGGTAGCACAATGGTACGTATAGGAAGTAGTATCTTTGGATCAAGAAACTGACACCTAAAACCGCCAAGACCCAAAACAGAATAAAATACATGTACGCAATTTTAGATATTGAAACTACAGGAGGAAAATTTAATGAGGAAGGAATTACCGAAATTGCTATTCATAAGTTCGATGGTCAAAAAGTTGTAGATAAGTTTATTAGCTTAATTAATCCTGAAAAGGAAATACAACCTTTTGTCGTAAAACTTACCGGTATCAACAGTAAAATGTTAAGAACGGCACCAAAGTTTTACGAGGTCGCCAAACGAATTATAGAAATAACCGAAGATACTGTTATAGTTGCACACAATGCAAAATTCGATTATAGAATTTTAAGAACGGAATTTAGACGCTTAGGTTACAATTTCGAGCGTAAAACACTTTGCACGGTAGATCTGTCAAAAATATTATTACCAGATGCAGAATCATATAGCTTAGGTAAACTAGTAAGATCATTGGGTATACCCGTTAGTGATAGACATAGGGCAAATGGCGATGCAATGGCTACGGTTAAACTGTTTAAACTTCTACTTGCCAAAGATTCAGAGAAAGTCATTATCAAAGGCACTATTAGAAAAGAAACCCAAGGGGAACTTTCTGAAAAACAATTAGATATCGTTCATGATTTACCCAATAAAACGGGCGTTTTCTATATGCACAATAAGGATGGAGATATTATTTACCTTAGCAAATCAAGTGACATAAAAAAGAAAGTGAATCAGCTGTTCACCAAGACCAATGATAAATCAAGAAGGATTACCAAAGACACTAAAAAAGTGACTTTTGAGCTTACCGGAAACGATTTGGTTGCGATTTTAAAAGAACACGAAGAACTTTTAAAGATAAGGCCCAAGCATAGTATCATCCCTAAAAAAAGAATGTATAGCCATGCAATTTGTAAAATCATCAATAAAAATGGCTATTATGGTTTAGAAATAAGACCATTTAGAGAATGTAAAGACCCTATAGCACTCTTTAATGGTGTTTTCAGCGCAAAAAACCACCTGTACAAGATCACAAAAGAATTCGGGTTATGTGAGAAGCTAAACGCTATCAGTGAAGCACGCAAAAATTGCTCTGGTTATGATGAAGGTACATGCAAAGGAGCTTGCATCAACAAAGAGGATGTCGAAGAATACAACAAAAGAGTTACCACTGCTACAACTAAAAATAGCATTAAAGGCAATAAGGTTTTGGTGATTGACAAAGGTAGAGAGATTGGCGAACAAAGTGCCATTTTGGTCAAAAACGGTTCTTTAGTTGGCTTCGGTTTCTATGATTTGAATTATCAAATAAATAATATTCATATCTTAGAAAGTATAATTACCCCAATGAACGGTACTCGTGATTCAAATTTTCTTATAGAATCGTATTTAAGAAAAAAGCGGGTGCTTAAAATAATGGTATTAAACGATTAGTTTGAAAGAATACGAAAAATTATCTCCTTGGAAACATAAACTTCATGAAATTATTTATGAAGCGGATACCCCTATGGGTAAATTGTTTGATATTGTTCTATTCATTATTATTATTTTTAGTGTTATACTCATCATGCTGGAAAGTGTAAAACCAATTGATGCCGAGTATCATGAAATTCTTTTTATTCTTGAATGGATCGTAACTATTTTTTTTACCATTGAATATATTGCACGTATTATGTGCATCAAAAAACCCAATAAATATATCTTCAGTTTTTATGGTATTATAGATTTCTTATCTACAATACCTTTATATATCTCTTATATTTTCGCTGGATCACAAGTGCTTTTAGCCGTTCGCGCATTTAGATTGCTACGCATATTCCGAATTTTAAAACTTGCTCGTTTTCTTGGCGAAGCTTCTCAATTAAAAAGAGCAATAAAAGCTAGTAGGGCAAAAATCACGGTATTCTTATTTGCTGTTCTTATTGCATCTGTTATGATGGGAACTTTAATGTATTTAGTTGAAGGAGATGAGGCTGGTTTCACTAGTATACCGACTAGTATATATTGGACAATAGTAACACTGACCACTGTTGGTTATGGAGACATTGCCCCTATTACCCCTCAAGGTCAAGCCATAGCTACGATTATTATGCTTCTAGGTTATGGTATTATCGCGGTACCAACAGGAATGGTAACTGCAGAATTCGCAAAACAAGAAAAATATAATAAGAACCAACTAAAAAAATCTGGCAGCTATGTACATGTAAATACGCAATGTTGCCCAACCTGTACCAAAGAAGGTCATAGAGACGATGCTACTCATTGTTATAACTGTGGATCAATATTGAATGAATAAAGTACTCATCTCAATTGTGGGGCCTACGGCCATAGGCAAAACAAAGTTGGCTATTCTTTTAGCACAGCACTATGATACTGAAATCATATCTGCCGATTCAAGACAATTTTTTAAAGAAATGAATATTGGTACCGCTGTACCTAGCTTAGAGGAACTAGATCAAGTTAAACATCATTTTATACAGCATAAAAGTATTAGCGATACTTACACTGTTGGTGATTTTGAAAAAGAGGCAATTAAGAAATTATCAGAACTCTTTAAAATTCATGATGTGGTGATTATGGTTGGTGGTAGCGGACTTTATGTAAATGCTGTAACTGACGGTCTAAACACTTTCCCCATCGTACATCCGTCTGTTCGTGAATACTTGAATTCTGAACTGACCAAAAATGGTATCGAAGTCTTACAGAAAAGATTAATGAACCTTGATCCTACTTATTTCGAAAAGGTAGATATTCATAATCCTCAACGTGTAATACGAGCACTTGAGGTTAGCATTGGAAGCGGAAAACCCTATTCCTCATTTTTGAACAAACCAAAAGCAAAAAGAAATTTCAATATAATGACGGTTGGCTTAAAAGCTGAACGATCATTGGTTTATGATCGAATAAATAAACGTGTTGATCTTATGGTCGAAGCTGGTTTACTTGAAGAGGTGAAAAGTGTTTTTCCATTTAAAAACTTGAACGCCCTGAAAACCGTTGGCTACAAAGAAGTTTTTAAGTATTTTGAAAGAGAGTGGACCTTAGATTTTGCCATTTCTGAGATTAAAAAGAATACTAGAAGATTTGCTAAAAGACAACTTACCTGGTTCTTAAAAAATGATAATACTATGTGGGTAGATTACAATTATAATATAAATGACCTATTACGAGAAATTGATAATGAAATTGTAAATTTAAAACATGTTTAAAAAACAGATTTTATATGTAATGGGCGTTTCCGGTAGCGGTAAATCTACAATCGGAAAATTACTTGCAGAAAAGTTACGAATACCTTTTTTTGATGGAGATAATTTTCATCTAGAGGCAAATATAAAGAAGATGAAAGCGGGTCACCCTTTGAACGATGATGATCGTCAAGGATGGTTAGAACGCATCAATGAAGTTGGTTTAGCGAATATAGAAAGAGGTGCAGTAGTTGTTTGCTCATCTCTTAAAAGGAAGTATAGGACTATTCTTAGTCAGAATTTAGAAAATAAACATCAATACGTTTATTTAGAAGGAAGTTTCGATCTTATAAATAAAAGGTTAAGTGAAAGAAAAAATCATTACATGCCTGCAGGACTTTTACAATCTCAATTTGATATTCTAGAAACTCCTTCAGACGCAATAACAGTTTCAATTGACCAATCACGCAATGATATTGTCAATGCTATTATTGAAAAATTATAAATCAAAAAGCATCCAATAATCGGATGCTTTTTTTATTTTGAACAGTGAATTTATTCCCCTTCCGTCTTTACGACCAAACGGAATCCTTCACCGTGAATATTCAATATCTCAACAGTATCATCTACTTTTAAATACTTACGTAATTTGGCAATATAAACATCCATACTACGGGAAGTAAAGTAGTTGTCATCTCTCCAAATTTTTGTCAAAGCTAATTCTCTTGGCATAAGGTCATTCTCATGTAAAGCCAATAAACGCAATAGCTCATTCTCTTTTGGAGATAGTTTGATTGATTCTTCATCTTTATACTTTAAAAATCTCAATTTAGAATTTAAATGGAAACCTCCAATTGTAAATTCAAATTTCTTACTATCGGCCAACCCGTTAGAAGCTTTTCTTTGCAGAATAGCCTTTAATTTCATCAATAAAACCTCAGAATCAAAAGGTTTGTTCAAATAGTCATCTGCCCCTGCCTTATATCCCTTGAGAACATCTTCCTTCATTGTTTTTGCCGTTAAAAAAACAATTGGTACATTCTCATTCTTTTCACGAATTTCTTTCGCTAACGTAAATCCATCTTTATACGGCATCATTACATCCAAAATACAGATATCATAATTATCTTTTTTGAACTTCTCAAAACCTTCCATTCCATTCTTTGCCAATGTGACATCAAAATCATTCATTGACAAATAATCTTTCAATACAATTCCAAAATTAGGATCGTCCTCTACTAAAAGTATTTTCTTGTTTATTGTTTCCATATGTTTTTATATTAACGGCAATTTGATGTAAAATGTACTTCCTTTTCCTTTTTCACTTTCGGCGTAAACTTCGCCTTGGTGGTCTTCTATTATTTTCTTGACATAAGCTAGACCAAGCCCATGTCCCTTTACGTTGTGTAAATCTCCAGTATGCTCACGGTAGAATTTTTCAAAAACCTTTTTAACCACTGCTTTACTCATACCAGCACCCTGATCTTTAACTTTAATTATAATATTGTTCTTGGCTCTTTCTGTATACACGTCAATTTTTGGTGCATCATCTGAATACTTAATGGCGTTGTCAAGCATATTAACAATAACATTGGTAAAATGCATTTCATTAGCTAAAACTTCAGAACGTTCTGCGTCTAAGTGAGTATTAATATATCCTCCTCTATCGTCTACAATTAGCTCTACGTGAGTAATGGCAACTTCTATAATGTCGTGAACATTTACTCTATCCTTACTAATATCAAGCTGATTTTTTTCCAACTTAGATATTCGCAATACATTTTCAACCTGAGCATGCATTCTTTTGTTCTCATCACGTATCATCTGCAAATATCTTAAAACCTTTTCTTGATCTACGATTATCTTAGGGTTTCTAATCGCTTCAACAGCAAGATTTATAGTCGCAATGGGCGTTTTGAACTCATGTGTCATATTATTAATGAAATCTGTTTTAATTTCAGAAATCTGCTTTTGACGAATTAACTGATATATTGCGCCTGCATAGGCTACCATAATAATAATTGTAAACAGCAATGAAAGCATTGCCAACCCTAAAATAGACTGTACCAAAAATCGTTTCTTTTTCGGAAAGGAAATTAGTAAATCAAAGTTTGAAACCCCTTCATAATCTACGAACATCGGAGATTTATATATATTCGATTCTGCGTATTTGAACTTAGATGATTTTACCTTGGTCGGTAGACCATTACTGTAAACTCCATATTCAAATGCTATATCAACACCTCTATTTTCCAACTCCCGTTGTAAAAGTAATTCAATTTCTTGTTTCGAGACCCTTTTATGAATTGGTACGCGTTTGGCGTAAACCATAAAAACATCTTCCATGGCTGCCTTTTCCATCTTATTTAAACCTCCAATTTTCTCAATTCTCTGAATCGGATTGAAACGAGGTGAATTACTCTCTATATCGTAGTCTTCCCTAAAGATCGATTTAGTTCGTTTACTGGTATAATTTTTAATGATGGTTGTATCTGTACCATCACTACTGTCAAAGAACGTAGATGAAATTCCGTAATCCTCTTCTAAAATACCGTGTTCATACAGTAAAATTTCATTGGAATTGATATCCCGATCAATAAAGAAAAAATTTGTCAATTGTGCACCTTTTAGCTCACCCCCAACACTATCCTTCGCATGTAAATACCTATCGAAGTAATTTTTAGATTCTCTTTCCGTAATTTTATTGGTTACACTATTCAACGCTTCTGAAACACTGCTAGAAAACTGTTCTTCGCTACTATCTATGGATTTACTTATCCAAAAGCTTTGTACGAAAATCAGACCAATAAGTGAAAGGCTCATTAAAGTTACTAAGAGCACAAATAACTTTTTGTTCATTTGGATGTTAAAATTAAAGATTTAACAGTTAGACGATAGTACGTTTAACCTAACCTTAACAAAAATGTTAAAATTGCTAATTAACTAGCAATCAGCTAGGATAGATGCGTGGACTTGTAGAACATTTGCCCTAGTTCTTTCTAAATCAACATTTTCAATAACGAAATTGCTTAATTTTATTTTCGCATCGTCTTCTAATTGATTATTTATTCGGGCAACAACTTGCTCCCTTGTACTTTTATCTCGCTTTAACACACGTGAAATACGCTCTTCCTTTGGTGCAGTAACCAATATAATACTATTATAGAGTTCTTGCGTTTTATTTTCAAATAGCAAAGCTGTTTCTTGAATAACATAACAAAAGTCTTGTTTATTTGCCCATTTAACAAAATCTTGCCTTACTATCGGGTGTACGACATTATTAAGTTGCGCCAATAAATTTGTATCATTAAATACTTTTTTTGCTATATAGGATCTATTTAATGTACCTTCTTGGTAAGATGCATCGCCAAGAATGTCAATAAGCAGTTTTTTTATTTCAGGCGACGTATTCATAAGGTGTTTAGCACGTCTATCTGAATCATATACTGGCACTCCTAACTCTTTGAACATAGTAGCAATAGTAGATTTACCACTTCCTATACCTCCTGTCAAACCAACAACTATCATTCTCTTTGTAAAATAAATTCAACTTCATTTGTACTGATAACGGCATTGTTCAACATATTTGGGTATTGCTTCAGACGTATAGACAACTTATTACCTGTTTCCGCTGTAACCTTAGCATAATCTGCCTCAACAACAAAATCTATCTCATCAAGTTCTTTCAAATATGCTAACGTTCCTTGGCAACGAACTTCTACTACTTCGGGAAATGTGCGAACTTGAACATTTTTAGGTAAATTAATGACCTTGACCGGCACTTCGATTACCTTTTCTGAAAACTTCACAACGTTCACTGAAACAGTTACCGTTTCATTAGAGAAAGTGGTTCCATTTAATTGCTCTGGTATTCCCAAGGCTACCTCTTTTGTAAACGAAGTATTTACTTCATTATCTTTAATTAATTCAGTATTAACAACTTTAATACTATCTATTTGGTTTTTTGGACCGGATATTTGAATAGAATCTGGCGAGATAATAATATCACCCTCAATAATGTGATTAGCTGCAAAAGTTAAATCCAACATTGCTTTTATAGGTACTTTTTTCGTTTCTAATGAAGTGAAGTCAAAATAAATTATATCACTATCAAAATCTGTCAAAGTACTAAAATTGTTCAATTGTGCCTCTAACTGTATTCGAATTTGATCAGAGGTCAAGTAATAGCTGTCATCTTTGAACATTACCTTACTTACATCTAACTTTATGTGTTTTGGCTTTAGTTCGTATCCTAAAAACTGAAAACCAACTGCTTTTAGGCGTACTTCAATTTCATCCTTTGGGGTATTTACTAATAAAAACTCATCAGGAATATTGATATACTCTACATAAAAGGTTGTATTGCTCGTATACGTCAAAGATAATTTATTAATCAACCAAGCAAGCGAGGCAC
>Ga0209344_10005290_pt1 | contig 11220 bp, 8 predicted proteins | sample Cruoilmetagenom6_FD_187293 | JGI IMG/M metagenome (GOLD analysis project Ga0209344, IMG submission 187293) | Oil polluted marine microbial communities from Coal Oil Point, Santa Barbara, California, USA - Santa Barbara Oil Seep Sample 6 (SPAdes)... | ecosystem: Environmental > Aquatic > Marine >...
CATGAAATTTTCCGGCAAAAGGCATTGGTGAAGCCATTGCGGGTTGATAAGGATTGACTTCATCGTTAATCGACGATAAACGATGAAAAATGAATCAACTCAATGATACGCCAACCCGCCATGGGGCGAAGCGGCAACCCGTTTTGTCATCCAGTGATAAGCAGTCTCTAGCGAAGCAACTCAAAGCGCTGGCCCATCCTGTACGACTGCAAATTCTGCAATCGCTTGGTGTCTCCAATAAATGTTGTTGCAACGATATTTGCGCCGGTATTCCACTGGCACAATCAACCATATCCCAGCATCTTAAAATATTAAACGAAGCAGGCATTGTCAGTTATCAGACGGTTGGAAATTGTTCACATTACTCGCTAAATCCTGCCGTTCTTGCCCAGGCAATTGGTACCTTGTCGAAACTGGGTGAAATGGCAGCAAATACAGACCGGTGTGGGCAAAGCAGGGTTTCAGAGCAACCATTGCGGGCAAACAAAAAACCGACTAACAAAATGGAAAAACAGTAAATGGCCGGGTCGAAGAAAAAGGCTGATGAAGGCGATAGTGTAAATAACAAGCCAACACCAGATCGAACTGCCAACCAGCCTGGGGCTGGGGCAACTGTCAGCGCTGATAGTGGTAAAACACTTTCAACCATACGCAATCTTTGGCCATATATGTGGCCATCTGACAGGCCTGATCTCAAACGTCGCGTTGTCATAGCCTTTGCCTTGTTATTCGTGGCAAAGGCTATCACTGTTCTGGTGCCGTTTTCCTACAAATGGGCAACAGATGCCCTGACCAATGAGGGCACCGGATTTGAAGGTGTGCCGGCCTGGCTGGTAACTCCGGTCATGCTCGTATTGGCCTACGGAATAGGGCGGGTGTCGATTGTCGGATTTACCCAGATACGCGATGCATTGTTTGCCAGTGTCGGCCAACATGCTGTGCGCCAATTGTCCAATATTGTATTTCGCCACATCCATTCCCTGTCACTGCGATATCATCTGGAACGTCGCACCGGTGGATTATCACGGGTCATAGAACGCGGCATCAAGGGCATTGAATCGATCGTTCGCTTTACCATTTTGAGTGGCGCACCAACAGTACTCGAATTCTTCCTGATGGCGGTGGTGATCTGGTATCAGTTTGGCTTCTGGTATGTTTTGGTGATTGCCATAATGATCTGGCTATATGTCTGGTTTACGGTGCGTGCCAGCAACTGGCGAATCGATATCCGTCGCGATATGAACGACAATGACACGGAAGCCAATTCCAAGGCGATCGACTCACTGTTGAATTTTGAAACGGTCAAATATTTCGGCAATGAAGAGCTGGAGACCAAACGTTATGACCGTTCCATGGAAAGGTATGAACGGGCAGCGGTAAAGGTCTGGACATCACTTTCCTGGCTCAATTTTGGGCAGTCGGTAATCATCGGTATTGGCATGGTAATCTGCATGGCGCTGTCCGCTGTAGCTGTGACTAATGGCACCCAGACCCTTGGTGATTTTGTCATGATCAATGCCTTGCTCATGCAGCTTTCCATTCCGCTAAATTTTATTGGTTTTATTTATCGCGAAATTCGCCAGGGTATGACCGACCTCGAAGCGATGTTCCATATATTGGATGTTAAGCAGGAAATTCAGGATAGCCCCGGTGCTTTGCCGCTCGTTGTCAGTGCCGGTGCCATACGTTTTTCAAACGTCAATTTCCATTACCAGTCTGATCGTCCTATTCTGAAAAATATTTCTTTAGAAGTGGCACCGGGAAAAACAATTGCGATTGTTGGACCGTCCGGTGCCGGCAAGTCTACCATTTCACGCCTGTTATTCCGCTTCTATGACGTTACTGGTGGTGCCATTGAAATCGATGGTCAGGACATTCGCGACGTACAACAGCAAAGCCTGCGACAGGCCATTGGCATGGTGCCACAAGACACGGTTTTATTTAATGAAACAATTTCCTATAATATCCGCTACGGTCGCCCTGATGCGAGCGAGGAAGAGGTTGTTGAGGCGGCAAATCTCGCCCAGATTGGTGAATTTATTACTTCATTGCCCGATGGTTTCAAGTCGGAAGTGGGTGAGCGCGGTCTGAAACTTTCAGGCGGAGAAAAGCAGCGTGTAGCCATCGCCCGTACCTTGCTCAAAGCACCCCCAATCATGATTCTCGATGAGGCAACCTCTGCACTGGATACCCAGACCGAGCGTGAAATCCAGCATTCGCTCGACCTGGTATCAAAAGGCAGAACCACATTGGTAATTGCCCACAGGCTATCAACCGTCATTGAGGCCGATGAGATAATCGTATTGAAGGAAGGCGAAATAGCCGAGCGTGGCACCCATGCAAAATTGCTCAAGCAAAAAGGGCTTTATGCGGAAATGTGGAACAGGCAACTGGAAGCAAGCGAAGCCGAAGAGCGGCTGCGCGCTGCACGCGAGAAAGATGAGCAGGGTTTTCTGATTTAAACCGAAAATGACCAGGCAGGCTGCAAGGCGCCGTTTCTCCGATATCCATAATATATGCCAATTAAATGCGGGTTCGCCAAGGATGTGCTGGTTTTTCATCAACCGGGTATGATATAGCATTCCTCAGTTAAAATTACCGGGCGCATTATTGTATGAGCATTATTAATTCAATCCGTGATTCCATCGTGCCAATTCATCGCGCGGGCTATCCGTTTATCGCGATCTTTTTTGTTATCTCCATCATCATTGGCTGGTTGTGGAATCCTTTGTTCTATATTGGACTGGCGCTGACCTTGTGGTGCGCCTATTTTTTCCGCGACCCCGAACGCGTCACCCCGGTCAATGATGATGTAGTGATTTCACCGGCAGATGGTGTCGTTTCCCATATCACAACGCTGGCACCACCCACCGAACTGGACATGGGTGACACGCCGATGTTGCGCATTTCGGTGTTCATGAATGTTTTTAACTGTCATGTGAACCGCACACCGTTACGCGGCAAAATATTACGCAAAGTTTATCGCCCCGGACAATTCTTGTCCGCCGAATTAGATAAGGCATCATCAGAAAACGAAAGGAGTTCTCTGGTTCTTGATACCCCGCATGGTGAAATTGCAGTGATACAGATTGCCGGTCTTGTTGCCAGACGTATTATTTGCTGGGCAGAAGCAGGCGAAGAGATGGTCGCAGGTGAGCGTTTCGGTCTGATCAGGTTTGGGTCACGCCTGGATGTGTTTCTGCCGACCAGTGCCGTACCCAGAGTTGCCATTGGCCAAACGATGATCGCCGGGGAAACCATCCTGGCTGCATTTGATGCGGATGCAATTGTCCCGGTTACGCGAAAGAGTTAGCTGAAAATATGATAGAAGCGCCCTTTCAACCTTTTGAACCCGATGATGACCCCGATGAAATTGAGGATGGTAAAGATAAATTAAGCAGGCATGTCGGGCCAACCCGTATTCGTGACATACCGATGAAGGCAGTATTTCCCAATCTGCTGACCTTGCTGGCCATCTGTTCGGGACTGACAGCTATCCGCTTCTCGGTAGAGGATCGTTTTGAACTGGCAATCGGTGCCATCGTTGTCGCCGCAATTCTCGACGGTTTAGACGGTCGCGTGGCGCGTTTTCTTAAATCGGTCACCCGTTTTGGTGCCCAGATGGACAGTCTCGCTGACTTCGTCAATTTCGGTGTTGCGCCAGCCATGCTACTTTATTTTTGGACGCTTTCGCAGGCTGGAAATTTTGGTTGGATCTGCGCTTTGATATTCGTAATTGGTGCAGGGCTTCGTCTTGCCCGCTTTAACGTCATGCTGGATAATCCCCAACAACCGGAATGGCAGAAAAATTTCTTTCTTGGTGTTCCTGCTCCGGCGGCGGCATTGCTTGCCCTGCTACCGGTTTACATCGGGCAGATGGGTATCAGCGAATTGCGCGATCTGCCTTATATTTCAGCTATTTATGCCCTGATTATCGGGCTGTTGATGGTCTCCAACCTGCCTACCTGGTCCGGTAAAAATGTCGGTCAGCGCATACGAAGTGACCTGGTTTTTCCTCTGATGATAGCAGGAGTATTAGCCGTCGCATTTTTGCTCAGCAATCCATGGGAAGCCCTGACATTGATATCTGCAGCTTATCTGATTGGCCTGCCATTTGGTGTGATTGCCTGGCGAAAACAGGAACAAAAATGGCAAACGAAATTAAAGCTGCCTGTCGACAGTGGCAAAGAAGAAAAAATCTAGACCGCATCAGGATTAGGTGGGATCATTTGACCAGTTTTTCCCGTCTTCTGGCGAGGCAGGATTTTCGTCGTGGTCTTTATCGACCACAAGAAAAGCCTAACGCGGTCCAGAGAGCGTGAAAATCTGGCCTTCCTTTAGTATTGGGGGTGGGCCAAATCAACCCATCGTTGTCGTTGCGAAACTTGCCCGATACTTGTATCGCGCTTCGTTCCGCGCCTAAACGAATGGATTGATTTGACTCCATCAAATGTTTCCAACCAAACCCGATACGGTCTAGAACACTTTGTGATTATTCAGCAGCAGCTGGAAAACCTTTCTTGCCCGTTCGCGGCTTTCTTTTGTCCCTGGAAGGGGCTTTTCGTTTCTTTGCCGTTTTTGCTATTGGCGAGTTTTCGCTATTTGCAGCCTTTGGTGGTTTGGCGTTTTGTTTCTTTATCGCCATATTGCCCAGAACATCGGCTTCCACTTCCTCAATTTGTCCCGCCTCAGCCCCTGTAACAGCCAGCCGGCTGTCCGATGATTTGAAATACTGGCGGTAAACGGTGGCGATATTGGTCGGCAAACTCAGCAAAACCGGGATCAGTATCAGTGTCAATAGCGTCGAAAATGCCAATCCGGATATCACTGCAGTTGACAATTGTACCCACCATATTGCGGTGATCGATCCATAAGAAATAATACGCGAGAAGAAGTCCACATTGATGGTCAGAACCATGGGAACCAATCCGAGGATAGTGGTGACTGTTGTCAGCATGATCGGGCGCATACGCTGGGCGGAAGTCTTCAATATCGCATCATGAATACCCGCTCCCTCTGAGCGCAGCCGGTTATAGGTATCGATGAGAACAATGGCGTTATTCACGACAATGCCAGCCAGCGCCACCACCCCCGTACCGGTCATGATAACCGAAAATTTTTGCCCGGTGATCATCATGCCGATCAATACACCAACGACTGCCAGTATCACCGTCATCAGCGTCAGGGCAGTTTGATAAAATGAATTGAACTGGGTCAGCAGAATGATGAACATCATGAACAACGCACCGATTGCCGCCTTAACCAGAAATTCACCGGATTCCTTCTGATCTTCGTCCGCTCCGCGAAATACATGGGAGATACTGCTGTGCCATTCCTGCTGATCCAGCCATTTCTGAATTTCAGCAATTTTATCATTTGGTGTTAAATCACGATCACCAAATGGGGTACCTTTGATAATATTGGCCTTCACACTCATCGAATACTGGCCGTCTTTGCGGGTAATCGATGAAACCTTGTCTACGGGTTTCATATGCACAAAGTTGGAAATTGGAACCTGACCGTTGTCTGTGCGCAGTCGCAATTGCTTTAACTGATCAAGTGTACGCTGTTCCCTGGGTAATCTGACCCTTATATCGAGTTCGTCTTCTGAATCATCCGGCCGGTATTTGCCGAGCAAAACACCATTGGTAACCAATTGGATCATCGCACCAACTGAAGTAATACCGGCCTTGTATCTTCCGGCCTCTTCCCGGTCGACAGCCATTTCCCATTCAATACCTGGTAACGGCCTGCCGTCTTCAAGATCCTTGATGTCTTCCAATGTATCAAAATATTTTCTGACTTTCGCAACGCTAAGTACCATCTGATCATAATCAGTCGACCGGATTTGCAGTCTGATGTCCTTGCCCGTGGGAGGGCCACCATCAATCTTGCGAATTTCAATCGTAATGCCGGCAATATGTTTGGTGTTGGCAATAATGTCTTTGAATATCTCTTCCGCGTTTCTGCGTTTGGAGTAATCGATCAATTCAATTTGCATTGTCGCGATAACATCAGGGGGCATATCCTGGGGCGCACTGATATCGACTCCGCCACCATCATTGCCGCCGCCTGAGGCCAGCGCTGTCATTACAATATTGTCTATCCCCGGAACCTTTAAAACCTCGGATTCAACTTCGATCGCCAAATCGCGAATCTTCTCCGCCGCCAGATTGCCTCTCGCCGAGACAAATACGACAGCAACTCTCGGTTCATCTTCAACAAAAAACTCAACCCCTTTATTATGGGTCGTAAATTGCACAAAGGCGATGACGACAATGGTTACCGCGGTAAGGACCACAAAAAGATTTCTCATCAAACCGGAAGTAAGCGCATTCAGGAACCGCAGGTACAGTCCGGTCAATCCGGGAATGATATTCAGCTTCAGGGGCTCGCGGGAAGACAGCATGCTGGCAACATTATTTTCCCGGATTTCACGGGGTTTTCTGTTACCCCTGAAAAACCCGCCAACCCCATCAAACATTGCGCCAAACATTGCCCCGGTCGTCGGGATAAAGATCAAGGCAGTCAGCAGGGATGAGGTGAGCACGATGATCACCATAATCGGCAGATAGCTCATGAATTCACCGGAGACCCCGGGCCATAACAATAATGGCATAAAGGCCGCAAGCGTTGTCGCGGTCGATGAAATCACCGGCCAGAACATCAGTTTTGCTGCACGACGATAGGCTTCATTGGATGGCATGCCCTCGGCCATTTTCCGATCGGCATATTCGGTCACCACAATGGCACCATCGACCAGCATACCGACGGTCAGCACCAACCCGAACATCACCATCATATTGACCGTCATACCCAGCGCAGACAGGATTAGAAATCCAATCATGAATGATGCAGGAATTGCCAGACCAACCAACAGACCGGAACGAACACCCAAAGAGCCGACAACCAAAATCACCACCAAAACTATAGCGGTCATGATTGAAGACTGGAGCGAACCCAGGACCTCAAATATGAAACTTGACTGGTCGAGCAGGTAGTTGATTTTTATCGTGCTCGGCCATTCTTTGGTAAATTCTGCTACAACACGGCGAACTTCAGCGTTGTTTTCAATGATGTTTGTGCCAATGCGTTTGACCACTTCGATTGAAATTGCCGGCTCACCATTGACCCGGGTGAATGACGAGGCATCTTTGAAGGTCCTTTTGATGGTTGCAATATCACCCAGGGTGACAACCCCGTCACCGCTCTGCTTGATCGGTATGTTATTGACATCAAAAGCCGTCTCAACCAGTCCGGGCACTTTAACATTGAACCGTGACTGACCATCATCAATGAACCCGGCTGCCACCAACTGGTTATTCTGGGTCAGTGCGTTGATCAGTTCAACCTGGGTCAGGTCGTAGGATTCCATCTTCAGCAGATCGAGTTCCACTTCCAGCATTTCATTGCGGTTTCCCGAAAGATTTGCCTCACGAACGGTTGCGATTGCCTCAATTTCGTCCTTCAGTTTACGCGCTAGGCCAAACAGGGTTCGCTCCGGTAGTTTCCCCGAAAGCGTCACAATGATCGTCGGCTGCAGGGCAATATTAGTTTCAAATACAGCAGGTTCATCTGCATCGGCCGGCAGTTCCGCCTGCGCCTGATCAACTTTGTCCCTTATATCGGCAAGTACCTTGTCCTTGTCCGTGCCAATCTTGAATTCAAGCACAATGCCGGCATGACTTTGCGAGGCAATCGCTGTTATTTCTTTCAGCCCTTCCAGTCCGCGTAACTGTGTTTCCAGCGGCCGTATCAGCAACCGATCGGCATCCTTGGGGGAGATACCCTGTTGCGATACCGACACATAATAGACGGGAACATCAATATCCGGGTTGGCCTCTTTGGGCACTCCAATATAGGCGAATACCCCAGCGACAACCAGAACGACCATCAAAGTCAGAACAGTTTTTGGTCGCTGCAATATCGTATCGAGCGCTGCGATCATTGCACAAACCCTGCGGTTTTTCTGGTTTCAGGCACAGCGATAACTTTTTCACCGGCAACAACAAATTCCTGTCCAAGTGATATCACTTGCGATCCGGGTTGCAGACCGCTAATCCAGAATGTGTCAATGGTCTGGGAAATAATTTTGACCGGAACAAAATGCACAATTGAATTTTCATCAACAGTTCGAACACCAATCGATCCATCATCAGCAAGCGTGATCCAGGCAGGTGAGATGCGATAGGCTTCCACTTTAGCCAGTGTGATATTTGCCCGCGCAGTCATGCCAACACGAATTGCACGATCCTTGTTTGGAATGACAATTTCTGTCAGGAAAGTTCTTGTCTTGCTGTCTGCGGAGGGTGAAATATAACGGACATTGCCGGTGACGATTTTACCGGAAATCAGTTCGACATCAGCCTCGGCACCAACGTTTACATCGTCGATGTCACGTTCTGATACCTGACCGGTAAATTTGATCGGGTCTGATTGCACCAGCGTGACACAGGCTGAACCCACACTCAGCATTTCCCCCACTTCAGAAATTGGGTCCTGCACAATTCCACCAGCATTGGCACGGATATCCGAACGTTCGAGCCGCAGTTTTGCTTCAGTTATTTCTGCTTTGGCCGCATCCAGCGAGGCTTTCATGGTATTCAGCATATTGCGCGAGACAATACCCTTTTCCACCAGTTTTGCATTGGCCGTGTAATCGGCTTGCGCTTTGGTGAATTGGGCTTGCACTCTGGCCAAATGGGCTTTCCTTGATCCGACATCGATTTTGCAGACAACCTGACCTTTGGATACTTTATCACCCCGGTTGACCAGCCGTTGCAATAATATCCCGTCGACCTGTGCACGCACGGGCACTACAGAAGTCGCCTTGGTTTGTCCGCGCACGATCAGTTTGCTTTCCCGGGATTCGGGCTTTACAATGACAGTGCGCACCTTGAAAAGTTCCGATGAACGTTCTGCTTCACGTTCAGCAATGGGTATGGAACCTCCGTCAGGCGGTTGCCCGCCAATTACCACGCTACCGGTATAGATCCAGCCGGATATGCCTGCTGCGATCATGAATGCGACGATATATGAGCCCTTGATTTGGAAGGCCATGACTGATTACTTTCCGTAATTATTATTCTGCTGCACTGGCTGATTGATGTTTCGGCGTCAAAGCCAATAATTGGTCTTTATTGTCCATCAGGTATTTGATTTTGGATTCAATAACCACGCGGCCGTAATTGGCTGTCCAGTTTAAAGTCGGCTGATCACAATCGGCTAACAAATTATCGATCATTTCCATCTCTTTCCTAAACTGGGTCAGTTGGCTGTTGATTGCCTGCTCAAGCAAAGCTCGGCTGGCAATGTCTGCATTAAGCGAAAGCAGCAGGAATTCAGATTCGTACTTGTCCGGTTTAGGCAGAACATTGATCAGTTTGATGAATTCTGACCGGCCTTGCGGTGTAATTGAATAAATTTTTCGATTGGGCTTTCCGTCCTGGGTGGCAATATGGCTGGAAACCATGCCGTCCTGTTCAAGTTTTGAAAGGGCCGGATAGATGGAGCCATAGCTGACTTCAACAAAGTGTTGAAACTCACCTTCTGCGGAGAGCTTTTTGATTTCATAGCCGGTCGCATCCTGAATATTCAGTATAGCCAGGCAAAGAGTTCTCACATTCATGATTGGATTCTCGGCACAATTTTTATTCGCGATAGCTTCCTGAGGCAGGATTAAGGCTATACTGGGGCTCTATATGATCATCGTTTATATATCATTCAAGCATATAAAGAATTTTTCTTTCGAATCGCTGGTCAGGGTTAAGAAAAAGCCGGTGAATCGGGTTTCACCGGCAAAATTCATAAGTTTCAGGGATGTCGCAAATGCATTTCACTAGACCGTCTCCGACTTAGATGGAAACATTTGACCCGATGTCCAGAGGGCGCAAAAAGCTGGCCTTCCGTGGGTCAAATCGAATCATCGACTGCGTTGCTAAACTTGTCCGATCACCCAGATCGCACTGCGTTTAGCGTCTAATCGAGTGGATCGATTAGACTCCATCAAAAGATTCCATCTAAGTCAGATACGGTTGTCTTATGATAATTTCGGTTCTTTTGCTATAAAGAACCGCTGGCAACAAGAGGCCTTCTCGCTGCCAGCGGCGGGGGATGGATCGTTGATACGGTGGCTGTTTTAGGACCGAGTTAGAGTATGATCACCCCCGTCTTTTCTATGAGGCCTGAATGGATACTCGAGTGTTTAGCCTCGAATGACAAGCATAGGACATATGAAAAGATGACTGAACTTACCATTGGAATCGATATTTCGAAAGCCCTTTTGGATGTAGCAACCTATCCAGAAGAACAATTTCAACAATTCACCAATGACGCCAAAGGCCACAAAGCCCTGGTCAAATGGCTGGGTGCATTAAACGTCAAACTGATTGTGTTTGAAGCCACCGGTGCCTATCACCGGGAACTGGAGCAATTTCTTGATCAGCGTGGATACCCTTTTGCCAAAGTCAATCCACGTCAGGCAAGGCGGTTTGCAGAGGCTACTGGCAGATTGGCCAAGACCGATCGGGTGGATAGCTTGATGCTGGCCAGGTTTGGCGAATTGCTGCAACCCTCACAAGGTGAAAGCAAGAGCCAAACCCTTGTGGAACTTGCAGAACTGCTGGTGGCGCGCCGTGCGCTGGTTAAAGACAGGACAGCTGCAAAGAACCGGCAGCATAATCTTGTCTCACCGCTTCTCAAGCGCCAGGCTAACCGGCGTTTGAAGCAGATTGATGCTGATATCAAGTTTATCGATGAAGCTTGCATAACACTGGTAAGAGCAGATCAACAACTCAATCATCGCTACAATATCCTGCTCTCTATTCCAGGCCTTGGATCATTAACGGCAATCATCATACTTGCTGAAATGCCTGAATTGGGTTCAATGGACAAACGGCAGACTGCTTCGCTTGCGGGCCTTGCTCCCGTCACCCGCCAGTCGGGCAAATGGAAAGGAAAAAGCTTCATACGTGGCGGCAGAGCAAATCTCAGACAGGCACTTTATATGCCTGCGCTCGTCGCCATCAGGTTCAATCAGGAGATGGCAGCAAAATACAAAACAATGACTGAAGCTGGAAAACCTGCCAAAGTCGCCATAACTGCTATCATGCGCAAACTCATCATAACCGCAAACTCCCTATTGAGAGACAACAGAAAGTGGTCCAAAATTAGTGCTTGACCAACATGGATACTCTAAGTTATAAAGACTGCCCTTGATAC
>Ga0209344_10005291_pt1 | contig 11210 bp, 11 predicted proteins | sample Cruoilmetagenom6_FD_187293 | JGI IMG/M metagenome (GOLD analysis project Ga0209344, IMG submission 187293) | Oil polluted marine microbial communities from Coal Oil Point, Santa Barbara, California, USA - Santa Barbara Oil Seep Sample 6 (SPAdes)... | ecosystem: Environmental > Aquatic > Marine...
AATAACTTAACTGTATTTACATTGCTTAATAACCAATCCAAAGTTATTAATTCATCATTTAATTTATCACCAATAGATTTTTGAAACTGTTGATCTAATGAGCAAATTATATCCTCATTATTTAATAACCAATCCAAAGTTATTGATTTATCTGACAATTTGTCAATAACACTGTTTCGAAGTATATAGTCAAACAGACTGATTGTATCTAAATTGTTCAATAGCCAATCCGGAGTTATTGGTTTGTCATCTAATCTTTTAATAATAGCCCTTTGAATAAAAACATGGCACTCACTAATTGCTTTTGCATTATCTAATAATAATTCCATGGTTATCAAGTTATCTGATATTTTTTCATCAATAAGGAACCGAAAAGCTTCATTCATTCTTTTTATTATTTTTTTATTGTCTAAAATAATATCTGGCGTTATTAATTTTGAAATATTTTTTTGTTTGCTTTTTGTTTTCAATACAAGTGTCTCTTTGTTATTCATTACTGGTATCTGATTATTAAAATTTTTCATAGTTTTTATATTAAACCTATCTCCAAATAATTTTTTCACCAAAATTTCCATATTTCAACTACAACTATTTATACTGGTTCCGCTACTCTTCAACACAACTTTTTTCTTAAAATGAGAGTCCTTGCTACTTAATCTTTTTACTATTTCTGTCAATTAGCTTTATTTTATCATGATATGTTAAAAAATAATAATTTTTTTCAATTAACTATCTATTGTTACTTGAGCTTTTTTAGCAAGTGTAAATTTTTGTGATATTCTCATAAATTTTTATCTTAACACGGTATTTTATTTCAGGAAAATTAGTGTGCAGGATTATGGAAATATTGTACTTATTGATTTAATTTTTTTAAAATTTTACTGTTTCTGCCTTTTGGCTTCATCAGCACGGACACACATCCGTGAACAGAATGGGAGCAAATTGTAAATCACACAATTTGCTCCCGAAAAAACTATTTTTTAACTATTCTACAGGAGTCAAAATCCTGATGAATTATCCATATATTCCCTCTCTCGTCTGAATAAAATTCCTCCTCATCTTTCCACCCAAGGTATTCAACTACTTCTTTCCAACTCTCCCCCAAAAACGGAGTTATGTCCTCCGTTACTTCAGTAACTGTCCCCAGCTTTAGTCCAAGAAAAAGATCTCTAAAGTATTCCATTGCCCCCTCTTCCCCACCAAAATCATTAAGAATCTCCTTTTCTATATTCTTAATGATTTTTTTTAACAATTCCCCCACCGAAATAACTTCTTCTCTTTTTTTCATTTTTTCTCCTTGCTCGCATTTTGCGAGCTTTTATTTTTTTAAAAAATTCCAACACGAAACCCCACTCTCTTAAACCTTGCTCATAATTTTATGAGTAAATTTTAATCTGACAACTATAAATCTTTAAAAAATTGTTTTCCAACTCTTAAAAATTTAATAATTACGAGAAGCCTTTTGTCACCACGACAAGGCGCTTCTCACTTTCCTCTTCTCATCAGACACGGCTGATGTATAAATAAACCGATATTTTTTTAATTTGGATCGATTTTTTCCTCCCCTGGCAACTTCATATCATTCGCTTCCAAGAATGAACCCAACACATCACTCGATGCATGTGCAAGAATTTTTCCGTCCTCCAGCTCTAAATATAATCCTGTTAAATATTCTTCATTTTCGTTTTCTTTATACCAAATACTCTTTACTTTTTTCATAATTCCCTCCTCGGAAAATTTTCACAGTCGCCAACTGTGATTTTGGATGATCTCAACTGGCTAGGTTGAGAAAAATTTGTAAAGAACTACTCATCTATTTGAAACCACAAATTTATTTCTAAATTTATAATCTCAAAAAATGATGGGAGCAGAATTTCAAAACCACTGAAACTCTAACTCCCTTGAACCATTTCTCATAATTTTATGAGAAAATATTAATCTGAAATTTACCTCCATTCCTGATTAGTAAGGAGTCTTCTATTTTTCACAAAATGTGAAAGGTTAAAGACACAAAACCTGTACTACTCTTTTACCTACTTTTATTCCAACGGATTTTCTGGAAACTCCAATTGCCAATTGGAGGTCTGTTTTTGCTCAGTGACTAACTAAGCATAGCGGTGGCCACCACTTGGGCAGCCTTCTCGACCTGTTCCCAAGTGAGTTTCTCACCGCGAGGAGAACCGCCGATAGCCTCGCGACCGCCCCAGCCTTTGGGCTTAAGACCAGGCAAAACATTTTTGCCCAACCCACCGAGGCCAAATACCGCCTCAGCGACCTCGGTGTTAGGACAGCCGATTGTGACATTTCTACCACGCTCAAGCCACGCCAACACAACAGGATTTTTCCAGCCTTTGACCGAGTCGGCCGGAAAATTTTCCTTCCGACCATACCACTCGGGAAAACCGAATATACGACTTCCTCGAATGACAAGCACGCCATCAACTTCGACGGCAAACTCATCAAGATCGGCCAAGCTAGCCTGACGCCGGTTCTCCTCAGCAACTTGCGCTGCTGAAAAGAACGGTCCCAGCTGAGCTGGGTGTCCTTCGAGAAGGGACCGCCAGAGGCCAACACCGGCCTGCATTCCCAGCGAATCCCGCGCGGACGCGGTCATCGCGTTCCATGTTAGGAGGATTTCTCCTCCCTCCATGGATGGGATGTCTAACCCAATCGGTGAAACATCCACCCGACCGATTGTCTCGGCCAAAGTGGAGAGATCCCGGGTTAGGCTCGCCTTGACCGGCGGAGGCAATGTTTCCACCACCTGCCGGTTAGGGTGCGGGATAATTCCCGCGAGTGCACATATGCAAAAACACATATCTGCATCGGCACATCCAACCCCGACAAATCGGGGGTCTTCAGCGCGAACGCCGAAGTGGTCACGGTATGCTCGCACGGCAACTGACTCAAGATGAGCCAAATCGCCGTGATGGTCCATCATTAGGTCGTCTACAATAGACTTCCCTCCGATGGAGCACTCAATCGGGCAGAAACCCTCGTTGTTAACGAGCTGCTGAACTTGATCGACATCGTTAGTCAATACTGCTGTTAATTTAGTCATCTTTTCCTCCCGGAAATTTTTAATTTGACCTTGGCTTATGCCTCGGCCTTATTTTTTTGCCCTCCACCAGCACCCTTGCTAGCTTCAGACAAATTCAGTTCACAAATGAACTTTTGTATCTTTAAATACTCAGATAAATCTATATTTAATACCCATTTAAATAGGTATTTTAATTGCAAATTAAATGGTACTTTTTTTCAAATACACAAAAGTTCATTCGAAACTGTTTGGTTTTATTTCAAAGAACACTTTATTCCCATAAATACTGGGACTAACTATAAACATTCCACCCTATGGAATGTTTAATTGTTAGGGCGAGATAGAAATGAACTATTCTATCTCGCCTATGAACCGTTGGAAAGTTTTTTTGTTCTTGCAGAAGAACCTCACACTCCTGCATTTTTTTATTATAGACTCGTAATAACTTTTGTTATCACCCCAGCTATTATAATGATAGCTGGGAAACCAATGGCACCAAATACGATGCCAAACTTAATATTGCTTTTAATATTACTTCTTGTTGCAGAGATTTTTTTTACCTCCCTGCAATCAATCCACATTATCAACGGGACTGTTATCGCCCCGACAATTGACGCCACCAACAGAACAATAATCACTGAACTCATAATATTCTCCCTGCCCGCAACACGCGAGCTTTATTAATTATTTTTCTGAAAAATTCCAAATTGATGACAATGATTGAGTTTCCTTTCACCATTGCCATTAAAGATCTTAAAAAAATAAAAGCTTTAATGGCAGAGCGAGTTTTTAAATTTCTCAAAGAACTTTTTTGAAATTTCACGATTTCGTATCGTGATGTTACAGCATAGCATATTTTATTAAATTTGTCAAGCAAAAAACCCTACATTCTACCCCAAATTCAAACTCCAAAGCCCCTTTTTATTGTAATAGTACAATTTATAACGGTTGTATTTACTATTATTATATGTAAGAAACCCTAGCGTTGTTTACAAAAATTGTTAAAATTAAGGAATTAACAATTACTATAAACAAACTTAATGAAAATCTACACCCACAAAACTTTCTTTTTCAAAATAAATAAGCTAGACTAATTTTAGTTTAAGTTTATTTAAACTTTAAAATATATGCCTAAAAAACTTGGTCAACATTTTTTAAACAATCCTGAAATTATTGAAAAAATAATAAAATCAGCTAATTTGAAATCAACTGATGTTGTTTTGGAAATTGGTCCTGGAGAAGGAGTTTTAACTGAAAAATTAGCCGAAAAATGCCAGAAAGTAATCGCCGTTGAGATTGATAACAAATTAGTTAAGTTGCTACATAACAAGCTACGTAACAATAAAAATATTACAATAATTCACGATGATATTTTAAAAATAAATTTACCAAAACTTTATTCTCGTTACGAATTGCAATCTACAGATTACAAATTAATTGCCAATATTCCCTACTATATAACCTCAAAAATATTAAGGGTATTTTTAGAAACAGAAAACCCTCCCAAAGAGATAATTTTAATGGTACAAAAAGAAGTCGCTGAAAGAATTATCGCTTCTTCGGGCAAAATGAGTAAGTTGTCAATTTCTGTTCAATATTATGGAAAAGTAGAATATTTTTTCACAGTCAAAAAAGAAAATTTTAATCCTCCGCCTAAAGTTGACAGTGCTGTTATTCGCATATTACCTATCGCAAAACGAAGAGAAAAAAACGAAGAGCGTGAAAAAAAAGATAAAGAATTTTTTAAAATTATAAGAGCAGGATTTTGTGCTCGTAGAAAAACCTTAGCTAATAATATTTCCAACAGCTTACATCTTGATAAAAAATTAGTAGAGAAAAAATTAAAAACAGTTAGTATTTTACCAACTGCTCGTGCTCAAGAATTATCCATAAAAAAATGGAAAGAATTATCAAATCTTTTTTAGTTTCAAAAAATAAAAAGCATTTTAGCGATTACCACTAAAATGCTTTGATTAAATCTACAGAGTTAACTCTGTAGATCCTTAATTACCAAAGTTCAATTAATCTGCATCTGCTCCGTGAGCTAATCTCTCAAAAATTATCCCGAGATTCCTTTAGTTAACTTATCATGCAAGTAGTTGCCATTGCAGTGTTTCACCCGCCATGAAAGGCGTACACCACATGTCCGGACCCGGACCAATTTGCACACGATCTACAATTTTATGCGGTTCTCGCATAAATAGTACTTTTTCCGTGTTGCGCGATAATCCATGGAAATCCGATCCGTTGAAGCTTGCCGGACCCTCTATCATATTCAATGCACCAGCTCGTTCAAACGCTTCCATAAATAATTCCGTTGCGTTTTTTTCCACAAAACAGCCTCCATAACCACCATCACAAAATTTCAAATAATCCGGATGCGGAGCGCTGTCCGTACCAAGAAAACACTTTGGATCTCCGCTTATTGCAAAAGCAATGATAGCCTCTTGATCTGCGGGAGAATTGATCACCGGATAGCAATTTCCGCTTGGACGCATATAGACATCATTACAATTACACAACATGTGATGCGGTGTGATTGTAGTGACAACATTAGCCGGTGTGCTTTGCACGAACTGCACACCTTCTTTTGTAGACACATGTTCCAAAATAATCCGCAACCTCGGAAACGCCTCGTGAATGTCGGAAAGCGTGGTGTCAACAAAAACACGTTCGCGGTCATACAAACCCACACGCGGATCCGTCACTTCACCATGCACGCTGAGCGGAACATCGTGTTCTTCCATGTATGCAAGAATGTGCCATACTTTTATGATGTTCGTCACCCCGGAACCGGAATTTGTAGTCGTACCTTTCGAATACCACTTAATTACCAAAACAATCCCGCTCTCTTTTGCCTCCCTAATATCATCCTCTGTTGTGTCATCAGTTAGATACAACGCAACGTAGGGCTTGAAATATGATGTCTGTATAACGCTCTCAATGGCGCAATAGTAGGCATTGACCCTCGACATATTTGTCAGAGGCTCTTTGGTGTTTGGCATCCCCATCACATACCCAAACTGTCTTGCACTGTGCAATAACGTATACATCAACTGTTCAATTTCCCGCCAATGGACATGAAAATTATTTGGCCAAAGCATCTCAAGAAACGTCACTCCATTCTCTTCATAAATTCTCATCTTATCTCCTCCATTTGTTTGGAATCCATTTGAACAACACATATGCCGTCAAAATACTAAACGGCACCACCAACGGCCGGAACAACAACGGTGTTCCGATTGATACACTGCTTGCACCGGCACGGTACATCTTCCATACACCCAGTGGCGTAAAAATACCGCCTCCGCCAACGATCGGTTTTGTGATACCTGCTTGTCGAGCACTGGCAATCCATGCGACTACGATTGGCAACATGTCTTTGCCGGAATATCCTCCACCACTATACTTTTTAATCCACTTAATGACCTTTGACTGTTTGTCCTTTTCCGTCTGTCTGATAACTTCCGGAAAGACTTTCCATTTGATCCAATCAGGAACTTCATCAAACGGAAATGTGTTTGAAACACAAAGCCCACTGCACGCATCATGCTCAGCAATCTCACGCGCGCTATCAATATCCGCAAGCGCGTTGAGCTTTACAATAATATGTGCATTCAATGGCATAAACACATCTGAAATCTCTAACTGCTCCGCAGTTGATGTTTTGTTTCCGTGCTTCACATTCGGACAAGAGCCATTTAATTTAATAATCGGCTTGACATTGAATGCGTTCCAATGTTCCAACAACAAATTAACAATTTGACGCGCCTCCAGCAATCTCTCTGGGTGTGTCTTTCGCACCAACATTATTGAAAGTGCCCATTGCTTTGTGAATTTTTGCCATTCACCTTGCCTCAGATAATATTGCAATCCAAAATTACTGAGCCCGATAGCATTGAGCATCCCCCCACAAATCCATCTTTTTAGATCAATGAAAATGCAATCCGGTCGCATCTGCTTCGGTGAACTATCATCTTTAAGTGACATGTTACCCACTGTTTTATCAACAGTAACAGTTTTTGCTACAAACATTGCAAATTTCTTTGCAAGCCACACAAATGGATAAATAAACTTATGCCATCTGTATCCCTCACCAAAAAATCCAAGTGTGCCACTAGGCAGAATAACCGGCGGTAACTGCATATCATGTGACTTCTCCATCTTTCCCTCCTCTTTATTCAGTTGTTCAAGAACTGTAAAAATTCCTCCATTGACACAAGTATACACAAAAACATACCGAAGTAAAAAATTTTTGTTGAAAAAATTTAATCAGTCTTAAATCTATATTGAATGCTTTCGGCAATGTGAGCTGGTAAAATATTATCTTCTTCTGCTATATCTGCTATTGTTCTAGCTATTTTAATTAGTCGATAATAAGATCTAGCACTAAGCCCCATTGTCGTAACCGCTATTCTCAATAATTCTATTGATTTTTTATCTAAAGAGCAAGATTCCTTAAGCTGATTAGACGACATTTCACTATTTGTAATAATACTTGTATTTTTAAATCTCTTTTTTTGTATTTGACGAGCCTTCTCTATTCTTTTTCTGATTTCTTCACTATGCTCCCCAGAAGAATCATCTTGAAGTTTTTCAAATTTCAATCTAGGAACTTCAATTTGTAAATCAATTCTATCTAAAATTGGTCCAGATATTTTTCTCTGATATTTTACAACTTGAGACGCAGAGCATGAACAAACTTTTTCTGGATCTGTCGCATTTCCACAAGGACAAGGATTCATCGCTGCTACTAAAGTAAAACGAGCTGGAAAATTTAGCGTTCCTTTAGCTCGAGAAACCGTAACTACTCCGTCTTCCAAAGGTTGTCGTAAGTTTTCCATAACATTTTTAGGAAATTCCGCAAATTCATCTAAAAATAAAACTCCTCGGTGAGAAAGACTTATTTCTCCAGGTTTTGGGTAAGTTCCCCCGCCCACTAAGGCAACGGCACTGGCACTATGATGGGGAGAACGAAATGGTCTTTGAGTTATCAAGGGGTCTTTTTTAGAAAGATTTCCAGAAATGGAAAATATTTTAGTAACTTCTAGAGCTTCTCTGAGAGTTAGTTTCGGCAAGATAGATGCCATAGCTTTTGCTAATAAAGTTTTTCCTGAACCTGGCGGTCCATTCATTATTACATTATGACCACCAGCAGCAGCAATCTCCAAAGCTCTTTTAGCATGATCCTGACCTTTAATATGAGCCATATCTATCATATTCTCTTGTTTTTTAAATAAAAGTTTTTTGTTCACGTTGGGATATTTCGTTATTTCAATTTCTTTTTTTAGATGAGCTACTAAATCATACAAATTATCAATAGGAATAATTTCTATTCCATCAACAACGCTAGCTTCCTTAGCATTATCCCTTGGAACATATACTTGATGAAAATTTTTCTCTTTTGCCATGAGAACTATCGGCAAAACTCCTTGAACTGAGCGAGCCTTCCCGTCCAGAGACAATTCTCCTAAAAAAAGTTTATTTTCTACATCAAAAATAATTTGTTTAGAAGTCAAAAGAAAACCCAAAGCAATCGGAACATCATATATGGGACTATTTTTGGGAAGATCAGCTGGAGCAAGATTAACGGTTATTCTCCCGCATTGATGCGGTGGCTTAAAGCCACTATTTTTTATAGCACTGCTTGCTCTATCTCGAGACTCTTTGATAGAGGCATCTGGCAATCCAACTATTGTAAAATTATGAAGTCCTTGTGAAAGAATATCAACCTCAACTTCAACTATTTCACTATTTAATCCGATAGTGGCTGCTGAAAAAACTTTTGAAGACATATTTTAAATTTAAAAATAAAAACACAATTATTTGGAAGTAGGTCTGTCAATTTTATTTCTCGATTTCAAGCTCTTGACTATTATCATTATAGCACCTATTACAATAAATGAATCAGCTAAGTTAAATACTGGCCATATCTTAAAATCGATAAAATCAATTACACAGCCTAAATATAATCGATCAATTAAATTAGAAATAGCCCCCGCCACAATAAAACTTAAAAAATAAATTTCAGATTTATTTTTAAATAAGTAATAGATGATAAAACCAAATATGATTATCCAAATCGACCAAAAAATTATTTCTGGAATATTAATTCCAAAAGCAATTCCCTTATTACAAATATAAAATCCGTCGCTCTGACGAATTAAATATTTAGATACTTGATCTAATAAAATAAACAATAAAACCAACATTGGAAACGAATAGATACTTCTCATATTTTCTGCTTAATACTCGCTACATAATACTTACTTGGCGCATTTCATACATCTTCTAGCAGAAGGATTTATTTCCAGTCTTTCTTTTCTAATTTGACCATCGCATTTTTCACAGATTCCATATCTATCATCTTTAATTTTAGCTAAAGAATTTTTCACTGCTTTCAACTGATCTTCTAAAGTTTTTTCAACGGCCATATTGCCGACATACCCTTCTACTTCAGTAGCATTTTCATCTTTATGTGATCCTATATCCTCATAAACAGCTTTGTAATTATTGCTATCAGCATCAAGTTTAGCAATTTTTTCTAATTCATCCTTTAGTCTATCTTTTTCTACAATTAATTTTTCTTCTAAACTTTTTAATTCGTTTTTTGTTAATGACATATTTTTTTATGGGACTTAAAATTTATACATTTCATATTATTTTTATTCACAAATCTATTCTAACAACTAGCCTACATTATGTCTAGACTTTTTTACTTGGCAATATGCAAAACAATCTATAGAATTAAAGTATCATATTAAAACTATGTTAAACATAATATTATCAATTCTCTTTTTATATCTACCCTTTCAAGTAGCCCTCAATCCAATTGAGGGTATAGACTTGGCTTCTGTTCGCTTAATTATTCCGTTTATTTTTTTAATATGGTTGCTTCAAGGTTTTAAAAATAAAAAAATAATTATATCTTACAACAAAACAACTCTTTTAATATTGTCTTTTTTATTTTTGAGCGGTTTTTCTTTAATAATGGCTATGAATATTGAGTGGGGAATTAGAAAATTACTTTTTTTACTATCTTTTTTTCCTCTTTATTTTATAGTCGTAACTAGAAAATATGCAGAAGCAATATTTATATTAAAATTTTTAGTTTGGGGAGCTTTTCTTTCTGCAATAATTGGAATTTTTCAATTTTTCTTACAATTTATTTTCGGAATAAATAAAGCTATCTACATTTGGAGTGAAGTTATTATTCCTTTTCTTGGAAATTCATTTTCTGAAGCCATCTTAGAAAATTCCAGCTGGTTAGTTAATGCTGGTGGACACACTTTACTCAGAGCTATAGCTTTTTTCCCTGATCCACATATGTTCTCATTTTATTTAGGAATGTCAGCTCCAATCGCTCTAGCTCTTTATTTAAAAGTTAAAAAAAATGGAAACTTATATTTAATTTCTTTTTTTATAATATTGCTGGCAAATTTTTTAACATTTTCTAGGGGTGGATACTTAGGAATAATAATTGGACTACTTTTTTTTGGATTACTATTTTTTCAAAAGAAATATTTTCAATTTAAGCTTAACCTACCTTTAAAGAAAAATATTTATTATAATAAGTATTTCTTTCTTTCATTTTTAACTATTGCTTTTACAATAATTATTATGACCACGGCAAATCCTATTATTAATAGACTTTATTCTAGTTTTGATTTAACGGAAGGCTCTAATTCGGAAAGAATAGAAATATGGAAAAAATCATTAGAAGTTATCAATAAAAATCCAGTTTTAGGAGTTGGCTTAGGAAATTACGCACTTTCTATAAAACCATCTGCAGAATATAGGGAACCGATTTACTCACACAATTTATACATGGATATTGCGGTTGAAACAGGAGTATTTAATGCAATTATTTTTATTTCTTTTTTATTTTTTTCTATATCGAATTTAATAAAAAATCTAAACAAAAAAAATAATATTATTTATTTAGGACTAGCTTCCAGCTTAATAGTTTTCACTGTTCATTCTATTTTTGAAACGGCTCTTTTTTCCGTTCATATTTTACCACTGTTTATTTTAATTATTGGACTATCTAATATAAAATGTTAGATCCCACCGCGTTGTTTACAATTCTGTAGGATAAAAATAATTAATTAATTGTTCCATTGGAGTTTTACTTTCAATTCCCTTATGCGGTTTAACTGTATTATAATAA